>Ga0115005_10000378_pt1 | contig 34104 bp, 24 predicted proteins | sample ArcOceMetagenome_FD_87163 | JGI IMG/M metagenome (GOLD analysis project Ga0115005, IMG submission 87163) | Marine eukaryotic phytoplankton communities from Arctic Ocean - Arctic Ocean - Greenland ARC118M Metagenome | ecosystem: Environmental > Aquatic > Marine > Oceanic | place: Arctic Ocean...
AAAGTCTCTCATAAGAATAAAGGTTCCATAGCCTGCCCAGAAACCTACCATAGCTAAAATAGTTATGTTTTTTATATACCAGAAAAAATCAATTTTTTCCATTCCCATAGCTACAACTCCAGCAGCAGAACCAATGATAAGCATACTTCCACCTGTCCCAGCAGAATAGGCTATTCCGTGCCATAAAGGGTCGTTTATAACATTTGGGAACATCCCTATGGATGCTGCCACAAGAGGAACATTATCAATAACTGCAGATAAATGACCCAATAAAACAATTACTACATCTTGATTCGAAATAGTTTCATTAATCAAATCAGCAAAATTATATAGGATTCCCAATGACTCTAAAGCACCTACTGCCATTAAAATTCCTAAAAAAAATAAAATACTTGGTAATTCAATTTTAGTAAGTGATGCGTGTACGGGACTATGATCGGATTCCTCTTCGTGATCATCATCTACTTTGGAAAGGTTGAATTTTTTGTTACTAAAAATTTCAGCTAAAGTTGCTACAAAAGCTAAGGACAGCATCATTCCAACATAGGGTGGTAATCCAGTAACGGTTTTAAAAATTGGAACAAATAAAATAGAGCCCAATCCAATAAACAACATTTTATTTCCGTATTTATTTTCTTCCATATCTATAACTTCCTTTGGAATTTCCATTTCTCCTTTAAATATTTTTAACCTAGCTGCAATTAGAAAAGGGACAACCATACATACCAAAGATGGAATAAATAAATACTTGAACAAGCTTAAAGGAGTAACCTTATCGGCAATCCATAACATAGTTGTTGTTATGTCTCCAATCGGAGACCATGCTCCTCCTGCATTTGCTGCAATGATTATCAAACCTGAGTACCATAATTTTAAGTTTCTATCCTTAACTATCTTTTGAAGAAGAGTGATAAGTACAATGGTTGCAGTTAAATTATCTATTATTGCTGAAAGAACAAATGCTAAAAATCCAAAAATCCACAGGATTTTAGTTTTGCTTCTTGTTTTAACTAATCTTTTAATTCCTAGAAATCCTCTGAAAAAATCAATTATTTCTACAATGGTCATTGCACCGAGTAAGAAAATTAAAATTTCGGAAGTTAAACCTAAATGATGCAAAAGAATTTCATCAATATGAGTAGGATCCAACTCCCTAGTAACCGTGTTTATATCAAAAACTTCCATGTGGTTCAATGCGATAATAGCCCACATAATACCCATCATTGCAAGAGCCGGAATTAGCTTGTCTATTTTGATTGAATGCTCGATAGTTATTAATAAATAACCAATTACAAATATTGAAATGAGTATAATTTCCATTTTTAAATTTTAAAACGTAAACATATTAAAAAATAAATAAATTATAATTGTGTTATTGTTAATTTTTAGTCAATAAAATAAGAATTAAATAAAATTCACATAATATAATGTCAAGTCCATATTAATTAGTTATTAATCATCAAAATTCTTTTAAAAAGACGCAGTATTATATAATTTTAAAGGCTCCTAAAGTCAAAATATGCTACCTAAAAAACAAGGATTATACTCTCCTGAATTTGAACATGATAATTGTGGAGCTGGATTCATTTGCAGTTTGAAGGGGGAGAAAACTAATGATATAATCTTCAAAGCATTAAATATTTTAACTTGTTTAGAACACCGTGGAGCAGTTAGTTCAGATGGTAAAACAGGGGATGGTGCCGGAATTTTGATAGAAATTCCTCATGATTTTTTTAAAAAACAATGTGATTTTAGTTTGCCTGAGCCTTATGAATATGCTGTTGGAATGGTCTTTCTTCCTAAAAAAAACAACCAACTTAACTACTGTATTGATGTATTTGAAAAAGAAATCAAAAATCAAGGTCTTGCAGTTTTAGGTTGGAGAGAAGTTCCTATTAACTCAACAGTTGTTGGAAGCATTGCCGCAAAAACACAACCAACTATCAAACAAGTTTTTATAGGGAAGAATAATCAAAAATTGTCAGATACTGAATTTAATACGAAATTATTTGTAGCTAGAAAAATAGCAGAAAACACTATATATAATATAGATTTTTCTCAAAAAAACTACTTTTATTTCACCAGTCTTCACAACAGAACATTAATCTATAAAGGATTACTTATACCTGAGGATATTGATAAATTCTTTTTAGATCTATCAAATCCTGAACTAGTTACTAGACTAGCTTTAGTCCATCAAAGATTTTCTACTAACACTTTTCCAACCTGGGATTTAGCACAGCCATTTAGATACATGTGTCATAATGGAGAAATAAACACCCTTAAAGGAAATTATAGCAGAATGAATGCGAGAGAAGAGCTCCTTAAAAATGAATTTATAGGTGATGATATAAAAAAAATATTTCCAATTATTTTAAAGGGAAAATCTGATTCAGCCTGCATGGATATGGTCGTCGAACTGTTACTAACAACTGGAAGAAGCTTGCCTGAAGTAATGATGATGATGGTTCCTGAAGCTTGGGAAAAGCACAAGTCTATGTCTGACCAAAAGAAAGCTTTTTATGAGTTTAATTCTTGTATCATGGAACCTTGGGATGGTCCAGCTTCAATTCCTTTTACAGATGGGAAATATATCGGAGCTCTTTTGGATAGAAATGGATTAAGACCTTCTAGATATAGTGTAACCAAAGATGGTTACGTTATCATGTCGTCAGAAACTGGAGTTGTTGATATTGAACCTAACAACATTGAAAAACACGGAAGATTAGAGCCTGGTAAAATGTTTTTGGTTGACATGAACGAAGGTAGAATCATTGAAGACGAAGAAATTAAGAATGAAATAGTTTCAAAATATCCCTACAGAAAATGGTTAGACAAAAATATTCTTCCATTAAAACTAGTCCCATATACGGGAAACAAAACTCCTAAAGAGAAGTTGAGCTTTGAAACTAGACTTAGAATGTTTGGATATACTGAAGAAGATCTAAAAACTATCATTTTACCAATGTGTGTTTCAGGTAAAGAAGCTATAGGATCTATGGGAACAGATACTCCACTTGCTGTTTTATCTAAAAAACCACAATTACTATTTAATTATTTTAAACAATTATTCGCTCAAGTCACTAACCCTCCTTTAGATGGCATAAGGGAAGAAATAGTTACCGATACAAGTTTAGGACTTGGAAGTGATTATAATCTTTATGATATAATTCCTGATCATTCAAAAAAGTTAAAAATTGAAAATCCTATAATTTCTAATGAAGATTTAGATAAAATAAAATTTATTAAAAGCTCAAATTTCAAAAGCTCATCAGTCAATGCTTTATATGAGTTGAAAAAAGGGCATAACGGCATAGAGGAAGCTCTTCAAAAAATGGTAAACGAAGTCATTAGCCATGTTAATATAGGAAGTAATATTATAATCATAAGTGATAGAGGAGTTAATGAAAAAATGGCTGCAATTCCTATCTTGTTAGCTTGCTCAACTATTCATCACTTTTTAATAAAGTTAAAAAAAAGATCAAAGTTTGGAATTGTAATAGAATCTTCTGAACCTAGAGAACCTCATCATTTTTCAATGTTATTTGGGTACGGAGCAAGTGCTATTAATCCTTACTTAGTTAATGAGATTATTGAGCATCATCATAGTCAAGGGTTTTTCAAAAATCAATCTTTGAAGTTATCAATCGAAAAATATAATAAAGCTATCGCCAAAGGAATTCTCAAAGTGATGAATAAAATTGGTATTTCAACTCTACACTCTTACAGAGGATCGCAAATATTTGAGGCACTTGGATTAAGGGAGAATTTTACTAAAAAATATTTTAGTAACACCCCAAGTAGAATTCAAGGTGTTGGTCTATATGCTATAGAAAAAGAATTGTCAATTCGACATAAAAAAGCTTTTGAAAAACAAAATGTATTCACAAGCCTTGAAATTGGAGGGAATTATAGATGGCGAAGAAATGGTGAAGCTCACATGCTAAACCCTTCAACCATATCCAAACTACAACAATCAGTTAGAGAAAATAAATATGAAACATATCAAGTTTATTCTGATTTAATAAATAAACAAAATGAACAACTAATGACCTTAAGGGGGATGTTCAAATTTGTTGATCTAGATCCAATACCAATTGAAGAAGTAGAATCATGGTCTGAAATTGTGAAAAGATTTAAAACAGGCGCTATGTCTTATGGATCTATTAGTAAAGAGGCTCACGAGAACCTAGCAATTGCAATGAATAGAATTGGAGGTAAAAGCAATTCAGGTGAAGGTGGTGAAGACCCTGCCAGATTTAAAAAAGAAGCTAATGGTGATTGGAAAAATAGTGCAATCAAGCAAGTAGCATCAGGAAGATTTGGAGTTAGTTCTCATTACCTTTCTAATGCAAAAGAAATTCAAATTAAAATGGCACAAGGTGCTAAACCTGGTGAAGGGGGACAATTACCTGGAGCTAAGGTTAATCCTATGATTGCAAAAGTAAGAAATTCCACTCCTTTCGTTGGTCTAATTTCCCCTCCTCCTCATCATGACATTTATTCAATTGAAGACTTGTCTCAGTTAATATATGACTTAAAAAATGCGAATAGAGACGCTAGAATTAATGTTAAACTAGTTTCTGAGGTTGGAGTTGGTACAATTGCAGCTGGAGTAGCTAAAGCTAAAGCAGATGTAATATTAATTTCTGGTTTTGATGGTGGAACCGGAGCATCACCTCTAACATCATTAAAACACGCTGGGCTCCCATGGGAACTTGGTCTTGCAGAAGCTCAACAAACTTTAGTCATGAATGATTTAAGGGGAAGAGTAGTTTTAGAATGTGATGGCCAATTAAAAACTGGAAGAGATGTTGCAATAGCCTGCCTTTTAGGGGCTGAAGAATTTGGATTCTCAACCGCTCCACTAGTTGCATCAGGTTGTATTATGATGAGAGCTTGCCATTTAAACACCTGTCCTGTTGGAATAGCAACTCAAGACCCTGAATTAAGGAAAAATTTTAAAGGAAAACCAGAACATGTAATTAATTTTATGCATTTTGTAGCTGAAGAATTGAGAACAATAATGGCTGAACTTGGCTTTAGAACAATGAATGAAATGATAGGTCAAAGTCAAAAAATTAATATGAATGAAACTCTAGAACACTATAAGACCAAACATATTGATTTATCAAATATTTTATACAAGCCTAGCATAGATAAAAATGTTTCAGTAAAAAACAACTCACGGCAAGATCATAAGTTAGAAAATGTCTTAGATTTTAAGATCCTTAATGATTCTAAAGAAGCTATTAAAAATAATACTTCAATAAATTTATCCTATAAAATAAAAAATACAGACAGAACTGTTGGGGCTATCCTAAGTAATGAAATATCAAAAATTTACGGGATAAAGGGACTTGAAGAAAATTCAATTAATATAAGTTTTCAAGGAGTTGCTGGACAAAGTTTTGGAGCCTTTAGCGTCAAGGGATTAACATTAGCAGTGACTGGAAATACTAATGACTATTTCGGAAAAGGTCTTTCTGGAGCTAAAATAATTGTAAAAATCCCGTCGGAATCAACTTTCAAATCGAATAAAAATGTAATCACAGGTAATGTTGCACTTTACGGAGCTACTTCAGGTAAAGCTTACATCAACGGAATGGCTGGAGAAAGATTTTGTGTAAGAAACTCTGGTGCTACTGCAGTGGTTGAGGGAATTGGGGATCATGGCTGCGAATATATGACAGGAGGAATTGCTCTTATTCTAGGTGATATTGGAAGAAATTTCGCTGCAGGAATGAGTGGAGGTATTGCCTATATTTATAAAGAAGGAGGTGATTTTGATGAAAGAAATTTTAATATGGAAATGATCGAATTTGAAGAACCAAATTCTCAAGATTTAGATTTAATTAAAAAATTAATTGAAGATCATTTCACTTATACTTCAAGTGAATTAGCAAAGGATTTAATCTCAAATTGGGATATAGAATCAAAACAATTTATTAAAATAATGCCAACAGAATATAAATTAGCTTTAGAAAAAATGGCAAAAGAATTAGAAATAATTAATTAACTGACATGGGTAAATTAAAAGGATTTATAGAGCACGAAAGAGCTGAAGAAGGTTACATCCCAGTCAAAAAAAGAGTAAAAAATTATAAAGAATTTACTATCAAACCGTCTGAAAAAAAACTTCAAGAGCAAAGTGGAAGATGTATGGACTGTGGTGTTCCTTTTTGTCATAGTGGTTGCCCATTAGGAAACTTAATTCCGGATTTCAATGATGCTGTTTATAATAACCAATGGGAAAAAGCATTAAATATATTACATTCTACTAATAATTTTCCTGAATTTACAGGAAGACTTTGTCCAGCTCCCTGTGAAGCGGCATGCGTATTAGGAATAATTAATCCTCCCGTTTCAATTGAACTGATTGAAAAGTATATTGTTGAAAGAGGGTTTAAAGAAGGTTGGATTAAAGCTAATCCACCATTAAAAAGGACTGGAAAAAAAATCGCAGTTATTGGATCAGGTCCTGCTGGACTAGCAGCAGCCCAGCAATTAAATAAAGCAGGGCACTCTATTGATGTGTTTGAAAGAGATTCAAAAATAGGAGGACTTTTAAGATACGGGATACCTGACTTTAAGTTGGAGAAGAATATAATCGATAGAAGGCTAGAACTTCTTATTAACGAAGGAATAAATTTCTTAACTAACACTGAAGTTGGCAAAAATTATCCGATTGAAAGTTTGAAAAAATACGATGCTATTGTATTGTGCGGCGGCGCAACTATAAGAAGGTCACTTCCTATAAAAGGAACGGAACTAAATGGAGTAAAGCAAGCAATGGATTTTTTAAAACTACAAAATAAAGTAGTTGATGGAATAGGCAAAACTCATAAAGAGTTTAATGCTAAAGGGAAAAATGTGATAGTGATTGGAGGTGGTGACACTGGGTCTGACTGTGTTGGAACATCTAATAGGCAAGAAGCTGAATCTGTTACAAATTTTGAAATTATGCCAAAGCCATCTTCTAATAGATCAGAAGACAATCCATGGCCATATTGGCCTTTTAAATTAAAAACCTCGAGCTCTCATGAAGAAGGAATTCATAGGGAATGGAGTATTTTATCTAAAGAGTTTATTGGAGATGGCAAAGGAAATGTTAAAGCTCTGAAAACAGTAGAAGTAGAATGGGTTAAAAAAGAAGGTGAAAAACCTCAGTTAAAAGAAGTAAATGGGTCAGAAAAATTATGGCCATGTGATCTAGCTTTGTTAGCCTTAGGCTTTACAGGTCACGAACCAGATCTAATTGACCAATTGAGCATCAAAACTGATGACAGAAATCAATTATTATGCAATAACTATCAGACAAATATTCTAAATATTTTTTCTGCAGGCGATATGAGAAGAGGGCAATCTTTAATTGTTTGGGCAATTTCTGAGGGGAGAGAGGCAGCAGCTCAAGTTGATAAATTTTTAATGGGCTACTCTAATCTTGAAACAAAAGAAAAAGGAGATCTTCCTTCTGTTAATTAAAGAAATTCCAAACTAAACCAAATCTTATTGAAAAATCTCTGTAGGGATAAGAAGGGGAAGAATAAAAATTATTCCCTGTTAAGCTTGAATTAAAATGTTCTGCTTTTAAAAACAACCTAGTTTGTTTTATTTTTGCATTTACAAAGAAATCAATTATTGGAAATCCTCCTATTTTATTTTTATTCTGAACATGAAATGAACTAATAAGAGGGTTGTATTCATTAGAATAAAATTTTGAAAAATATTTAAAACTTAATCCAGTTTGAAAAAACATTGCTCCTTTTAAAATAGTATTAGAATAGTAAATAGTATTTCTGGTCAGAAATTCAGGCAAATTCAGGAAATCCGAATTTTGCTTAACCTTTTGAAACACTAGAGAATTATCTAAACTAAACTTCCCCAATTTAAATTCTTTTTGCCACTTAACTTTTAAGTATTCTATTCTAGAGTCAATTTGGCTTACTTTAGGAACTAAAGTTTTTTCATTATCTGAAAATCCATTATCATTTGCTAAAGAAAAATAAGTAAAGTTATTTATCATTCTAAAATCAATTTTTAAATCTCCTACTGATTTTGAATTAACACTTAAAAAAAGATTTTTAATTTCAGTTTTTTTTAAGTCATTATTCCAGTCTAAATCGACATAACTACTTTTATGTAATTCATAATAAAAACCAGGGTGATTATAAGAGATATTGCCTCCAAATCGATAATTAACGTCTTTATTATTAATTGATGTAATACTTAAGTCTATTAAATTTCCTAATCTTTCACCAAAAAGATTCTTGGTCATTTTTCCACTTAGATAATGATTAAAAATATTTTTATATACTTTAAATGAAATTGCATTTTCATTTTCATCAAAACCTTTAAAATCATCTGATAAAGAGTTCGATTTATAATTATAATTATAATTAGTGTAAATCACTTCAATTTTTCCCAAAAAATCTGATTTTAGAAAAGTATAGAACTCATTTAAGGTCGTTCTGAGTTCTGACTTGTCATTTACAAGGTTGAGTCCTGGACTCAATTCACCAAAATATTCACTAGAAGCGCTTTGGTAAAAAGAATTATTTAAGGTTTCATATTCAAACCTATGACCAAGTGACAACTCATTTTTTTTTAAGGAATCATTCTTTTTAGAAAAAGAAAATTGATGATCAAAATAATATCTTTTACTAGAAAAATTATTTATTGCATTTTCAAACTTTACAGAAAGTTTAGCCCTTTCTTTAAATAACTGATCTTCAGATTCGAAATTAATTATTGAAGAGTCAGTTAAACCACCATTTTCTTTGTTTTCATAATTTTGATTAACAATGTGTAGCTTAAAATTATATTTATTGTCACTTGAGCTAAAGTTAGTTGTAAATCTAAAAACCTTAGATCCAGTTAAAATATTTTGATAATTACCTAAAGATCGCAAACCCTTAAAAGCAATTGAAAAATTTAACTTCTCAGAAACGTTAGAAGAAAAAAGAGCATCCGTAAACTGACCTTGTTCCATTACTGTTTTAAACAATAATTCAGTTAAAGGAGTTGGGACATGATAATACTTAACTTCATTAGATTTTAAATAAGCATACTGCTTAGCGGAAAAACTGAATGATGGTAAAAAAGATTTTCGATCATATTTATGCGTTAAAGCATTATAAGTTTGACCAATATTTGAAAACTTAAGAAGTTCAAAATCATCTTTTCTTAAATAATTAAACTTATAATGTTTTTTAATTGTTAAGGTAGTGTCTAAGTAGATTGAGTCATAAATAGCATTTAGAATTAAATACTTTTTTATGTCAGCTCTCTTATTTTTAGAAACAGAATCTGTTGATGAACTAAAAATATTATTAAAAGAAGTGATTTCTTTAATTTTAGATTTAGGTATTCCCCCATGTTCCTTTTGAGCGTATGAAACACTTAAAAAGAAAAAAAATGTTATAAAATAAAACGAACAGATTCTCATTGAAATTATTTACAGTAAAGTTATTGATTTCATTTTACTTATATTTTAAATATTACCTATTTTTAAAATATATACCATAATGTTAAAACCTTTTTTCTCTAGTTATATCGAGTGTGGAACAGATGAAGCTGGCCGAGGATGTCTTGCCGGGCCTGTTACTGCAGCAGCTGTAATATTGCCTAAGGATTTTAGAAATAAAATTTTAAATGATTCCAAATTACTAAATGTGAAATCAAGAAATAATTTAAGAAAAATAATAATTGACAATGCATTAGACTATGCTATTTCACATGTATGTGTTAATAAAATAGATGAAATAAATATTTTAAATGCTTCGATTTTAGCAATGAATCAAGCAATTAATCAATTAAAACTAAAGCCAGAATTCATAATTATTGATGGTAATAGATTCCATTCTGAAAATAAAATTCCATATAAATGTATAATTAAAGGTGATTCCAAATACATGAATATCGCAGCAGCTTCAATTATAGCCAAAACTAGTAGAGATGCTCACATGATTGAATTATCAGAAGATAACCCATGCTATGGATGGAACCAAAATAAAGGCTATCCAACTAAAATCCATAGAGAGGCAATAAAAAAATATGGTATTTCAGTTCATCATAGAAAAAGTTTTAAGTTGATTTGAAATCAATTAGAAATTAAATTAAGAGTTCATTACATTTACACTTATAATTGAAATGAAAAAAATTCTATTAATTCTATTTACTTTATCAATTATTAGCTGTGAAAACAGTTATGAAAAGAAAACTAATTTAATAGATTTTGTTCCAACTAACCCTTTAATGTTAATCAAGTACGAATCGTTAAAAGATTATGAATCTGAAATTTTTTATAAAAATTTTAAATCTATTCTGGGTTTTAACTACGATTCTATTTCAAATAATTTTCTAGAAAAACCAGTATTAATAAGCTACCACAATATTGGGAAAAACAACTTAAAGCATGTTTTATTTACAGAAAAAGAAAATGTTATAAAACTAAAAAACGAAACATTAGAGGATTCTATAAGTTACAACGGATTCATAATTAAAAAATTAAAAAAAATCAATAAGCTATATTATTATACAGAGAAAAATGGTGTTTACATAGAGTCTACCGAAAAACTTTTAATTGAAAATTCTTTGAGAAATTCAAATCATATTAGTAGTAGTATTGAAAGTGATTTTGAAAAACTATACAAATCATCTAGCTCAAATATTTCTCTTTTACTTTCAGATGAATTAAAAAAACATATTGATATTCCGGAACTTTTAGATTTTTATAATATCTCTCATATTTCAGATTGGATTCAATTTGACGTAGATTTTAATCAAAATCAATTAACGCTTCATGGTCTGTTATTCAAGAATGATTCTATTCCAAGAAAAATTAATAAGATTTCCGATATAGAACCAACAATTACGGGAATTACACAAATTGTTCCAAATAACTTTATAGAATTCGAACGTTATGCATATGACCACTCAAAATATTTAAAAAACCTAGAAAGCACAAATTCAATAGATAAAATTGAATTAATAAAAAATGACTCTTTATTTTATGACATATTAGAAATAGGATCTATTGTGTTAAATAAAGATTCTATTTCAACTTTTAATTTTAATAATAAAAATTTATTAAATTTAAAAATTCAACAAAACACAGAAAGCAGTTATAACTATAGAAGTAATAAAATTTATAAACTCTCACAATCTTTATTTAATCCAAATACATTGGATGATTTCTATAAATCTTTAGATAAAAATTATTTAACAATATTAAATGACATATTAATATTGTCAAAAAACAAGATCGCAATTGAGACAATTATTTTAAATTTCTCTAATAAATCTGTCATTAATAATTCATCAAAATTTAAAGAAATACTTTTAAAAATTCCTAAGAAAAGTAATCATTTAAAAGTTTATAATCTCGAGAAATTCGGTAATGTTTTGTCTGAAAAATTTGAAATTTTAAAAGAAGATTTCCCTTATTGGATCAGTCATTTAATAATTGATAACGAGCTAATTCACAAAACTCATATAGTTTCAAAAACAGAAGAAAAAATAAAATCTTCTGGAGTTAACTTGTTATTTAGTTTTAAATTACAAAGTTCAAGTCATTTAAAACCTAGAATAGTCACTAATTATGTGACAAAAGAAAAAGAATTAATCACTCAAGATGATTTGAATAATTTGTATCTAATTTCTAATAAAGGGGAATTAATTTGGAAAAAACAACTTGAATCTAAAGTAGTCGGAGAGATTTCTCAAATAGATCTTTATAAAAATGGTAGACTACAATATGCCTTTGAGACAGAAAAAAGTCTCATGATTTTAGATAAAAATGGGAAAATAGTTAAAAAATTAAATCATAAAAAAATATCAAAACAAGGCCTCGCAGTTTTTGACTATGATAAAATAAATAAGTATAGGCTTCTAATTGACAGAGATGGAAGGGTCGAAATGTTGGATGTTGAATTTAAAAAAGTTAGAGGCTTTAACAAAAACAACATTAGAAGTCAGCTTACCAATTTACCAAAACATTTTAGAATTGGATCAAAAGATTATTTAATAATTAATACTAAGAAGAGACTATATATTACAGATAGAAGAGGGAATGTTAGAGTGAAAGTTCCTGAAACGTTAAAAGTAAGTTCAAAAGAAATTTTCGTTAATAAAAATTCATTTGTCACTATTGATAAATCCAACAACTTAGTTAGAATGAACTTAAATGGAGAAGTTTCCATAAAACCTCTTCCTCTAGACACGCCTTACTTAATTACAGCAAGCAATAATATTTTAGTTACAATTTCTGAAAATATTCTTACAATAAATGAGAACATAATTGAACTTCCTTTTGGGAATTACACTAACCCTAAAATATTAACAGGTGGAGAGCAGGAATATGTATCAATTACAGATAAAGATCAAGATAAAATCTATCTCTTTGATTCTCAGTCAAAATCAGTCTCTGGTTTCCCAGTATTTGGAACTAGTTCAATTAACTTTTCAATGGATGAAAAAAAAGAAAAAATCATTACTTCATTAGGAGAATCAAATGAAATTCTAGTTTATTCAATTAATTAATTTAGCAGAAAAAATAATTAAAAAATTATTTATTATTTTTTTCTTTACTAAATCTATATTAATTTCTTTTTTTAATTCGTTTGAAATTGAAGTGACTGATTTGTTTAGTATTCCACAGGGAATAATATTTTCAAAAAAACTCAAATCATTATTTACATTTAAAGCTAAACCGTGCATGGTTACCCACCTACTAGCTTTAACACCCATAGCGCAAATTTTTCTAGATTTAAAAGTATTAGGATCTAGCCAAACTCCTGTTTCGTCAGAGCTTCTCTCTCCTTTTATTCCAAATTCACTTAAGGTTAAAATAACTACTTCTTCAAGAAATCTTAAATATTTATGAATATCTGTAAAAAAATTATCCAAATCTATAATAGGATAGCAAACTATCTGACCTGGACCATGGCAGGTTATATCTCCGCCTCTATTAGTATTATAGAACTTTATACCCTTATTTTCTAACTCTTCTTTGCTTAATAGTAGATTTTTCATTTCTCCACTTTTTCCTAAAGTATATACGTGAGGGTGTTCTACAAAAACTAAATGGTTCTTAGTAATTAAATTAGTATTGTTTCTTCTATTATTCAATTTTGACTGAATTATTTCATTGAATAAATTCAGCTGATAATCTAACGCTGCATCATATTCGACTAAACCTAAATCATGAACTATAATTGAGTTATTCATTTCTAAGATTATTTTTTAGGATTATTTAAAATTACCAAAGCTGCTATAACTCCTGGCACCCATCCGCACAAAGTCAATATAAATACAATTATGACTGAACCACAGCCTTTATCTATAACTGATAAGGGTGGAAAAACTATTGATAAAAGAACTCTAAGAAAACTCAAAACAAAATTTTAAATCAAAGATAAATATATAATGGTGAATATAAATACTTAGGTTGTAGCTTGTTCATGATTCCTTATATTTGATGTAAATTAAATATATAAATATGCTGTCTGAACAAGAGCAAATCAGAAGAGATAAATTAAATAAACTCAAAGAATTGGGGATTAATCCATACCCAGCTGCCCTATTTCCAATTGATACTGACACAAAAAAAATAGTTTCAAACTTTATAGAAAACCAAACTGTATCTATAGCAGGAAGGTTAATGTCAAGAAGGATACAAGGAAAAGCTAGTTTTGCAGAAATTCAAGATAAAATCGGTAAAATTCAAGTTTATTTTAACAGAGATGAAATCTGTCCTAATGAGGATAAAGCTATGTATAATGAAGTTTATAAAAAACTTCTTGACATTGGTGATATAATTGGAATTGAAGGGACTTTATTCATAACCCAAGTTGGTCAAAAGACAATTTTAGTGAAAAAATTTACTGTTCTCAGTAAATCTTTAAGGCCTCTTCCACTTCCTAAAAGTGACTCAGATGGTAATGTTTTTGATGAATTTACAGATCCTGAACTTAGATACAGGCAGAGATACGTCGACCTAATTGTCAACCCTAACGTTAAAGAAACTTTTTTAAAAAGAACTAAAATCATGAATATCATGAGATCTTTTTTTAATGAAAAAGAATATCTTGAAGTTGAAACACCAATTTTACAATCAATTCCGGGAGGAGCTACTGCTAGACCCTTTATCACTCATCATAATGCGTTAAACATCCCCCTGTACTTAAGAGTAGCAAATGAATTATATCTTAAAAGATTAATTGTTGGAGGGTTTGATGGAGTTTATGAATTTGCAAAAGCTTTTAGAAATGAAGGCATGGACAGGACTCACAATCCAGAATTCACTATGGTGGAATTGTATGTTGCTTATAAAGATTATTACTGGATGATGGAGACGACGGAAAATCTTTTAGAAAAGATTGCTTATGAATTAAATCAAACTAGCACGGTAAAACTAGGAGATAAAATAATAGATTTTAAAGCACCTTACAATAGAATTAGTATACTAGATTCTATAAAAGAACATACCGGAATTGATATTTCAAACATGCAGGAAAAAGAATTATTTGAAACTGCTAAAAGTTTAGGAATTGAAGTAGATAAAACAATGGGAATCGGGAAATTGATTGATGAGATTTTTGGAGAAAAATGTGAACACCACTACATACAACCGACATTTATAACTGATTATCCTAAGGAAATGAGTCCCTTAACGAAAGAACATAGAGATAATCCAAAACTTACTGAAAGATTTGAGTTTTTTGTTAATGGAAAAGAACTTGCTAATGCCTATTCAGAATTAAATGACCCTGTTGATCAGCTATCTAGATTTGAAGATCAATTGAAATTATCTGAAAAAGGAGATGATGAGGCAATGTTTATTGATAATGATTTTATTAGAGCTTTAGAATATGGAATGCCACCAACATCAGGAATTGGTATTGGAATAGATAGATTAGTTATGCTCTTTACAAATAATCAATCTATTCAGGAAGTAATATTTTTTCCTCAAATGAAACCCGAAACATCAAAGGCAAAACCTAAAAGGGAAGATTTCGTTGAAATCGGAATTGATGAAAAGTGGATTGATCATGTTATAGGTGTTTACAGAAGTAAAGAAAATTTACTTTCAAATAAACCTACTCAAGTACATCAAAAACTCAACGGATATAGAAAGAAAAATAAATTATCTATTGATGCTCTTCAATTAATTGACGTAGAAAAATGGTTTGTTTAAAATTTCGAAATAGATTTATAAACTATTTTTAATAATAAAACAAACCGATAATTATGTTTTATTGCTAATTTTGACTACATATCTTGTCATAAACACTAAAAAATATTCGATTAATTACTATATTCATAATCGCAAAAAATATATATTATGAAAATTTCAACTATATACTCACTATTATTCATTTTTTTTATCTCGTTTCAAATAAATGCACAACGCCCCGCTAAAGCAGATAGTGACGATAATAGTAAGAAAGAGAGTAAAGAAGCAAAGAAGCCTAAATCCTATGAAGACATAATAACTAAAGATGCCGTAACTGATCATGGTCTATTTGATGTTCATAAGGTTAAAGACAAATATTATTATGAAATAAATGATTCATTGTTAGGTAGAGAAATGCTTATGGTTACTAGAATTGCAAAAACTGCATCTGGTATTGGCTTTGGAGGGGGGAAACAAAATACTCAAGTTTTAAGATGGCATAAAAAAGATCAAAATATTTTATTAAGAGTTGTGTCACACACTGTTGTTGCAAATGATTCTTTGCCTGTTAGTGAAGCAGTTTTAAACTCAAATTTTGAACCTGTATTATATAGTTTTAAGATAGCAACAGAAAGTAAAGATTCAACATCAGTTGTCATAGATGTAACTAAATTATTTACAGACGACGTAAAACCTTTAGGGTTTCCACAATCTAGAAGAAAAAGCTATAAAATATCTAGCCTAGATTCTAAAAGATCTTTTATAGAATCGTTAAAAAGTTATCCTCAAAATATTGAATCAAGGAGTGTAAAAACTTATAAATCTTCAGCGCCACCTTCTAACTCTAGTACTGGAGCAATTTCGCTAGAAATAAATAACTCGATGATTTTACTTCCTAAAATCCAAATGAAAAAAAGGTATTTTGACCAAAGGGTGGGTTGGTTTGCAAGAAGTCAAGTTGATTACGGTTTAGATGTTCAAGAAAGTAAATCTATAAAATATTTAGATAGATGGAGACTAGAGGTTAAAGAGGAGGATATTGAGAGATTCAAAAATGGAGAGCTAGTCACTCCAAAAAAACAAATTGTTTATTATATCGATAGAGCAACACCTGTTAAGTGGAGAAAATATATCAAACAAGGAATAGAAGACTGGCAAGTAGCTTTTGAAGAAGCAGGGTTTAAAAATGCTATTATTGCAAAAGATCCACCTTCAATTGAAGAAGATCCTGACTGGAGTCCTGAGGACATCAGATATTCAGTAGTAAGATATTTAGCATCTCCTATTCCAAATGCAAATGGTCCACATGTTAGCGATCCAAGATCTGGTGAAATTTTAGAATCAGATATTAATTGGTACCATAACGTGATGACTCTTTTAAGAAATTGGTTTTTTGTTCAAACTGCAGCAATTAATGAAGAAGCTAGAGGAGTGTCATTCAAAGATGAAGTTATGGGTCGATTAATTCAATTTGTATCAGCTCATGAAGTTGGTCACACATTAGGATTGCCTCATAATATGGGAAGCAGCAGTGCTTATCCGGTAGACTCTTTAAGGTCCGCAACATTTACTAAGAAGTTTGGAACAGCTCCATCAATAATGGACTATGCTAGGTTTAACTATATAGCACAACCTGAGGATAAAGGAGTGGCTTTAATGCCTAATGTCGGGGTTTACGATAAACACGCTATAAAATGGGGATATCGACCTATTCTAAGCGCAGAAAAAGCTGAAGATGAAAAACCTGTTTTAGATAAATGGATTTTAGATAATCAAAATAGTCTTCTTCATAGATTTGGAAGTGCAGGTATAGATCCCAGTTCTCAAACTGAAGATCTTGGAGATGATGCAGTAAAAGCAAGTGAATATGGAATTAAAAATTTAAAAAGAATCATCCCTAATTTAATTGATTGGACTTCAGAAGATGGTAAGGACTATGCTGATTTAAATACAATGTACGGGCAAGTTCTGTCTCAGTTTAACAGATACATGGGACATGTAAGTGCTAATATAGGAGGTGTATATCAGTATTATAAAACTTATGATCAATCTGGTGCAGTTTACACTCATGTAAATAAATCACATCAGAAAAATTCTATGAATTTTTTACAAAAACAATTATTTGAAACACCAACATGGATGATTGATAATAACATTCTTAATAAAATTGAATTTGCTGGAATTACAAATAGAATTAGAAGCACTCAGTCTAGAACACTTAACAGCATATTAGATTTTGGAAAAATGGCAAGATTAATTGAAAATGAAGCAATTAATGGAAACAATGCTTATTCATTACTAGACATGATGTCAGATTTAAAAGAAGGAATTTGGAAAGAACTTTATACTAATAAAACAATTGATGTGTATAGAAGAAATTTACAATTGGCTTACTTAGATAGAATTAGTTACATAATGAACGAAGAACAGGGTTCAATCCCGTCTAGGGCAAGAGGAAGAGTTACTTCTGTAAAAGTTAGTCAGTCTGATATAAGAACTATTGCTGTTGGACAGTTGATAGAATTAAAAAAAGATATTAAAAAGCATAAAAACAGATCTGATAAAATGACTTTAATGCATTTGGATATGGCAACAGCAAAAATTAATAAAATACTTGTTGGCAAGCCTATCTAAATAGTTTTTGAAACTTTTTTTAAAGCATCGAGTGTAAAGTCTATATCCCTGTAAGTAAGAGCATCGTTTAAAAAATAACTTTCAAATGCACTAGGGGGAAGATAAATTCCTTCCCTTAGCATTCCGTGAAAATACTTTTTAAACTTTTCATTATTTCCTTTTTGAGATGATTTAAAATCTGTAACATCTTCAGAACAAAAATGTAGAGAAATCATGGATCCTAAACGGTTTATTTTAAAATCTAATGATGTTTTTCCAAGTACTTCATACATTCCCTTTTCTAAATAAGAGGATTTATCATCTAAACTTTGATAAATATTATCATTAAGTTTTAACTCAGAGAGGGTAGCTAATCCTGCTGACATTGCTAAAGGATTTCCACTAAGTGTACCTGCTTGATATACTGACCCTTCAGGTGAAAGTTTATTCATTATTTCGTTTCTTGATGAAAAAGCTCCAACAGGAAGACCTCCGCCAATAACTTTTCCATAAGTAACTATATCTGCATTTACTCCTAGAACTTCTTGAGCACCGCCCTTAGCAAGTCTAAAACCAGTCATTACTTCATCAAAAATTAAAAGACAATCGTTCTGATCACATAATTCCCTCAACCCTTCAATAAATCCATTTTTTGGAATAACACAACCCATGTTACCAGCAACGGGTTCAATAATAATAGCAGCAACTTCATTTTTATTATTTTCAAAAAGTTCTTTAACATATTTTAAATCGTTGTAAGGAGCTATTAAAGTATCCTTAGCTGTACCTTTAGTTACACCAGGACTATTAGGTGTTCCAAAAGTTACTACTCCACTACCCGCTTCAATTAAAAAGGAGTCAGAGTGTCCATGATAACATCCAGAAAATTTTATTATTTTTTCTTTATTTGTATATCCTCGTGCTAATCTAATTGCACTCATGCACGCCTCAGTTCCTGAATTTACGAATCTAATTTTTTCCATTTCCGGAACCATTGACAAAGATAATTTGGCCAAATCCGTTTCTAAAGTAGTTGGCATTCCAAAGGAAGTGCCATTTTTAGCTGTTTCTGAAATTGCTTTAATCACATTAGGATGCGCATGGCCTAAAATCATTGGTCCCCACGATGAAATGTAATCAATAAACTGATTATCATCTTCATCGTAAACATAAGCTCCCTTAGCTCTAGAAGCAAATATAGGATCCCCTCCAACTGATTTAAACGCTCTAACAGGTGAATTAACTCCTCCAGGAATGTATTTTACAGCTTCTTTAAACAACTCACTACTTCTCTTATATAACATTTTTATTTTTTTGTTTTTAAACCTTGACCTAAACTTATATTATTTCCGATAAGGTTGTTTATTTTAATAAGATCCGAGACACTAATGTTATACTTCTTTGAAATCGAAAACAAGGTGTCTCCTTTTTTTACTAGATGATTTCCAACTTGCCTAACTATGCTATTAGAATCCTTGTTAGACTCCTTTTTAGAAACTCTCTTTTCTTTAGATTTATTTAAAGGTTTTTTAGAACCATCTAGTTTCCAAAGTTCATACCTTTCTATAATTGAAATTAATTTATTTGCATAAGCGGGATCAGTCGCATAACCTGCCTTTCTCAATCCTTTAGCCCACTTTATATAATTACTCATCTTTAATTTAAACAAAAAACCATATCGACTTCTAGATTTTAAGAACAATGAATGATCTCTGTATGATGTTTCAGGGTTTCTATATTTTCTAAAGCATTCTCCCTTTTCATCGTCATCGTGATAAACCTTTTTACCCTTCCAAGTACTATGACATTTTATCCCGAAATGATTATTTGATTTTAAGGCCAACTCACCCTTTCCTGAACTTGACTCTAAAATTCCTTGAGCCATCGTTATACTAGCTGGAATTCCATATTTTTTCATCTCATTTATAGCTGCTTTGGAATAAGTATTTACATACCAATGTGTTCTTTGTTCGCTAGTCATTGTATTAAAAAATCGATTAACAGATTTTACAGACTTATTTTTGATTTTTTTTGGACTATTGTCTCTGTAAGAGACTTTTTTTGAACCACATGAATACAAAAAAATTAAACAAAAAATTATTAATATTTTATGGTTTTGCATCCTTTCTTTTTTAATTTAATATTCATTTCCTTCACTGATTGTAGACCTCCTGTATTAATTAATAAAATTTTCTTTCCAAATTCCCATTTTTTACTTTCTATAAGTTTAATTATTTTAAACAGCATTTTAGAATTATAAATCGGATCTAATTCTAATCCTGTATTTTTATAAAATTTATTTATAAAATCAACCAACCTATTATCGATATTGGCGTAACCTCCAAAAATATCATCATCAAATATTTTCCAATTTGATTTATTAACAAATTTACTAATTACATTATTTATTTCACTTCCTTTTAAAGCAGAAAATCCTATAACTTTATGGTTATTCGAACTTGAATTAATAATTCCAGAAATTGTTCCTCCGGATCCAACCGGGCAACATATAACATCAAAAAAAGAATCATCTAAAGTTAATATCTCTTCACAACCTAAGACTCCAAGCTCATTTGTTCCTCCTTCAGGTATAACATAGGCGTCTTTAAATTTGGTTTTAATTGACTTAATATAATCTAATTCATTTCTTTTACGATAATCACCTCTTGAAATAAAAACGAACTCCATCCCAAAGTCATTACATTTTTGTAGAGTAGAATTATATTTAATATTTTTCAATTCCTCCCCTCTAACATATGCTATAGTTTTTAAATTTTCTTTTTTTCCAACATAAGCTGTCGCCAATAAATGATTTGAATGAGCTCCTCCAAAAGTTATAATGATATTTTTATTTAATTCTTTAGCCTTTTGGATATTGTACTTTAATTTTCTGAATTTGTTTCCTGAAACTATTGGATGAATTTTATCTTCTCTTTTGATATAAATTTTAAAATCATTATCATCTAATATTGGGAAAATAATTTGTTGATTTACAGAATTGATTTTTTTAAAAAATAACATGTATAAAAAAGTGATATATTTATTGAATATAAATTATTTTAAAAATAACACAACTTAAAATAAATTAAGGCACAGTTATTGATTTATATATTAAAATGATAATTATGAAAAATTTAAGTTTAAACATTATACTATTATTTTCTCTAATATTTTATAGCTGTGGAACTATAAAAGTAGCTTCAGATTATGATTCAGATGCTGATTTTTCCAAATACAAAACATATGCTTTTTATAAAACTGGGATAGATAAGGTTGAGATTTCTGATATTGATAAAAAAAGAATTTTAAAATCAATAAAAAATTCATTGACAAACAAAGGAATGTCCATAAACGAATCTCCTGATTTATTAATTAACATATCTACAAAATCTTCTGAAAACGTTTATATAGATAATTCTTTTTATAGCCCTTATTATACAGGATGGTATCCACATTATGGTAGAAGTTACAATAGAGTAGCCTATACTACATCAGAAGGAGCTTTATATATTGACGTTATTGACACTAAGTCTAAGCAATTAATATGGCAAGGTAAAGGGATAGGTGTTTTATCTTCTAACAAGGCTAATCGTGATGAGTTAATTGAAAACTTTGTTAATAAAATCATGGAAGTCTATCCTCCTAAAATATTAGAAAAATAAATTTATATAAAAGAGTTAGCTTCTTTTAATATTTTAGATATTCCATTAATATTGTTTCCGCTAGCAGTAGCAAAAAATGGTTGCCCACCACCAGATCCATCTATATGCTCGCCTAATTTTTTAACTATTAAATTTGCATTCATTTGTTTTGATTCTACTAAGTTTTTAGAAACATAGCAAACTACATAAGCTCTTCCCTCAAACTTAGTTGTAAGGATTAAAAACAAATTTTCAATTTCTTTTCCAGCTTTGAAAACCAAGTTTTTTAGGATATTAGGATCACATGAAAGTTCTTGAGTACAAAAATTAAGACCTTTAATGAGATTAACTTTTTCTTTAAGCTCTTTTAAATAAAAGATGGAAAGTTCGTTGTTAACTTTTTCTAATTTTTTATTAAGTATTGTACTTTGATTTTTTATTTTGTTAATGGCCTCAACTGGATCTTTATCATTTATTAAAATAGAATTAACTTTTTTCAGTGTCTTTGATTGATTAAGTAAAAGTTCGATAGCTTGAGCTCCGCTAACTGCTTCAATCCTTCTAATTCCAGTTGATATAGCAGATTCAGAAGAGATAATAAAACTTCTTAACTGAATGGTGTTAGAAACATGTGTTCCTCCACATAGCTCATGCGAATTACCAAACTTTACAGATCTAACTGTTTCAGCATATTTTTCACCAAAAAGCGCAATAACTCCTTTATTAATACAATCTTTGTATAATGCAGATCTGTTTTCTTCTAATGGGATTTGATCTATTATTTTTTGATTAACAAAAGTCTGAACTTCTTCAATCTCATTTTCACTCAATTTAGAGAAATGAGAAAAATCAAACCTTAAATACTTGTCTGAGACCATAGAACCTTTTTGTTGAACATGAGTACCTAAAACGCTTCTTAAAGCTTCATGAAGTAAATGAGTAGCGGAATGATTACTTGAACTTGCTAACCTATTTTTTTTATTAACTCTTAAAGTAAGCTCCTTACTCAAATTCTTCGGCAAAGAATCTGCTACATGAATTATAGAGTCATTTTCTTTAATTGTATCGTGAATAATAATTTGTTCTTTATCTGAAGACTCAATCATTCCGACATCTCCAACCTGACCACCACCTTGTGCATAAAAAGGAGTTTTGTCAAATACTAATTGAAAAACGCTAATGCCTTTTTTAGAAACAGATTTCCTATATCTAACAAGTTTAGTAACAACATTAAGTTTGTCATAACCTACAAATTCAGATTGATCAGAATCTAATAATCTAACCCACTCTTCATTTGAACTATTTGATACAGATTTTGATCTATTTTTTTGAATTTTCATTAATGATGTAAACTCATCAGAGTCAAAATTCATGTCATTTTCTCTTAATATTAACCCAGTTAAATCCTTAGGAAATCCAAATGTGTCATACAGTTCAAAAACATCTGACCCTGAAACCAATTTGTTATTACTGTTTAATATTATTTCATTCAATTTTAAAATTCCTTTTTCTAAAGTTCTTAAAAATGAAGCTTCTTCCTCTTTAATTATATTTTCTATTATATCTACCTGTCCTTTAATTTCAGGGAATGCAGTCTCAAACTGAATAGACAAACATTTAACAAGTTTATATATAAATGGTGTTTTAAGGTTTAAAAAAGTATAACCATACCTTACTGCTCTTCTCAAAATCCTTCTAATAACATATCCTGCACCATTATTTGAAGGCAATTGGCCATCTGCAATAGAAAAAGAAACTGCTCTTAAATGATCAACAATAACTCTAATGGCTATGTCATTTTTTTTGTTTTCACCATATTTTAAACCTGTCAATAATTCTAGTTCTTTAATAAGAGGGCTAAAAATATCCGTATCATAGTTTGAAGTGACACCTTGTAAAACCATACACAATCTCTCAAAACCCATACCAGTATCAATATGCTTTAAAGGAAGATTCTCCAATGAACCATCTTTTTTTCTATTAAATTGAATAAATACTAGATTCCAAATTTCAATAACTCCTGGATGATCCATGTTAATTAAATCTTTTCCGGAAACTAAAGCTTTATCTTTTTCTGATCTAATATCTACGTGAATTTCAGAACATGGTCCACAAGGACCAATATCTCCCATTTCCCAAAAATTATCTGTTTTATTTCCTAAAATAATTTTATCCTTATCAACAATTCCACTCCAAATTTCAAATGCTTCTTGATCTAATGAAGTTTTGTCTTCTTTAGAACCCTCAAATACAGTAATATAAAGCGATTCTTTATCAATTTTATAAACTTCGGTCAATAATTCCCACGCCCAGTTGATTGCTTCTTTTTTAAAATAATCTCCAAAACTCCAATTTCCAAGCATTTCAAACATAGTATGATGATAAGTATCAATCCCTACTTCTTCTAAGTCATTATGCTTGCCTGAAACTCTTAAGCACTTCTGAGTATCTACAACTCTTTTTTCTTTGCTAATTGAGTTTCCTAGAAAATTGTCTTTAAACTGATTCATCCCAGCATTAGTAAACATTAATGTAGGATCATTTTTAATAACCATAGGAGCAGACTCAACGATTTTATGATTTTTATTTTTGAAAAAATTTAAAAATTCTAAACGAACAAGATTTGAATTCATTAAGTGTTAATTATTAATTGACATTTACAAAAAAACAATTTTATATCTTTACTAAAGTTTTATTAAAAAACTTAATATAAATCATCAGTAAAAATAGTATATTTTAGTTAATGTTAAAGACCAAGTATTATTACGATCACAAAACTCTTTCTTATAGAAAAATTGAGACTAACAAGAGTGTTCAATTAAGGAATGTTTTAGCTTTTTTATCAGCTTCAATGTTTTTTGGAATAATAGGTCTATTAGTTCTTCTTAATTCTTCCATAATCAACACACCAACTGAACTTTTCCAAGCAAGAGAAATATCAAATTATAAGTTTCAATTTGATTTATTAAATAAGAAAATAAAGCAATTAAATATTGTCCTGGAAGATATTGAACAAAGAGATAATAACGTTTACAGAGTTTTGTTTGAAACCAATCCTATTCCTAGTGAAGTTAGAAAAGCAGGTTTTGGTGGAATTAACAGATATGAAAATCTTGAAGGTTTTGACAACTCTAAACTTGTAATAGAGACTACAAAAAAAATTGAAATTTTAACCAAACAGATTGTTATTCAATCTAAGTCTTTAGATGAGATTGAAAGGTTAGCAAGTGAAAAAGAAAAACTCCTCTCAGCTATACCCTCAATTCAACCTATAAAAAATAATGATTTAACTAGAATGGCCTCTGGTTACGGATTCAGAACGGATCCTTTTAACAAATCAAGAAGAATGCACTGGGGCATGGACTTTACTGCTCCTCGAAATACACCAATATATGCAGCAAGTGACGGTAAAGTAATCAGAGCTGATTCCAGGTCATCTGGATATGGAAAACACATAAGGATTGATCATGGTTTTGGATATCTAACCCTTTATGCTCACCTAAATAAATATAATGTCAAAAGAGGGCAAAAAGTAAAAAAAGGAGACATTATAGGTTACGTAGGAAGCACAGGAAGATCTCAAGCTCCACATTTACATTATGAAGTCCAAAAAGATAAAAAAAGAGTTAATCCAATCAATTTTTATTATGGTAATCTTTCACCAAGTGAATTTGATGCCTTGCTGAAATTAGCTAATCAAGAAAACCAATCTTTAGACTAATGCATGTCGACTTACCAGAGAAATTATATTATAGTATTGGAGAAATATCTGAAGCATTTAACGTAAATGCATCTTTAATTAGGTTTTGGGAAAAAGAATTTGAAATTCTTAAGCCAAAAAAAAATAGTAAAGGAACTAGAAGATACTCTTCAATTGATATTGAGAAATTACAAACTATTCACCACTTGGTGAAAGAAAAGGGATATACTTTAGATGGGGCAAAAGAGCAATTAAAAATTTTAAATAAAAATTTTGAAGTAATTAAAAAGTTAGAAAAAGTAAAATCTAACCTTATAAATATTAGAAACGAACTTTAATTAAGTTTATTTTTTTCTAAAAAATATATTTATAGGAACTCCATTAAAATCATATATTTCTCTTATTTGGTTCTCTAAATATCGTTTATATGGATCTTTAACATATTGAGGCAAATTGCAAAAAAAAGCAAATTGCGGATATGGTGAAGGTAGCTGGGTACAAAATTTAATTTTAACATATTTACCTTTATAAGCTGGAGGAGGATTTCTCTCAATTACAGGTAACATTGCTTCATTAAACTTTCTTGTAACAATTAACGTCTTTCTGTTTTTATAAACAGCCATCCCAGTTTCAATTGCTTTAAAAATTCTTTGTTTAGTCAAGGTTGACATAAAGACAATAGGAACATCAACAAACGGTTCAAGTTCTTTCCTTATCTGTTCTTCAAACAACTTAATAGTGTTGGTTTTTTTATCAACTAAATCCCACTTATTAACCAGTATAACTATGCCTTTATTGTTTCTTGCAGCAAGCCAGAAAATATTTTTAACCTGCGCGTCAAATGATCTAGAAGCATCAAATATGATTAAACATACATCAGAATTTTCAATAGTTCGTATTGACCTTACAACTGAATAAAACTCAACATCGTCACTAATTTTTGATTTTCTTCTTATACCTGCTGTATCAATTAATTTAAAATCAAATCCAAATCTATTAAAATGAGTATCTATACTATCCCTTGTAGTTCCCGGCTCATCCTTGACAACATACCTGTCAATTCCAAGAAGAGCATTTATAAAAGAGGATTTTCCAGCATTAGGTCTTCCTACTACGGCAAAACCAGGAATATCTTCAACCTTTATACTACTTTCATCAGGGAAAAAACTTACTAATTCATCTAAAAGTTCTCCACTTCCACTTCCATTAATTGCTGAGATATTAAATATTTTTTTAAAGCCTAATGAATGAAATTCATTAGAATCTAGTTGCCTTTCATAGTTATCTACTTTATTAATTGCTACAATTACATCCTTACTAGACTTGTGTAATAATCTAGCTATCTCACTGTCGGTTGAATTAAGACCGCTTTCAACATCAACTGCAAAAATAATTACATCTGATTCTTCGATAGCAATCATAACCTGACCGTTTATTTCTTTTTCGTAATTATCATCTCCTCCAAGTATATATCCACCCGTATCAATTACAGTAAAATCCTTACCATTCCAATAAGAAAAACCATAATGTCTATCTCTTGTAACCCCGCTTTGAGAATCAACGATAGCTTCTCTTTTTTGAATTAATCGGTTAAACAGTGTGGATTTACCAACATTTGGACGACCTACTATTGCTACTATAGAACTCATGTTATATTTTAAAGGGGTACAAATCTAAACTTTTAAATGAAATAAAATCACTTTTGATTGTAACCAAACCTTTTAAGTTGTTTTTCACTTGACCTCCAGTTTTTATTAACCTTCACTTGCAAGTCAAGAAAAATCTTTTTATCAAAAAAAACTTCCATATCTATTCGGGCTTTAGTTCCAACCGCTTTTATGGCTTCTCCTTTATGACCAATAATTATACCCTTTTGGCTTGACCTTTCAACCATTATTATTGATCTGATTTTGATAATATATAATTCTTCTACAAAAGATTCCGTTTCAACTTCCACTGAATAAGGAATTTCTTTTTTATAATTAAGTAGTATTTTTTCTCTGATAATTTCATTTACAAAAAATCGTTCTGGTTTATCTGTTAACTGATCTTTTGGGAAATAAGCCGGACCTTCTGGAACAATTTCTAATATTCTTTTTAAAAGACCATCAATATTAAACATTTCTTTAGCTGAAATTGGCCATATTTCCGCGTTAGGAAGTTCTACCTTCCAATGATCAATTTCAGATTCTAATTTAGGTTGATCTATACTATCTATTTTATTTATAATTAAAATTAAAGGAGTTTTTGTGTTCTTAATTTTATTAAATAAACGAGCGTCTTTAAGTTTATAATCTCTGTACTCAACCATATAAATTAAGACATCTGCATCTTCTAAAGTCATATTCACAAAATCCATCATTGATTCATGAAGTTTATGAGCAGGCTTTATAATCCCTGGTGTATCAGAAATTACTAGTTGGTAATCTTCATCGTTGATAAGAGCTAGAATTCTATGCCTAGTTGTCTGGGCTTTCGATGTTATAATAGAAAGCTTTCTGCCAACTAAAGCATTAGTAAGAGTTGATTTCCCAACGTTAGGATTCCCAATAATATTAATAAAACCTGATTTATGCATATAAGTGTAAAGGTAAGACGGTTAAATTATAATTGATATAACTTTTTAATATAAATTAAAAAGTTGTAAATTCGCGCTCACATCGCGGGATAGAGCAGTAGGTAGCTCGTCGGGCTCATAACCCGAAGGTCACAGGTTCGAGTCCTGTTCCCGCTACTAAAACAATAAAACGGTTATACTATTATAGTGTAGCCGTTTTTATTTTTTTAACAATCTTTAAAAAAAAACCCTTAATTTCTTAAGGGTTTTTAAACAACAAACAAATTTTATTGAAGTCTGACAATTTAAGAATCAGAGGATAATTAATTGTGGAAAATTGATATAACGATCAACTCTGCTCTTGCGTAATAACTCCCAGACTTAACTGCCCATTCATTAGCATTAAATCCTTGATCACAATAGTCTTCATATGGCTGAGCACCATACCTTATTAACAGATTAACCATGTCAGGTTTATCATTAATAACAGCATGTATTAAAAGTGGCTTACCATCAATAACTGATCTAGCTGACAATAACCTGCCCGAAAGTATCTTTCTTAATGATTCATAATCATTAGACTTGATACTCTCAACTACTTGATTATTTATTTCAATTAATTCTACAGTTTTTAAATTTGCATTAATTAATGAAGAAGCAAATAACAAGGATAAATATATATATTTCATATTTCTTTTTAAATAATGCGCAAAAATAACATATCTATCAAGTAAAAGTTTAAATATTTTATCTTATACTTGTACTATATTAACAATATTTATATTATATTTTATTATAATGTTAAATTAAGACGTATTTGATAATTTAAAAAGATAAAATGCTAATAAAAGCAAACTTAGAAGCAATTCAACTAGAAAATAAATCGTTTTCTTATCAATTGTTTGACGTAAACAACAACAACCTAAACAATAAGTTAAAGAGTTGGCATTACCACCCAGAAATTGAACTAGTCTATATAAACAATGGGAAAGGCAAAAGGCAAGTTGGCCTTCATTTGTCAAACTATCAAGAGGGAGATTTAGTTATGATAGGATCTAACGTTCCTCATACTGGATTTACTGAACATTTTGACAAAGACAGAAAGGAAGTTGTAATTCAGTTTAAATCAAATTTCTTAGGAGACTCTATTGATAAAGTTTTAGAGTTCAAAAACATTAATAAATTATTTGAATTATCAAAAAGAGGACTCGTGTTTTCAGGTGAAACAAAAAAAACTATAGGAATAACTATGTTAGGACTTCAATATGAAACACCTATTCAAAAAATTCTAACATTAATAAAAATGTTAAATGATCTTTCTATCAGTAAAGATGTAACTATTTTAAATTCCGAAAATTTTGATTCTGAAAACATACAAGAAAACGAGAGAATTAAAAAAGTTTTTAACTACATAAAACTAAACTACAAAGAAGAGGTTTCATTAAATGAAGTTTCAGAATTAGTTTTTATGACACCACCATCGTTTTGCAGATACTTTAAATCAAAGACTAACAAAACATTTACAACTTTTTTAAATGAATATAGGATTAACAATGCCCTAAAGCTATTAGCTCAAAGTGAGCTAGACATTAAGAACATATGCTTTCAATGTGGATACAATAATTTTTCTCATTTTAATAGACTTTTTAAAAAAAAAATTCAGATGACTCCATCAGAATATAGAAAAAAAATGAATTCTCAAGAGTCCTAAGTTACTTTTTCTTGTAATAGTCAATAGAGTATTTACCTGGACCAAACAACATTACTAGAACAAAGCCCAGTAAATATAAAATTGCTAACTCTTTTTTACCAAAAGGATCTTCAAAGTGAACTACAAAAGCGGCTATCAGCATAGTAAATACTGGAAAAAAAGAAAATAACCTGGTTTTATAACCTATTATAATAAAAAAAGGAGCAACAAACTCTCCTAGAACAGTGAGAAACAAAGAATTCCCATCTCCTACAGACAAAGGGTCAGGAAATTTAATTTCATCAGAAAAAAGTTTTCCCAACTTAGGGAAACCATGAGTCATTAACAACAAAGAATAACTAACTCTTAATAGTAATTTAGCAATATGATCCATAGATTTTAAATAATTTGTAAATTTAATGGAAATTACAAAAAATGGAAAACACAAAGCTTATTATTCAAGTTATTATTGCAGTAGGAATTTTTAATGTATGGTTGCTAAATTTTAAAGCTTCCTCAAAGTATAGAGGAGGAGAGTCTCAAAATATGCCTGATGAATTCAAAGCTTATGGCTTCAAAAACTGGTTTATGAAATTGATTGGTTTTTTAAAACTGTCATTAGCTCTACTTCTAATTTTGGGAATATGGCTTCCAAGCTTAGTAGATATATGTGCTTTTTTGATGGGGTGCCTTATGATTGGAGCCATTCTTGTTCACATCAAAATAAATGATCCTTTCATTAAGTCCGTTCCTGCCTTTATAATGTTAATTCTTTGTTCTATTCTAATTGTAATTTAAAAATCAATTTTTCAAATCGGAAACTAAATAAAAAAGATATGAATTCTTTCAAATTCATATGATATAAACTATTTTTACAATACAAAATAATGTATATGGCATTCAATATTGAAATGATCGAGAAAGTATATCAACAAATAAAAAATAAAGTTGATAAAGCAAGAAAAATAAATCAGAATCCTTTAACTCTGTCTGAAAAAATACTTTATTCGCACCTTTGGAATTCTGAATTAAATTCTCCATTTAAAAGAGGAGAAGATTATGTGGATTTTGCTCCTGACAGAATAGCTTGTCAAGATGCTACAGCTCAAATGGCCTTGTTACAATTTATGCAAGCAGGGAAAAATAGAGTAGCTGTACCTACAACAGTTCATTGTGATCACTTAATACAAGCATCACTTGGAGCAACTAAAGATCTTCAATCAGCATTAAATAATAGTAACGAGGTTTTTAATTTTTTAGAATCTGTTTCTAACAAATATGGGATAGGGTTTTGGAAACCTGGAGCAGGAATTATTCATCAAGTAGTTTTAGAAAATTATGCATTTCCAGGAGGAATGATGATAGGTACAGATTCACATACCGTTAATGCTGGTGGACTAGGAATGGTGGCAATTGGAGTTGGTGGAGCAGATGCTGTAGATGTAATGGCTGGTATGCCATGGGAGTTAAAGTTTCCTAAATTAATTGGAGTAAAATTAACTGGAAAACTTTCTGGATGGACAGCTCCCAAAGATGTGATTTTGAAAGTTGCTGGAATTTTAACTGTAAAAGGAGGAACTGGAGCAATAATCGAATACTTTGGTCCAGGAGCTAAATCAATGTCTTGTACTGGAAAAGGTACCATATGTAATATGGGCGCTGAGGTTGGTGCAACTACCTCTACTTTTGGTTATGATGAATCTATGGAGAGATACCTAAGGTCAACTGACAGAAGTGATGTAGCTGATGCTGCTAATAAAATTAAAGAATACCTTACAGCTGACCCTGAAGTTTATCAAGATCCTGAAAAATATTTTGATCAAGTAATTGAAATAAACTTATCTGAACTAATGCCTCACATAAATGGGCCATTCTCTCCAGATATTGCGACCCCAGTAAATGAGATGGCAGCTAAATCTAAAAAAAACGACTGGCCCTTAAAAGTTGAATGGGGACTAATTGGATCTTGTACCAACTCATCTTATGAAGATTTATCTAGAGCGGCTTCAATTGCACAACAAGCAATTGACAAAGGTTTAGATACTAAATCTGAACTAGGAATCAATCCTGGATCTGAGCAAGTAAGATACACAGCTGATAGAGACGGATTTTTAAAGATTTTTGAAAATTTAAATGCAAAAATATTCACCAATGCCTGCGGACCGTGTATTGGACAATGGGCCAGAAAAGATGCTGAATTAAAAGAAAAAAACACGATAGTACATTCTTTTAATAGAAATTTCGCTAAACGAGCAGACGGAAATCCTAATACTCACGCTTTTGTAGCATCACCTGAAATGGTTGCGGCAATAGCAATTTCTGGAAGACTAGATTTCAACCCTTTAACTGATTCATTAATCAACTCTTCAGGTGAAAAAGTTATGCTTGAAGAACCTACAGGCTGGGAACTTCCTCCGAAAGGATTTGAAGTTGAAGATGCAGGTTATTTAGAACCAATTTCTGATGGATCAAATATAAATATTGTTGTAAATCCAAAATCGAAAAGATTACAATTACTCGAACCGTTCAAACCATGGAATGGAAAGAATATCATTAACGCTAGATTACTAATAAAAGCCTTAGGCAAATGTACGACTGACCATATCTCTATGGCTGGTCCTTGGCTTAAGTTCAGAGGACACCTAGATAACATTTCTAATAACTGCTTAATAGGTGCTGTTAATGCTTTTAATGAAAAAACAAATTTTGTAAAAAATCAATTAAACGGAGAATACCAAGGAGTTCCTGATGTCCAAAGAATATATAAAGAAAATAATATAGAAACTGTAGTTGTAGGTGATCATAATTACGGAGAAGGCTCGTCAAGAGAGCACGCTGCAATGGAGCCTCGACATCTTGGAGTAAAAGTAGTTCTTGTGAAATCTTTTGCCAGGATTCATGAAACCAACTTAAAAAAACAGGGAATGCTAGGGATAACTTTTGCTAATGAAAATGACTATGATTTAATCCAAGAAGACGATAAATTTAATTTTATTGATTTTGAGTCATTTAGTCCTGGAAAACAAATCAGTATTGAATTAATTCATTCAGATGGATCTAAAAATTTGATAATTACTAATCACACATATAATGATCAGCAAATAGAATGGTATAAAGAAGGATCAGCCTTAAATTTAATTAAAAAACAAAATTTAGTTTAAGTATTATTCAGGAGCTAATTCAAATTGGACACCATCTAGATTTTTATTAATTTGAATCTGACAGCCTAATCTTGAATTGCTTTTGACGTAGAAAGCTTCAGAAAGCATAGCTTCTTCTTGAGAATTTTTTTCAATTAATGTATCTGATTCAACGTAGACTTGACAAGAAGCACACATAGCCATTCCTCCACAAATACCTTCAACAGGTAAATCATAACTCTTGCAAAGTTCCATGATATTCATATTCATATCAGTAGGAGCTATTAGAGAATGTTTTTTACCGTCTCTATCTATTATATGGATTGTAATGTCTCTCAAAAAAAAGTGTAAAAAGGGGGTTAAAAATCTCTAATGGAATTATTTCCCTAAAGCTTGATCTGAAAACTTATAATTATCACCATCTTTCTCAATCATATACCAAATATCTTTGATCTTTAATAAATTTTGATTAGAGTTTGTAAAGTCTGTTTCAGTTTTACAATTATGAAACAAACTTCCATCCATAATAATTGATTGATCAAGCCAGCTTCTTTGAATCATTAACGCTAGTCCCGCAGACCAAGCGTATCCATTAGAAATAGATTTATCTTTACTTCCTTGATAATCATTATAAACCTGTTTTAAAAGATTATTTATTCCATCATGTCCTTTCATTTCTCCTGTAGCTATTTCAGCAAATAATTGCGCAGCACCTTCAACTATTGCTTTACCATTTGAATTAGAACTACTCTCTCTTTGATTTGTACAACTTTGAATTCCCAAATCTTGTTGAAAAGCATGATATAGTTCATGAAGAACAAAAGATTGAATTCCATTTTCCTCTTCTGAATTTTTAGCCTTTTTATAAGCAGCCAGAACTATTCTACTATTAGAGCATATTACAAATTGAGAAGAAACATCCGCTCCTTTTTCTAAATAATTTCTATATTCATTTAAAGTTGTAGACTGTTCCCCACTACTTAAGCAAGTCCCTTTAAGCCATTCTGATATATTTGAAAGAATAGATTCTATTTCAGATGACATCAAAACCACTTTATGAGTATTATAAGGTCTATCAAAACCTCCTTCGCTAACGAACTCACCTACATTCCAAGTCACGACCAATACATCCGCATTTTGATTTTTCATTTTAGAAACTCCTTTGTTAGTCCAAGAGTTAATTTTATCTGAACAATAATTATACGTGTCATTAGTAGGATCACAACTAGATAATGTATGGGAAAAGTTTACTAATTTAACTCCAGGTGTAACTTCTTTTGAATTATCAATAATTTCATCGTCAGAAGCACAAGAAATTACAACAAACAAGATTAAAAATACTGATATAATATTTTTTAAAATTTTCATTTTTTAAATTTTAGTAAAGTTACTCCGTTTTAAAAGAATAGACAATGGAGTAACTCGAGTTTATACCATCTGATGTTTTCACTCTCCAGTAATAGGTTGTGGCTGCTTCTAAAGCGACACTAGCCGTCTTTTCTGTTAAGTCTGTCTGTGCTGCAGGTGGTGTTTGTTTCCCATCTGTAGTGTCTACATAAAGTGTGTACTTAAGAGTATCTCCTGT
>Ga0115005_10000380_pt1 | contig 34025 bp, 28 predicted proteins | sample ArcOceMetagenome_FD_87163 | JGI IMG/M metagenome (GOLD analysis project Ga0115005, IMG submission 87163) | Marine eukaryotic phytoplankton communities from Arctic Ocean - Arctic Ocean - Greenland ARC118M Metagenome | ecosystem: Environmental > Aquatic > Marine > Oceanic | place: Arctic Ocean...
AATCACTTCACCAACACTCGCCGCATGAACAATAATGCCACCCGACTTTAGTTGCCGAGGTAAGAAGCCAAAACGTTCACTTAAACGCTGCCGGTAAGCTGTTTGCTTTATTGAACGTAATAGCAGTAACAACAAAATAACCGGCAATAAACAAAGAAAAAAAAGTCGATATAACATCAAGGAAAATTGATAGCACACAAAAAAAGCTCTTTAGTAGTGAATGCAAGCAGTATAGCCATTAAAGTAAACAATAAAAATACCCAAAGCTGATTGAGTTTGTTATTGTCTATACTACAAGAACGGAATCAAATAGCAGCCAAATAAAATGAGTGAATTTATTTACAACAAGGGGTTCTTCAATCGATTAATTGCTTTAACTAGCCTTCTTTTTGCTGTACCTTTTTTATCAGCACAAGAATCTTACGCTCCAACCAATAATCAGCAAAATATTACGCCAATAATCGCAATAAAATCTCCAGAATCAATCAAATTTGCTGTCGATGACAATTTTTCATTATCAGGAGCATTTTATCTCGGTGATGCGCTTGGTGCGGGTGTATTACTCCTTCATGACTGCTCTCACAGTAGTAAAAGCTATTCTGTGCTGGGAGAATTATTAGCCGAACAAGGGATTAATGCACTTGCTATTGATTTTCGAGGTTATGGATCCAGTACATCCGAACTATTTTCTAATAAAGCCTTAAAACTAAAAGTAAAAAATATTGTTAGCTATCAAGCTGAAGTCGCCATGCTTACATCATATTGGGAAAAAGATGTACTTTACGCTTATAATTATTTACGCAGTAAAATAGGTAATGAACAGCCTATTTCTATTGTAGCAAGTGGCTGCGCGGTAAATGAAGCCGTTCAATTAGCGGATAAAATGCGTGTTAATAGCTTTGTTATTCTTTCTCCCATCATGGATTATATGGAAAAAGAGCATTATAAAAACTTAATGGATATCCCTGCCTATTTTGTCAGTTCTGCGCATCATGCCGATAGCTTTTTAACCGCTCAAGAATTATTTTCATGGAATGGTGATAGCCGCTCTACAACACAGGTTTTTAAAGGTGTTAATCAAGGCCACAATTTATTACGCCGTAATAAGTTTTTGGCACAAAACCTTGCTACATGGCTTCTTGGAACAATGAAGTAACCTCAAATACACTGTTACTTTTCAAAAACCGTGTCGAGAATAATAGAAGAATTTGTCCGCTCTATACCTTCTAAAGAACAAACCATATTCAGAATTTCATTTAACTTTTCTAATGTTTGCGCTTGAATTGTCGCTAATAAATCGTACTCACCGCTAATAGAATAAATATGGCTGATGTTGTGAATTTTTCTTAAAGCGATACAAATATTTCGCCTTAAATTAGGGTTCACTTTTAGTGACACATTTGCTGAAATTAATTTATTACTATATTCACTGCCTAAAACAATACTATACGCTTTTATAACACCACTATTTTCTAATTTTGTTAAGCGGTTTTGTATAGCAGTGCGTGAAACTCCCGTTGCTCTAGCAATATCGGAAACACTTGCTCGGGCGTTACACCTTAATATAGAAAGCAGTTCTTCATCTTTTTCTGTGATCATGTTAAATACTCGATAACTCCGTCAAAAACCAATTAGACACCAATAATAGTCATTTTAACAGCCTTACATGTCACTTTACCTAATGAAAGAAGCATTAATTTAACTAGTGTCACTTTCTTAAAAGTTGGTCTAGGATAATAATACTATTATTATTCGAACCTATTAATAAGGAATTGTTGTGAACGACTCTTCAAACAACGCACGTTTTTACGCACATTTAAATGATCAAATTGAGCAAGTTAAAGAAGACGGTTTATATAAAGCCGAACGTATTATTACTACCGCACAACAACCTAATATTGCTGTGGCAACAGGTGAAGCTGTTGTGAATTTCTGTGCAAACAATTATTTAGGTTTAGCAAATCATCCTCAACTTATCGCTGCAGCAAAAGCAGGTTTAGACGAGCATGGCTTTGGTATGGCGTCAGTACGTTTTATCTGTGGTACTCAAGATATCCATAAAACGTTAGAAGGTAAATTAAGTCAATTTTTAGGCATGGAAGATACCATTCTTTATTCTTCATGTTTTGATGCTAATGCTGGCTTGTTTGAAACGTTATTAAATGCTGAAGATGCCATTATTAGTGATTCTTTAAACCACGCATCGATTATTGATGGGGTGCGTTTATGTAAAGCAAAACGTTATCGTTATGCTAATAATGATGCCAGCGACCTAGAGCAACAGTTAATTGCTGCTGATGCAGCAGGTGCGCGTTTTAAATTAATTGCTACCGATGGCGTATTCTCGATGGATGGCGTTATCGCTAACTTGAAAGCCGTTTGTGATTTAGCAGACAAATATAATGCTTTAGTGATGGTTGATGATTCTCACGCCGTGGGTTTTGTTGGTGAAGAAGGTCGTGGTAGCCACGAGTATTGTGAAGTCATGGGCCGCGTAGATATAATTACTGGTACATTAGGTAAAGCGATGGGCGGCGCATCAGGCGGTTATACTTCAGGTAAAAAAGAAACGATTGAATGGTTACGTCAACGTTCTCGTCCTTACTTATTTTCAAACTCATTAGCACCCGCAATTGTTAATGCGTCAATCACAGTGATTGACTTATTAGCTGAAGGTGGCGAATTACGTAAAACATTAAAAGATAATGCCCGCTACTTCCGTGAAAACATGGAAGCTGCAGGTTTTACCTGTGCCGGCGCTGATCACGCAATCATCCCTGTTATGTTAGGTGATGCAAAAGTAGCGAGCGAAATGGCAAGTCGACTTTTAGCTGAAGGTATTTATGTGATCGGTTTCTCATTCCCTGTTGTTCCAAAAGGCCAAGCACGTATTCGCACGCAAATTTCAGCAGCACATACCAAAGAGCAACTTGATAAAGCCATTTCAGCCTTTATTCGCATTGGCAAAGAAATGAACATTATTGACTAAGGTCGAAGGAAACACGATGAAAGCACTAGCAAAATTAAAAGCTGAACCGGGCATTTGGATGACCGATAGTGAAAAGCCACAATTAGGTCATAACGATTTATTAATTAAAATTAAAAAAACGGCTATTTGTGGTACCGACATTCATATTTATAACTGGGATGATTGGGCGCAAAAAACCATTCCTGTTCCTATGGTTGTCGGTCATGAATATGCGGGCGAAGTTGTTGGTATTGGCCAAGAAGTAAAAGGATTCTCATTAGGCGATCGTGTTTCTGGTGAAGGTCATATTACTTGTGGTCACTGTAGAAACTGTCGGGGTGGTCGTACTCATTTATGCAGAAACACCGTTGGCGTTGGCGTAAACCGTGAAGGTTCATTTGCTGAGTACTTAGTGATCCCTGCTTTTAATGCTTTCAAATTACCTGATGAAATTTCTGATGATTTAGCGGCAATATTCGACCCCTTTGGTAATGCTGTTCATACCGCATTGTCTTTTGATTTAGTGGGTGAAGATGTGCTTATAACAGGTGCTGGTCCCATTGGGATAATGGCTGCTGCAGTTGCTAAACATGTTGGTGCTCGTCATGTTGTCATTACCGATATTAATGAATACCGCTTAGATTTAGCTCGTAAAATGGGCGCTACGCGTGCGGTTAACGTCAGTAAAGAAAACTTAAACGACGTGATGACAGATCTAGGTATGACTGAAGGCTTTGACGTTGGTATGGAAATGTCGGGTGTGCCAATGGCTTTCACCTCAATGTTAGAGAACATGAATAACGGTGGGAAAATTGCCATGCTAGGTATTCCGGGTAATGACATGGCGATAGATTGGAGTCAAATTATTTTCAAAGGCTTAACCATTAAAGGTATTTATGGCCGTGAAATGTTTGAAACTTGGTACAAAATGGCAAGTTTGATTCAGTCTGGTTTAGATTTATCACCCATAATTACTCATCATTTTGATATTGATGATTTCCAGCAAGGTTTTGACATTATGCGTTCAGGCCAATCGGGGAAAGTTATTTTAAGCTGGGATAACTAGATTTTTCGAATGATCTCGATAATGTTATAACAAGTTTTACACATAACAAATCATAAGCCGGCTCATTCGAACTGGCTTTTTTAATCTTCACTCCTTAAAATATGTAACCTGTAACACTTGAACTTTAAGGGTGAAATACACTATCAATTCGTTATAATGCACTTTCTAACCTATGTTTATCTCTTAAAAGGCAATATTGTGACAACTCCCGGCAATCTATTTATTCTTTCCGCGCCAAGTGGAGCAGGAAAATCAAGCTTGATCAAAGCATTGTTATCTCAAGAATCAACACGACCTATGGAAGTTTCGGTTTCACATACTACAAGAGAGCCACGTCCCGGTGAAAATAATGGCGAACATTATCACTTTATTAGTGTGGATAAGTTTAAGGCACTGATCACAAAAAATGAACTTTATGAATACGCTGAAGTTTTTGAAAACTATTATGGGACTTCAGAAACTGCTATAGACATACAACTTGCGCAAGGTGTTGATGTTTTCCTTGATATAGATTGGCAAGGTGCTCAGCAAGTTCGAATGAAAAAGCCTGAGGTAACCACGATTTTCATTAGTCCTCCTTCAAAAAAAGAGCTAGAAAATCGTCTCAGAAAGCGTGGACAAGACAGCGAAAAAATCATTGAATCTCGCATGTCACAAGCAAAAGCGGAATGCTCACACTACAATGAATTTGACTATGTTATTGTTAATAACGACTTCGCCCAAGCACTCAGCGAGTTAACAACCATTGTTAATAACCAACGTTTGAAATACAGCCAACAATCTATTACTCACCAATTGATGTTTGACGAATTGTTAAAAGAGTGATATTTCAGCCCAGTTATTCCTTCTATGCAGATCTATACCTTGCTTAATACCCTGTAGGTCAGTAAACTACGGCACTATTTTAAAAATTTTAAGTTGGAGTGATCAAATGGCTCGCGTTACAGTTGAAGGTGCGGTAGAAAAAGTAGGTAATCGTTTTGATTTGGTGTTAATTGCATCTCGTCGTGCTCGTCAAATTGCGACTGGTGGTAAAGAACCTTTGGTTGATGCAGAAAATGATAAACCAACCGTAATCGCTTTACGTGAAATTGAAGCTGGTTTGATCACAACTGAAGTAATGAACGTTAGTGATCGTCATGCACAAGTTCAGCAAGATACTGCAGAACTTGCAGCTGTTGCAGCTATTGTTGGTGGCGCTCAACCACAGCTATAAATTATTTAATCGTCTTTAGCGATTAGATATATCAAACGCGTCATCATTCCTGCAATGATCACGCGTTTTTTATTGTCAGTAATTAACGAATAACGTATTCTGTTAATATCACTAAAAACACTGACTGACGGTAATAAATTCCGCTCAGCCTAATCATCAAGGATGTCATGCGTGTACCTTTTTGAACCATTAAAAGAGCTTGTTTCAAGCTATCTTTCTAAAGTACAAATTGACTTATTAAAACAAGCATACCTCGTGGCGCGTGAAGCCCATGAAGGACAAATGCGTTCCAGTGGTGAACCTTATATAACTCACCCTGTTGCGGTTGCTTTAAATTTAGCTCGAATGAACCTTGACCATGAAACGTTGATGGCGGCATTACTGCATGATGTCATTGAGGATACTCCCGTTACCAAAGACGAATTAGCCGAATTATTTGGTTATACCGTTGCTGAATTGGTTGAAGGGGTCAGTAAACTTGATAAATTAAAGTTTGATAATAAAGAAGAAATGCAAGCGGAGAACTTCCGTAAAATGATACTTGCCATGGTGCAAGACATTCGCGTTATTTTGATTAAACTTGCTGATCGCACGCATAATATGCGTACACTTGAATCTTTACGGCCTGACAAACGAAGACGTATTGCTCGTGAAACACTCGAAATTTATGCACCTATTGCCAACCGCTTAGGTATTCACGATACAAAAAATGAGTTAGAAGTTTTAGGTTTTGAAGCACTGTATCCGATGCGTTCACGTGCGCTCAAATCAGCGGTAAAACAGGCACGTGGCAACCGTAAAGAAATTGTTAATAACATTCAAGAAGAAATAGCCGCCCGCCTTGCAGAATGTGGTTTGAAAGCTGAAGTTATTGGCCGTGAGAAACACCTTTATTCAATTTATCGTAAAATGTTGAATAAAGAATTGATGTTTAATGAGGTAATGGATATTTACGCTTTTCGCGTTATTGTTGGCAATAAAATTGACAATTGTTACCGTGCACTTGGTGCCGTCCATAACTTATTCAAACCTATTGAAAGTCGCTTTAAAGATTACATCGCCATTCCTAAAACCAATGGTTATCAATCTCTGCATACTTCCCTCATTGGTCCACACGGTATTCCTGTAGAAATTCAAATTCGTACCGAAGATATGGATCAAATGGCAGATAAAGGTGTTGCTGCTCACTGGCTCTACAAACAAGACGGTGACCAAAGTGGCACAACGGCTCAAATGAAAGCCCGCCGTTGGATGCAAAGTTTATTGGAATTGCAACAAAGTGCAGGTAGCTCTTTTGAATTTATTGAAAATGTAAAATCAGACTTATTTCCTGAAGAAATTTACGTTTTTACGCCAGATGGACGTATTATTGAACTGCCTATGGGTGCAACCGCTGTTGATTTTGCTTATGCTGTTCACACAGATGTGGGCAACTCATGTGTTGGTGTAAAAGTTGACCGCAAACCTTATCCACTCAGTAGAGCCATTGATTCAGGCCAAACGATTGAAGTGGTAACCTCTTCTGCTGCACGTCCTAATGCAACCTGGCTTAATTTTGTGGTAACCTCTAAAGCACGTTTACAAATACGCACTTACTTGCGTTCACAAGAGCAAACTGAATCTTATAGTTTAGGGCGACGTTTATTAAGTCATGCGTTAGGTAAGTTAGATATTGAAGATATTAGCCAAGAAAAAATTGATCAAGTTGTCAAAGAAACGGGTAACACTAGCTTAGAACAACTTATGGTTAATATTGGTTTAGGTAATGCATTAAGCATTGGGATCGCTCGACGATTAACCGATGAATTTACCGACGATAACATTGAAAATAGTTTCACCAACAACAAAACTAAAATGCCAATAAAAGGTACTGAAGGTATGTTAGTGAGTTATGGTAAATGTTGTCGCCCTATTCCAGGAGACAGTATTCTTGCTTACTTAAGTCCGGGTAAAGGCTTAATGGTGCACCAGCAAGGCTGTAGAAATATAAAAGGCCATGAGCATGGTGGTTTATTCCCCGTAAAATGGGATAGCGATATCGACCGAGACTTTATTGCAAAGTTACGTGTTGAAATACTTAATCATCAAGGCGCATTAGCCCTACTCACCAATGTTGTCGCGAGATGTGAATCAAATGTTCATACGCTAAATTCTGGAGAAAAAGACTCTGGTTTATATGTCATCGACATGGAAATAACCTGTCGTGATCGAGTGCACTTAGCTAATATTATTCGAAAAATAAAAGTGATGATTGATGTGCAGCGTGTTGTGCGTAATAAGTAGTCAATTATATTTAACAAAATTATGTTGTAGGAAATTATTATGAAAACCATTATTAGTACAGACAATGCTCCGAGTGCCATTGGTACATACAGCCAAGCAGTAAAAGTTAATAATACCGTTTATCTTTCAGGTCAAATCCCACTTGTTCCAGCAACAATGGTCGTTGTTTCTGATGATTTTACCGAGCAAACTCACCAAGTATTCAAAAATTTAGTTGCTGTCTGTGAAGCTGCAGGTGGCAATATTAACGATATGGTGAAAGTAAATATTTTCATGATGGATTTAGCTAATTTCGCAACGGTAAATGAAGTGATGAGCCAGTATTTTTCAAAGCCTTATCCTGCTCGCGCAGCCGTTCAGGTTTCTCGTTTACCAAAAGATGTGCTCATCGAAATTGATGGCGTGATGGAATTACCTAACGTCGGATAATATCGGGCTGTAAGCCCTAAATTATATTCCCCCTTTAAATATAAGTGTTACACATAATAGTTATATTTTAGGGGAAGCCGTCAAATAAATTTAAACAATCAGCTTATGTTTTATAAGTGATTTTTTTACATTTATTTAGACAATGAACCATAACGTTTAAATGTGAAGTGTAATGACTCCTGAAAGATTAGAAAGAATAAATATGATGCTCGATCACCGCCAACCAGATTTAACGGTTTGTATGGAAGGTGTACATAAGTCGCATAACCTTGCGGCGGTTGTGCGCACCGCTGATGCCATTGGCGTAAGTGATGTGCATGCCATATGGAAAAGCGATGAAATGGAAGTGCGTGGTGGTAGTGCCGCTGGCAGTCAAAACTGGATTGATGTTCATAACTACAGCAAAACGAAAGATGCTATTGATGAATTAAAAAAACAAGGTATGCAAATTTTAGTCACCAACCTTTCTGATACTGCAGTCGATTTTCGTGAAATTGATTACACAAAACCAACAGCGATTATTTTAGGCCAAGAAAAGTTTGGGGCTTCAGATGTCGCCCTTGCAATGGCCGATCAAGATATAATGATCCCCATGGTTGGCATGGTGCAATCACTAAATGTTTCTGTTGCCTGTTCCGTCATATTATATGAAGCACAACGCCAGCGTCAATTAGCTGGAATGTATGATACACCAGGTATTGATGAAAACCGTCGTCAGCGTTTCTTATTCGAAGGTGGGCATCCCATTTTTGCTGAAGCCTGTAATCGTAAAGGTTTACCTTATCCGACGATTGATAAAGATGGACAAATTATTGCCTCTGAACCGTGGTGGGAGCAAATGCAAATGACTCAAGCTGCATGGAAAGCATTAGATAACTAAGCCATAGCTTACTGAACTTTGATACTCATATTCTGTGGGTAAATGATAAAAAGGAGTAAAGCTCAGTGTCAAAAGGGCTAGCAAAACTTGCACAAATAGCCATCACCAGCTTAAAGGGGGTTGGACCAAGCATGGCTGAAAAGCTATCAAAAATTGGCTTGATTTCACTACAAGATTTACTTTTTCACTTACCTAATCGTTATGAAGACCGGACACGTGTAACTTCAATACGTGACTGTTTTCCTGGTGTTTTTACCAATATAATTGGCGAAATTACTGAAAGCCAAATTATTAGTGGCAAACGACGCATGCTACTGGTTACTGTCCAGGACGGATCTGGCACAGTCAACCTTAGATTTTTTCGCTTTACCGCTTCACAAAAAAACAATTTAGCGCTCGGGGTAAACATTCGCTGTTATGGTGAAATTAAACGTGGTGCTCGTGGTTTTGAAATAATCCACCCTGAATATAAACCACTTGATGAAGATCAGCCGTTAACCGCTGTAGACGAAACACTAACACCCGTTTACCCAACCACGGATGGCTTACGACAAATAACCTTACGTAATTTAACAGAACAAGCCTTAATTAGATTACAACGGGGGCAAGTTGAAGAATTATTGCCTGACGAATTTAATTTACAGAACTATTCTCTAGAAGAAGCCTTGGCGCTTATTCATCGTCCACCTCCTGACACATCGGTAATTCAATTAGAAGAAGGCAAGCACCCTGCACAACTACGTTTGATAAAAGAAGAATTACTGGCGCATAATTTAAGTATGCTGAAATTACGTCAGTCTAGCGATGTACACAAATCTGTATCTTTAAAGAAAAAAGAAGCACTGAGTGGGAAATTTTTAGCATCATTACCTTTTTCGCCCACTAATGCGCAAACAAGAGTAGTGAAAGAAATTCGTAAAGACTTAACACAAGCTCAACCCATGATGCGATTAGTACAAGGTGATGTCGGTTCAGGAAAAACCTTAGTAGCAGCACTCGCTGCAATTACCGCGATCAGTGAAGGTTTTCAGGTTGCCTTAATGGCACCAACAGAAATTTTGGCAGAGCAACACGCCATTAATTTTCAACATTGGTTTGAGCCACTTGAAATTAGTGTTGGCTGGCTCGCAGGAAAAACAAAAGCGAAAGCAAGGCGCCACGCTTTAGAACATATCGAAAATGGCAACATGCAAATGATCGTCGGTACCCATGCGTTGTTTCAAGACAAGGTTAAGTTTCATAAATTAGCGCTTATCATCATTGATGAACAGCATCGTTTTGGCGTTCATCAACGTTTGTCGTTAAGAGAAAAAGGTGCTTTCGACGGTAATTTTCCGCATCAACTGATCATGACAGCCACGCCTATTCCCCGTACTTTGGCGATGACTGCCTATGCTGATTTAGATACGTCGATTATTGATGAACTTCCCCCTGGGAGAACACCAATAAATACCGTTGCATTACCCGACACACGACGTGATGACGTAATAGAACGTATTAGAAAGGGTTGTGTACAAGACAACCGACAAGCTTATTGGGTATGTACGCTAATTGAAGAATCAGAAGTATTGCAATGCCAAGCTGCTGAAGATACAGCCGTTTATTTACAAGAACAGTTGTCAGAATTGAAAGTTGGTTTAGTTCACGGACGAATGAAAGCCGCTGAAAAACAATCTGTGATGAAATTATTCAAAGACGGTGATTTAGATTTACTCGTTGCCACTACCGTTATTGAAGTGGGTGTTGATGTACCCAATTCAAGTTTAATGGTCATTGAAAACCCTGAGCGATTAGGTTTAGCACAATTGCATCAATTACGTGGTCGAGTCGGTCGAGGCACCGTCGCTTCACATTGTGTATTAATGTATAAAAGCCCACTATCTAAAACTGCCATAAAACGCTTAGCGGTATTACGGGAAAGTAATGATGGTTTTGTTATTGCACAAAAGGATTTAGAAATACGAGGTCCCGGAGAGTTATTAGGTACTAAGCAGACCGGTCTGGCTGATTTAAAAATAGCCGACTTACTGAGAGATGCGCATTTAATTCCAGAAGTACAACAACACGCTTACCTGATTTGGAAGAAGTACCCGCAAAATGCACAAGCAATTATTCAGCGTTGGATGGGTGAACGTGAACATTTCTCGAATGCTTAACTTCGTTCCTACAAAAAGATAAGCATCCAATAATATCTAAGTATTACTTTCTAACTCTCTTCAACAGACACAATCCTAATAAAAAGCCAAAACCTATTGTTCCTCCACCACTTGAACGTTGGACTTTCGCAGGCGTTGGAGTCGTTGTCGGTACAACAACGACAGGTGTTAAGCTTACGGTAACGTTACGACTGGTTTTAATGCTAGCGCCTGTGCTGTCAGTAACGGTTAACTCAACGTTATAACTGCCAGCTTGAGCATAAGTATGGCTTGGGTTTTGCAAATTACTATCATTGCTATCACCAAAAGCCCAAGCATAAGTGTACGGTGAATCACCACCTGCTAGCGTTGAAGTGAGGTTTACCACCAATTCATTAGCTGAATAAGAAAATGATGCGGTTAAATCTGATGGTTCTGAAGAACTTGAAATCGTCACTGTCGCAGACGTGCTATCAGAACTTTGTAAATCTACCTTCATACTAAAATCAAGTTTTGGTAAAATTATTCCAGATTCAGGTTGCTCTGGTGAAGAATAATCATCAGCATCGCTGAAGAAGCTAGACGCCAAACTGTGTTCGTCTCCGCTAAATGCATTTTGATCATACAAACTAAAAGCGGCATCGTGTATTTGATAGTATGAGTTGCGTATACTTCCATCTGAAGATTTAATCAGGTTTTGATCAGCATCGACCACGCCTATAAATAACTCACCCGCATGCTCATCTACTTTGTTATCAGCTATATTATCGTTTCGATACCAAAGTAAAACACCTGTGTCATAACCTGAATTTCTCAAACGACTATCGACACCTGTATGACTGCGTAGTTGTATATAATAGTTATGGGATAACCCATCAATTTTATCCGATAAACGGCTAAAGCCATTTAATATTACTTGGCTTTCTGTTTCACCATCAATCGTAATTATATCATTTGAGCCATTAATTACTTTAATTTCATCTGTTACAAAGCCATATCCACCTACCGCCTGATCAGTAATATAATTTATTTTAATCGTGATTCTTTGGTTAGCGAAACTAGAGAGATCAAAGGTTAAGTCAACCCACTTTAAGTCACCTTCTGCACTTAGGATATCAGCTGAGTTACTGCTGAGATATTCTCCTATTGTAGGGTAGTAAGGATTATTACTGTCGGTATGATTTCCTTTTATCGATGTATCGTTTACAAGCACTTGCACGTAGTCGTAATCTTCCTCTATTTCCCAACGCGCTTTCATTGATAGTGTCGAAGTACCTGCAGGTACTTCGACTGAAAATGACAGGCTGTTGCTTAACATATCGCCTTTATTTGAATAAAACTGATATTCACCGGAATACGCTGCAGGAAAGTCTAATTGTAAAGGAGGTAAATTCACTTTGATCTGATTGACCTCTGTATGGTCAACCGTACTCACCAAAGATATACTTTCATTACTTAACGTATCGAAATCAACTTCATGTTGGTTTATCCAGTTGCCTTGATAGCGTTCTTGTAAATAATCTCTTGCTAACGGGCTAAAAGCTGAGGGACGAGTTCCTGCAGGAACACCTAACCAAGTACCCGAAGCCATTACTGACCATTCTGATACCGGTGCACCGATATCACTACTATCAATATCATATTCATCAAGTAAACCTAAATCATGGCCAAATTCATGTACAACAACCCCAGGAGCTGCATCAATAGGATTAATAGTATAGCCAAAAGCTTTAATGTCCGAACCGGGAATAGATGCGGCCTGAGTACCGGCTTCATTTAAAACAAAACTACGATGTGACCAAATAGCATCCTCAGCTAAATTTCCACCGCCGGCTTCTTCACCAATGCTAGAATGAAAAAGCATAATATGGTCAATGACTCCATCTGGTTCATTAACATTTCCGTCGCCATCGAAATCAAACAAATCGGTTTTATCGTAATCGGTTAAATTTATGCCACTTGCAACAAGCAGTGTTACCGCCTCAATAACAAGCTCTTTAACATTTTTATCGCTCTCTGTTTCTTCATCATTGGCACCGTAATAGCTCGCATCATTAGCCGCCGTTACCCAATCATTTACTTGCCCTGAGAAAAAAAACTGTTGCCCTGATTCATGTTGATAATATTGAAAAGCAGATTCGATATTCTGTCCTGCTGGACCATCAAATCCAGTAGAAGAAAATAAAAGATCATTATAATGAGCAACAGGATAATTTGGGTAATACATTCCAGTATCACCTGATGACAAACCATTATCGTCATGCTTTAGGTCAGTAAAGTCGATCAATATAGCGAGAACATTGACCGTCGTTTCAACTTGAGCAGCAGGCGATTTTTGCAATAAAGCATGTGCGACTTGCGTTTTTTTCAATTCGCTATTAAAACCCAAGCTTTCGCGAAACTCACGACTACTGAAACGCTCAGCCGCAGAAACTTTCTTCGATAATTCAATCGGCAACACGCTAGGCTCAAACGTTTTTTTTGCTAGAAAGCGAGTAAGTGCTCGTTTTTTTTGTTCGTTCGTTGCGTTTATCGGCAACTCACCTCTTTTTTCTAACCAATAGAGGATTTGCTCTTTGTTGATAACACCAGCATCTGTTGGTGAGCTTTTAGAAAGCTTTTGGATATCGTTAATACTTTCTGCTTGTAAAGGCAAGGTACAGCTCAGCACTAACAGACCTAATAAATGTGAAATTTTCATATATTTCCCCACGGGTGAATGCTTATTTTTTACACGGCTGAAAGGCTGCATTTTTCTTCTGAATATATGCCTTTACTGCTTTATCTATCTCTTCATCGGATAATGCGGCATCAATTTTACCGCGAGCAATTAACATCTCTTTTAATTGTTGAGTACGCTTAAGTGGAGGTGTCGTTGATTGCTGACAAATTATTTTATTTTTAACAACCTTTTTATTCACATTTTTAGTGATTAATTGCTGAGAAGTTTGCTGACATCCTTGTAATAAAAAAATGACAAAAAATAAATAAAATTTCATAACATTGCCGCCTGTAAAGATAATGTTAACCATAATACAACATATTAATTAACGGATAAAGTTTAGCCACAACATAAACCCTATCCATATTAAAAGCATTGAGCACCGCACGTTCGATAAAAATCACCTTCACTTGATTTCAAGTGTTAAACATTCACAAAAAATACGGTAAACTGTTAGTAATTTTAGTGATAAGTGAATGTTAGATGCCAACTCAACAAGATAATCATCAAGAAAATGAGTCAAACTCTTCAAGTGAAACCACTACGCATTTTGGCTACCAAACCGTAGAAAAAAACGAAAAAGAGTCAAAAGTTGCCAGTGTCTTTCACTCTGTCGCCGCACAATATGATGTAATGAATGATTTAATGTCTTTTGGGATTCATCGTTTATGGAAGCGATTCACAATTGACGCAAGTGGCGTGCGCCCTGGTAACAAAGTACTAGATTTGGCGGGTGGAACTGGTGACTTAACGGCAAAATTTTCTCAACTTGTCGGCCGTGAAGGTAAAGTCATTCTTGCTGATATCAACAGTTCAATGCTTAATGTTGGCCGAGATAAATTACGTGACAAAGGTTTAGTACAAAATATTGAATACGTACAAGCCAACGCTCAATATTTACCTTTTGAAGATAACACCTTTGATATTGTCACTATCGCTTTTGGTTTACGTAACGTGACTGATAAAGACATGGCGCTTCGCTCTATTTACCGTGTGTTAAAACCAGGTGGTCGTTTATTAGTATTAGAATTTTCAAAACCAGAACACGAGATTGTCAGCAAGGCTTACGACTTTTATTCATTTAACATTCTTCCTAAAATGGGTGAATTAGTCGCTAAAGATGGTGATAGCTATCAATATTTAGCCGAATCAATTCGCATGCACCCTGATCAAGAAACCTTAAAAGATATGATGGACACTGCTGGTTTTGAACAAACAAGTTTCAAAAACTTAACGGGTGGTGTCGTTGCTTTACATAAAGGCTATAAGTTTTAATTGTGACAAAAATCAGCATACAGTTAATGTTTCAACAAACATTCTGCGCAACAGTAGAGTTTGTGGTTAATCAAGCGTTGGCACTTAATCTTAAGGGTAATAATGTGTTAGCTCCTTTAGAGCAAAAAACATTAACCATTGTATTAACTGAGCTAGGTTTTCCATTAAGTTTCTCAATTAATGAGCGTAAAATTTTAGTGACTAGTTTACTCGAACGCAGTGACTGCACCATTAAAACGAGCGGAAAAACGTTACTTGAACTAAAAAAAGAAAAACAAATTACCGCGCTAATTAAACAAGAAAAGCTTGATGTTCAAGGAGATATAAAAGTGGCTCAATTGTTTGCAAATATTGCAGAGTCATTAGATATTGATTGGCAAAGCGAAATAGCTAAGCACATTGGCGATATTCCAATGTATAAACTTTCGCAATTAGGTAAAAGTTTAACGGAAAAGTTTACTTTTGCAGCCCAACAAATACAAGCCGACGCCAGCGAATGGTTAGTGCACGAAAAACGCTTAGTCTTGACGGCAAGTCAACTACATAGTTTTAGTCAACAAGTTTCAGAGGTATCCAGGCAGACAGATACACTATCTGAACATATTCAGCGACTTGTTGAAAAAACCAGTACACCTACTTCAACCTAATTTCCAAGGAACATTGTGAGCAGTTTTCGACTTTATCGCATCATTAAAACATTTCTTCAATTTGGTCTTGATGAACTGATCCCTAGCCACTTGTTACCTTGGTACGCAAAGGTTATTCGTTTTAGTTTATTTTGGTTACGTAATAAACATAAGAACAAGTCCTCTGCTTTGCGCCTTCGATTAGCGATAGAGTCTTTAGGTCCGGTATTCGTTAAGTTTGGGCAAATGCTTTCCACCCGACGAGATATTCTTCCAGATGATTTCGCTAGCGAACTTGCACTTTTACAAGATCAGGTGCCTGCTTTTGACGGAGAATTAGCCAAGAAAATTATTTTAGAGGCCATTGGTGAAGAAACATTTAATCAATACTTTACCGACTTTGATAGTCAACCATTAGCTTCAGCATCAATAGCACAAGTACATACTGCAACGTTATTACAAAACGGGCAATCTCACGAAGTTGTTCTTAAGGTTTTACGCCCAAACATCACTGAAACAATTTTAGCTGACGTAAAAGTAATGTCACTCTTCGCTGGCGTTGTCTCCAAGTTATTACCTGATGGTAAACGTTTACGTCCACAAGAAGTCGTGAATGAATACCGTAAAACAATTATCGACGAGCTTGACTTAACTCGCGAAGCGGCTAACGCCACCTTGTTAAAGCACAATTTTTCCCAAGGTAATACTAGCGATAGCGTATTATTCGTACCCGAGGTCTACAGTGAATTTAGCCATGAAAACGTGATGGTTATGGAACGTATTTATGGTATCGGTGTAGGCGAAATAGCAACGCTTAAGCAACTAGATGTAGATATGAAATCTCTTGCTGAGCGAGGTGTCGAAGTGTTTTTCACTCAAGTATTTCGTGATAGCTTCTTTCATGCTGATATGCATCCTGGCAATGTTTTTGTTGATGCAACTAACCCCAAAGATCCAACATGGATAGCAATTGATTTTGGCATTTGTGGTACATTGAATCGTGAAGATAAACGTTACTTAGCTGAAAATTTTGTTGCCTTTTTTAATAGAGATTACCGTAAGGTTGCTGAACTTCATGTTGATTCTGGTTGGGTGCCAGTTGATACCAGTGTTGATGAATTTGAATTTGCGATTCGCACTGTTTGTGAGCCAATATTTAATAAACCCTTAGCTGAAATATCTTTTGGCCAGGTTTTGGTCAGCTTATTTAACACGGCTCGACGATTCAATATGGAAGTACAGCCTCAATTAGTGTTATTACAGAAAACTTTACTCTACATTGAAGGTCTTGGACGACAACTATATCCGCAACTTGATTTATGGCAAACCGCTAAACCCTACTTAGAAAATTGGGTGAAAGAGCAAATGGGTGTAAAAGCGGTATTCAAAAAGATAAAAGAAAACCTACCTTTTTGGAATGAAAAATTGCCTGAAATGCCGGATCTTATCTATGACTATTTAAAATTGGGGAAAGAATCCCAGCAACAACAAGTTTTCCTGTTGAAAGAAATTCGACAACAACATCAACAAAACACCCAAAAAATTGTTTATAGTGTTTTATTCGGGTCAATCATTATCTGCTTAGCCATAATCTTTACCTAGAGAATAAATGACGGTTAAGGTATAAAAATATTATGAGGAAATCAGGAAAAAATATTTTAATTGTCGATGATGAAAACTTAATAACATCGCTCTATCAAGAGTTTTTAAATCATTATGGCTTTCATTCAACCGTATGTGAAGATGGAGCCATCGCTTTAAGTACTTTTGAAGAAGCTAAGGGTGCATTTGATTTAGTGATTACGGATCAAACCATGCCTAAGATGACAGGTACTGAGCTTAGTAGTGCTCTTTTAGAAAGGGCACCTAGTTTGCCCATCATATTATTGACAGGAGTACGAAAAGAGCTATTTTCCGAGTCAATGAATAACATCGGCATTAAGCATATATTACAAAAACCTGTGAGTTTACTCACGTTAAAAGAAGTCATAGACACTTGTTTAGCTTCATAAAATGGAAGTGGCTAGGTTTTTTTCTTCTTTAGGAGTTCACGCATACTCGCGACACCCATTTTGGCGGTTTTTTCCTTATGCTCTTGGCTTTTTTTAGTTTCACTTAACTCCCAACTTAAATCATCTTGTGGTAATTCATGCAAAAAACGGCTGGCTTCGGTTCGAGATACTTCACCATATTGTCGGCGTTCTTTCGCGTAAGTAAATATTAATTCGCGTTGTGCACGCGTAATGCCTACATAGGCTAAACGACGCTCTTCTTCAACATTACCTTCATCCATGCTGGTTTGATGCGGCAACAAACCTTCTTCCATACCAATCAAAAATACGTAAGGAAATTCTAACCCTTTAGATGCATGGAGTGTCATCAATTGAACTTGGTCAGCATCGTCTTCATCTTCGCCACGCTCCATCATGTCGCGCAACGTTAAACGAGTAACAATGGCAGGTAAGAGCATAGGCTCTTCTTCGTCATCCCCCTCCAGCATATTAGTTACCCAACTAAAAAGTTGAGTAACGTTCTTCATACGCATTTCTGCAGCTTTTGGGCTGGGAGAGGTGTCATACAACCAATCTTCATAGTTTATTTCACGGATCATCGCTCTAAGCACTGCAGGCGTATCACCACGCTCAGCATGATCACCGGTTTCTACTAACCAGCGCGTAAATCGTTGCACATGCACCAAACCTCGCCCAGTTAAATGCTGCTCAAGCCCCAATTCAAAACTAGCGGCAAACATACTTATTTGGCGCATATTGGCATAATTACCTAATTTTTCTAAAGTAGTTGGTCCAATTTCTCTACGCGGTACGTTTACTATTCTTAAAAAGGCATTGTCATCATCAGGGTTCACCAGTACACGTAAAAACGCCATCATGTCTTTAATTTCACTACGAGAGAAAAACGAGGTTCCTCCACTTATCTTATAAGGTATGCGGTTAAGCATCAGTGCTTTTTCTAATAACCGGGACTGATGATTGCCACGGTATAAAATTGCATAATTTTTAAATTTACTTTTATTTAAGAATTTATGCCCGATCAACTCTCCAACAACACGCTCTATTTCATGCTCTTCATTTTTAGCTTGAATAACTCTCAGCTCTACGCCGTAAGCCAACTCACTGAATAAGGCTTTGTCGTAAACATGAGGATTATTGGCAATTAACGTATTCGCACACTTGAGAATGCGGCCACTTGAACGGTAATTTTGCTCTAATTTAATCAGCTTTAATTGAGGAAAATCTTGCCCAAGCAAGACTAAATTTTGTGGTTTTGCGCCACGCCAAGAATAAATAGATTGATCATCGTCACCTACAACGGTTAAACGGCCTTGCTCTCCGGCGATTAACTTGACTAATTCATATTGGCTAGCGTTTGTATCTTGGTATTCATCAACCAATAAATACTGAATTTTTTTTTGCCAGCGAGATTTAACTTCTGGAAAGTTTTTTAATAATAAAGTAGGAATTAAAATTAAGTCATCAAAATCAAGGGCGTTATAAGCTTTCATGTGTTTTTGATAGAGCTGATAAAACTCTGCATACAGAATTGTGTCAGCATCACTCGCCATTTTTATAGCGGCGTCAGGCAATAACAAATCATTCTTCCAATTAGAAATCATGCTTTGCAATTTACTCAGTAAATCTTTATCACCATCAAGTGTTTCATGCGTCAGTTCTTTCAATAATGACAGTGTGTCTTGATCGTCAAATAATGTGAAACCGGGCTTATATCCTAACGTCTTAATTTCTTTACGAATAATATCAAGACCAAGCGAGTGAAAGGTAGAAACCGTTAACCCTCGTGTTAATTTTTTGTCCATCATTTTAACCACACGTTCTTTCATTTCTCGTGCGGCTTTGTTGGTGAATGTTACTGCTGCAATATTACGTGCTTTGTAGTCACATTTCTCAATAAGGTAAGCAATTTTTTTACAGATAACCCCTGTCTTACCGCTCCCCGCGCCTGCTAAGACTAAGCAAGGGCCAGTGACATATTTTACCGCTTCATTTTGTCCGGGGTTAAGTTTCATAGTGATTAATTTTTATATGGTTAGATTTTTAAGGCACTGATTTTACCTTGTTTGTTCAATACCGTATATACCTGTGATACTGCAAAATAAACAGGAAAGAAGCCTAATTTTGTTTGATGTCTCATACGGATAATATAGCCATTGGCAAAATCATTAAATGCATTACAATAGACTCATTGATGAACCATGGATAATTATAATGTTTAACGCTAAAAAAATTGAAGAAATCGCAAAACAAGTTACTGATGCAATTCCACCTAAATTCAAAGATATAGCACACGATATTGAAGAAAAAACTAAAGTGGTTTTACAACGTAAATTATCGCAACTTGACGTTGTGTCTCGTGAAGAGTTTGATGTACAAACACAAGTACTGTTAAAAACACGTGAAAAACTTGCTGAATTAGAAAACAAGCTTATTGAAATTGAAGCTAAGCTTGCTGATTAATTTATAGCGATAAGTTACTCTTACAATAATTAACTTATCGCTTTATTTAATGTTCGTTAGTTTTATAAATAAGCTTTTTTATATAAACATCTTTCTAAAATAAACCCCATGATCCCCATAACAAAAAAGAATACACCACTTATTCTCAGCAAAAGCTCATCGGTTGAACGATTCTTTTTTCCAATAAATTGCGCTGAGAAAACAGATAACTCATCTTTACGTTGAGTTATTTCTATTTTCTTTTTAATATTTCGTCCGTCGCGACCTTCTGGCATTAATCTTTGTCAATCCTCAAAAATATCTTTCGGCTCTCCTGGTAAAGCAATACCTTCAGAGTCACATTGAAACTGCAACTCTGGTACTAATATTTTACTTTACCCTGCATAAAATAAAGAAATCGCGAAAACAATTAGCGTTACATATTTAGAGATACTCTGGTTGATTATGCATTCGTAATTGTTGTTGCTACTTTAACCAATGCTCTATATCAGGTATTTTTTTGGCTTTATATCCGCATAGTTGTTGTCAAAAGCTGTTAAAGATTTTGGAGAAAAGAAATCAAAATCAGCTTAAAGCTCCTTTACGTTTAACGAGAAATTCAAATTAATTTACATCTTTGAGCTTCTCAATGTATTGCAGTTTTTCAATATTTTGCATGACCCGACAATAAAATTCTTCTGGGCAAAATGGTTTCCGTAGAAAATCATCCGCGCCACTTTTAATGAACCGTGCTGATTGAAAACTCTTTTCTGCACTTGCTAAGGCTATAATGATTAATTCATTTATCGGATGTTTTGCTCTGATTTTTTGTAATAACTCTATTCCACTCATCCCCGTTAAATCTTGTTCGGTAATCACTATTTTAATATCGGGTTGTTCTTCGATTTTTTGGACAGCTTTTGTTCCATCATCAACATCATATACGGTAAAGTTTCTACGCTTTAGTAATTTGCAAACATGATTCCTTGATGCCAAAGCGCTATCTACAACTAAAACCCCAACTTTCGGATTGTTAAGTTGGCCATGAAGGATTCTTAATAAATAATGATATGCCTGTGCATTCTCTTTTGTAATGTAATCGATAATGGGTTGGTTCAGTAATTTTTTATGTGTAGCATCATCTATTCTCCCCGTCATAATAATACTTGGGATATTGTGCTGGAGAATAAAGGGAACAACTTCTCCATTAGGTGCATCAGGTAAAGCGTAATCGAGCGTCGCTAAGAAAAAATCATGCTCATTTTCGAGAAGTAATTTAACAACAGCAAAGGTGGGAGCAATGGTGACAACATACCCTATAGAGACGGCCATTTTTTCAATCACTAAAGCAATGGGCATACTGTCTTCAACAACGAGTAATTTCTTTGACATATAAAACTCACTCGTATTATTATAATTCGATAATAAATAACTATAGCTGAGTGTTGTGCTAAGTAAACTTATTACCCAAAACAAGTAAAACTAAAAGATACCTAACACCTTCTAGTAATGAACTTTTTTATCATTAATAAACAATATGCTGTAATGAATACTCGCTATGTTTTGCTATTCATTTATTATTTTTCCTCATCCGATAAATGGCTTAGGTGTTTAGATATAAAAATTCTCAACACTTTTAATATTTATAATTTCATTGGCTGAAGTTTTTTATAAGTTAGACTTCGCCACAACCATTCCATTGGTCCAAAACGGTAGCGATTCAACCACCATGTAGAGAGTATTATTTGAGAGACGATAATAGCGATAACAATGAGTATTTGTGGTGCTCTCGATATTTCACCATATTGACCACCCGCATAACCATAAAAGATACTCGTCAAAATCACAGAATGCATCAAGTAATTAGTTAATGCCATTTGCCCCATAGGTGAAAATGCAGAAAAGAATTCTTGCCATATCTTCTTATTCAAGGCACAAATGACTATGCCTAAATATCCTGCGGATAATAAATATTGGGCAACATAGAAAAGCATTTGCCCCACACCTTGCAATACGCCAGAAACCTCTGCAGCTGGGTGTTGAATGATTATAATACTCGCAACATTTAGGGGAATGCCAATACCTAAGCCAACATGAGTCAACAGTTTAAAAAAGGTATGATGCTGCTGATGTTTCGTTATTTTTTCTGTCATAACCAACCAAAAACCTAATATAAATATAGGCATTAGAACCACAAGCGACATAATAGGAGTGAACATCAACATGAGACCAGTAAAACCAATACGGTATTCTGTTGCTTGCCAATAACTGTCTTGCATAAAGGCTGCATCTTCTTTAGCGATGTCTGCTTGTGATTCCTTCTGTTGTTCTATAGCATCAGTGATAGCGATTGCTTTACTCTCTTCATCTGTAGGCATAGTAAATGACGTTTCATCTAAGGTGGAGTCTCTGCTATCACTTACTTCATTGATTTGTGAAACAACTTCAACATCGCGTTCAAATCTCTGCTGAACAACCGTATAAATATCTAATTCGTTTTGCCACATTTCTTGATACTTAGTATCATTGAAAATCATGCCAAATATTGAACCACCAAAACTAATAAGAAAAATAGGGATAGCTAACCACATCAAAGCTAACTTTAAGTAATACCTTGGAGTTTGAGTTTTATTATAAGAAACCCAAGCTAATAAAAGTAAGCCCGCGATAGCATAGTCATGTAAAATATCGCCGCCCCATAAAAAAATCATATGAGCTAAACCAATAAGGAAAAGTACAATCATTCTGCGAACAAACCAAGCACCAAAAGGCCGGCCAACTTCTTTGGCACGCAATAGCATAACAGCAAAGCCCATTCCAAATATAAGGGCAAACAATTTATAAAATTTACCTTCTACAAAACAACGAATTAACCAACCTACCGCGTGGTCAACACCCGTTAAAGTCGTATCATGAGCGCCCAATGAAATAATTGCACGGTTAAACCATTCAATATTCATCAGTAAAATGCCAACAAGGGCGAGGCCACGTAACACATCTAAGGCATCGACACGTTTATTTTTATCTAAAGGTTGTAACGGTAGTGGAGAGGTTGTTATGGCCTCATTTCCTTGGCTTACTTGCATTATAAATTATCCATATTATTTTTATGGATCTAGAATAAACTAATTTTTCTTTCATTGAAAAGTATAAAAGCAAAAAGCCACTTCAATTAAAGTGGCTTTAGTAACTGATCAGTATAGAATTATTGGAATATCAGTATGACTTAATTCAAAAATGCGTGATAGGCTTCATTATTAGTTTCCTCTTGCCATTCATAACCTAAATCTTTTAAATGATTAAAAAAAGCTAATTGATCATCATTTTTGACTTCAAATCCTGTGAGTACTTGCCCAAAAGCCGCACCATGATTCCGATAATGAAATAACGTAATATTCCAATGTTCGCCTAATGTGTCTAAGAACTTTTTGAGTGCTCCTGGATACTCTGGAAACTGAAAGCGAAAAATGCGTTCTTGAGTTGGTAAAGAATTCTGTCCCCCCACCATATAACGAACATGCAATTTTGCTAACTCATTATTAGTAAAATCAGTTGCTTGATAATCTTTTTCAGCTAACTGGGAAAGTAATTGCTCTCTATCTTCTTCGCCACCTGTTCTAACACCTACAAAAATATTAGCATTTTTATGGCTACCATCAGCTTTAGTTGCATAACGATAATTAAACTCTGTTATCACTCTTCCATCTAAGGCATGGCAAAATTTTCTGAAACTGCCTTTTTTTTCTGGAATAGTCACTGAAAGCACAGCTTCTTTTTGCTCACCTAACTCACAGCGTTCTGAAATATAACGTAAGGTGTGAAAGTTCATATTGGCGCCAGATAGAATGGCAACTAACGACTCATTTCCAACGCTAGTTTTACAATATTTTTGTAAACCTGCTAATGACAATGCACCTGCAGGCTCAGAAATTAAACGAGTTTGTTCAAAAATATCTTTAATCGATGTACAAATTTCATCGGTAGATACGGTGATCACCTCATCGCAATAATGTTTGATTAAATTAAATGTATTTTTACCAATTCTTTTCACTGCAACACCATCAGCAAAAAGACCGACTTGTTCTAGATCCACGGGTTTGCCAGCTTCCATTGCTGCTTTTAAACAAGCTGAATCTTCTGATTCTACACCGATCACTTTAATATTTGGCTGTAGTTGTTTCAAAAAAACTGACATTCCTGCCAAAAACCCCCCCCCCCCAACAGGAATAAAAACTACGTCAATATTAGGTTGTTGCTGTAAAAGCTCTTTTGCAACGGTGCCCTGTCCAGCGATCACATCAACATCATCGAAAGGGTGTACTAACGTTTTATTTTCATCACGTGCATATTCGATTGATGCTATTTGCGCTTCATTGAAACTGTTGCCAATTAAACGTACCTCTGCGCCGAAGTGACGAACATTATCAACTTTGATGTCTGGAGTCGTAATCGGCATAACAATTGTGGCTTTAATGCCAAGTTTGTTTGCGGCAAGTGCCAAACCTTGAGCATGGTTGCCCGCAGACGCAGCAATAACACCTTGAAGACATTGCACCTCAGTTAAACGAGATAACTTGTTATAAGCACCACGTAATTTAAATGAATGAACAGGTTGTTGATCTTCACGTTTAAGTGTTATTTGATTACCTAAACGCGCTGACAACTTAGTTAATGGCGTTAATTCTGTTTCGACGGCAACATCATAAACAGGCGCTAATAATATTCTCCGCAAATAGTCGAGCGCTTCTTCTTGCGTTGCTTTAGCAAGCACTAATGCTTGCTGCTCAGCTTCGGTCATAATCTTTAGTCCACAAGGCCATCAAGTAAATCACGGTTACGCACCGCACCTTTGTCAGCACTTGTGGCTAACATTGCATAATTCTTCAACGCATAACTGATAGGACGTACACGATTAAGAGGCTTCCAAGCACCTTTGCCTTTTGCTTCCATTTTAGTGCGACGTTCTGTTAATACGTCTTCACTTACGTTTAATGTGATATCACGAGTAGGGATATCAATATGGATAATGTCGCCTTGCTCAACTAATGCAATCGTGCCTCCAGCGCCCGCTTCCGGAGAAACGTGGCCAATTGATAAACCAGATGTGCCGCCAGAGAAGCGACCATCAGTTAATAATGCGCATTCTTTACCCAAACCCATCGATTTTAAATAAGTGGTAGGGTAAAGCATTTCTTGCATGCCTGGTCCACCTTTGGGACCTTCATAACGAATAACAACAACTTCTCCTGCGACAACTTTACCCGCTAAAATACCAGAGACTGCATCGTCTTGGCTTTCAAACACATGAGCAGGACCGGTAAACACTAAGTTATCATCAGATACACCAGCTGTTTTAACAACACAACCGTCAGGGGCAATGTTACCCGCTAATACCGCTAAGCCACCTTCAAGTGAGTAAGCGTGTTCAAGTGAACGAATGCAACCATTTTCACGATCGTCATCAACTGTATCCCAACGACAATCTTGGCTAAATGCTTTAACGGTACGAATACCAGCAGGGCCTGCACGAAAGAAGTCAATGACGCTTTGGTCTTTAGTTAACGTAATGTCATATTTTTCTAACATTTCATCAAGCGTTAAACCTAAAACGTTTTTAATATTTGTTGTTAATAAGTTAGCACGTGCTAATTCACCTAAAATAGCAAAAACACCACCCGCACGATGCACGTCTTCCATATGATATTTTGGTGTAGACGGTGCAACTTTACATAACTGTGGCACAACTCTAGATAAACGATCCATATATTTCATGGTGAAGTCGATATCAGCTTCTTGCGCTGCGGCGATCAAATGTAATACGGTGTTTGTTGAGCCACCCATCGCGATATCTAGACACGTTGCATTTTCGAATGCTGCTTTGTTAGCGATATTTCGTGGCAATGCTGACTCATCGTTTTCTTGATAATAGCGCTTAGTTAACTTAACAATTTCTTTACCCGCGTTTAAGAATAAATGTTCACGGTCAGCATGCGTAGCTAGCATTGAACCGTTACCCGGCTGTGCTAACCCTAACGCTTCAGCTAAACAGTTCATTGAGTTCGCTGTGAACATTCCAGAACATGAACCACACGTTGGACAAGCTGAACGTTCAACTTGGTCGCTTTGTGCATCAGACACTTTCGGATCGGCGCCTTGGATCATTGCATCAACTAAATCAAGTTTGATAATTTGGTCTGAAAGCTTGGTTTTACCTGCTTCCATTGGGCCACCAGAAACAAAGATTACAGGGATGTTTAAGCGAAAAGCGGCCATTAACATGCCCGGTGTAATTTTGTCACAGTTTGAAATACATACCATGGCATCAGCACAATGAGCGTTCACCATGTATTCAACTGAATCGGCAATTAAATCACGCGATGGTAAGCTGTAAAGCATACCGCTGTGACCCATAGCAATACCATCATCAACGGCAATTGTATTGAATTCTTTAGCAACGCCGCCCGCTTTTTCAATAGCGCCAGCAACAAGTTGGCCCATATCTTTTAAATGAACATGACCCGGCACAAATTGCGTAAATGAATTAACAACGGCAATAATCGGTTTACCAAAATCACCATCAGTCATTCCTGTTGCGCGCCATAAAGCACGAGCTCCAGCCATATTACGGCCTTGGGTAGAAGTTGCAGATCTTAATTTAGGCATGATAGTTACATTCCGATTGATAAGTTTGATTAATATTTATGATAAATTTTATTTTGAAAACACCCTCATTGAAGCTGCTTTTAAAATAGTTAGATATTTGCAACTTTTAACTGATAATAACTGCTCAACTCGCAGTCATTTGGTGCTGTAGCAAAGAGGAAACACGGAGCTTATGCATATAAGTGAGTATTTCCGATACTGCTGCAGTGCCAACTGACAAAGAGTTGAGGTGTTATTAAACTATTTAACTGGATCTAACCAGTTATCTGGTACTTCAGTAGTTCCATTAAATATGCCAAAAAATGCTTCTTGAATAGCTTTCGTGATTGGACCACGTGAACCATTGCCTACTAACATGCCATCCACTGATTTTACTGGTACAACTTCGGTCGCAGTTCCACACATAAAGAACTCATCAACAAGGTATAATGACTCACGAGAAATAGGCTCTTCACGTACTTCATAGCCTAACTTTTCAGCAAGGAAGAAAACCGTATCACGGGTTAAACCTTGTAAAATAGATGCTGTTCCTGGAGGTGTATAAAGAATGCCTTTACGAATCAAAAATAAATTTTGTCCCGCACCTTCGCTCACCATATTATTTATGTCTAGTGCAACACCTTCAGCATAGCCGTGACGAGCAGCTTCTGCTGAAATCAGTTGTGATGAAAGATAGTTTCCGCCAGCTTTTGCTGCTGTTGGCATCGTATTTGGTGCTAATCGGTTCCAACTTGAAACACCAACCTCTACACCGTTTTCAATAGCATCAGCACCTAGGTATGCTTCCCAGCTAAATGCGGCAATCATTACATCAGCTTTTGCATCAATAGGAGGACGTAAACCCATACCTATATCACCTAAAAAGGCTAATGGGCGAAGATATGCTGAAGCTAAACCATTTTTAGCGACTGCGTCTTTACACGCTTGAACAATTTCTTCTTCCGTAAAAGGAATATTCATTCGATAAATTTTTGCTGAATCGAACAAACGTTTGATATGTTCTTCTAAACGGAAAATACAGGTACCTTTATGAGTATCATAAGCACGAATACCTTCAAACACGGACGAACCATAATGCAAAGCGTGACTCATTACATGTACGGTGGCATTTTGCCACGGCATGAGTTCACCATTAAACCAAATTAGTTCTGCATTTACTTTAGCCATTTTTCTTCCTAATTTATAATATTTTTAACGAGTTAACTGTCGTTTAATCACTCAATTAACTCTTAATTTTTATCGATGCTTGTTGCACCTTTATTATAACGTGTTCTGACTCACATTACTGCGTCGTATTTGTGTCTACTTTGACGTCTTTGATGTCTATCAATTTATTAATTTGGTCAACAAGAAAAGAAATAGGTCGATCACTGCGTACCATCAATTCTATTGTCCCAATATTTGTTCCTGTATTGACCCGCGCATTAATACCTTCGATTAAAAAACCTCGATAGCGGGCAACCTGTAAAATACGCTCTAATACCACTTGTTTATCGTCAGCCTTTATTATTAATTGATAATGATTCATCTTATGTACTCTCCATCATTTTATCATTGGCTGTATTGGGTGGTACCAAAGGCCATACATTATCTGCTGCATCAATTTTAACTTGTAATAAATAAGGTCCATCATGTTCGAGCATTTCTTCAATTGCTGCAGAAACTTCTTCTTTACTACTAATCTGTTTAGCTTTGATGTCAAAAGCATTTGCAAGCATGACAAAGTCAGGGTTATCAGAAAGGTCTGTTTCACTTAAGCGGCCTTGGAAGAATAGATCTTGCCATTGACGAACCATACCTAATTTTGCATTATCGATAAGCACAATTTTTACCGGTAACTGAAAGCGCTTAATCGTTGCTAATTCTTGAATATTCATCATTATTGAACCATCACCTGATACCGCTATAACACAATCTTTTGGGCGACTAACCTGCGCACCAATTGCTGCAGGTAAACCAAAGCCCATTGTTCCCATACCACCACTCGTAAGAAAGTTACTTGGGTCATCAAATGACATATGCTGTGCTGCCCACATTTGATGTTGCCCAACATCAGTCGTGACACACGTATTCTTCGGCATTTTATCACTCACTTCCTTCAATACCGCAGGAGCAAAAATAGTGTCACCGGGGTGATTGTAATCCCAGCCAAAATCGGTTGTCATTTGTTGGCACTTTTGTTGCCAATCTTTTATTTCCAGTGGGATTGCTAACGCTGGAAGGTTCGTCTTTAAATCACCTAAAATAGCGGAATCAGCCGCACGACGTTTATTAATTTCAGCGGTATCTATATCAAAATGAATGATTTTTGCATTTGGCGCAAAATCATCTAATTTTCCTGTGACACGGTCATCAAAACGCGCACCAACAACAACCAACAAATCACTTTTTTGTACGGCTAAATTTGCCGCTTTAGTCCCATGCATTCCTAACATACCAAGATAATTTTCGTTTTCAGGTGCAATAGCGCCTAAACCTTTTAATGTTGAAACGCTGGGGATATTGGTCACATCAATAAAGTTGCGCAATTCATCAACCGCATTTGCCATACCAACACCACCACCCACATAGAGAACAGGTTGTTTCGCATGACAAAGCATCGCAATTGCAGAGCCAACGTTAGCAGGCGGTAAATTTACTTTATTTTTCAACGTTGACACAATATTGCCTTTGCTAACAATACTGGCAATTTGAATATCTTTCGGAATATCAACAAGGACAGGACCTTGTCTACCTTCAAGTGCTATGGCAAATGCTTGATGTAATACTTTTTCAAGATCATTAATATCAGTCACCTGAAAAGAGTGTTTTGTACACGCTAATGACAAACCAAAAACATCAATTTCCTGAAAAGCGTCAGAGCCCATAACAGAAGTTGGCACTTGACCTGTTATAGCAACAATGGGAATAGAATCAGCAAGTGCATCAGCAAGACCCGTTATTAAATTCGTTGCCCCAGGGCCTGAAGTCGCAAAACAAACACCTACTTTACCTGCAGCCCTTGCATATCCTACAGCTGAAAATGCGGCACCTTGTTCATGACGACACAAAAAGTGTTTGACGTCGCTATCATAGAGCGCATCATAAATGGGCATAATAGCGCCACCGGGGTAACCAAAAACATGCTCAACGCCATGTTGTTGAAGTACGTTAAAAAGTAATGAGCCACCGGTATGTATCTTTTCACTTGCCATCTTTATTTTTAACTCATCTAACTGAATATGTTTTGCATAATCATTAAGTTGAGCCTTCTCCTTTGCCACTGATTTGTATGGTTTATTTATATAAAGTTTTGCGTTGTAACAATTAACTTCGTTATTTTCTTATTCATGTATAAAAAAACCCCCGTTCTTTTCAGAGCGGGGGTTTGTTTTTCGCTTAAATTTTTCTTAGCTCAACAAACAACCCGCGATGATATAATAATCACCACGACGAGAATGTTAATAACCACTGAGCTAAATGTTTGCATATTTATTCAATTACCTTGATTTTTTATAAAAACAAAATGAAAAACTTTAAAATTAGTTGGCTGTTACACTGCCTATTTAAATTAGTACCATAGCTCTAATCTTAAGTGCAAGTTTTTTTAATAGGTTTTTTTAACTCAAATAAAAAATTTAGTTATATACGGTGTTAGCAATTTACCAGAAACATGCCTAGACTAAAGTTACTGGATTGTTAATGAAATGGATTTTTATGAGCCTCGCTTGTATTTACAGCAGAGCCCGTGTTGGGCTTGAATCACCTCTTGTCACCGTTGAAGTTCATTTAGCGAATGGCTTGCCGGCATTTAATATTGTTGGCTTACCTGAAACGTCGGTGCGTGAATCAAAAGACCGCGTAAGAAGTGCCATCATCAATTGCGGTTATGAATTCCCCGCGAAACGTATCACTATAAATCTCGCGCCAGCCGACTTGCCTAAAGAAGGAGGACGTTTTGATTTACCTATAGCGATAGGGATACTCGTCGCTTCTGAACAATTACCCACCACCGATTTAAATCAATATGAATTTGCCGGTGAGCTCGCGCTTTCTGGTGAATTACGAGAAATTATTGGTGAGATACCTATGGCCATGGCTTGTGCACAAAGCAAGAGAACCCTCGTTATACCTACACAAAATGCAGAACAAGCAAGCTGGGTTAAACAAGCAAATATTTTAGCGATTAATCATTTAAGCCAGCTCTATCCTCACTTTCTCAAACAAGTACCTTTACCTGTAGTGTTAACAAAAGAAGTAGAACATTATCATACACCTACCAGCAAAGACATTGCTGATGTCATAGGTCAACCTATGGCAAAACGCGCCTTAGAAATTGCGGCCAGTGGCGCGCACAATCTATTATTCATTGGTCCGCCAGGAACGGGAAAAACCATGCTGGCTAGCCGTTTACCCGGAATATTACCACCGATGAGTGAAAGTGAAGCACTGGAAGCTGCGGCTATTGCTTCGATTAGCCATCAAAAAATCAATCAACAATCTTGGTTAACCCGTCCTTTTCGGGCTCCACATCATACTGCATCGTCAGCAGCACTGGTTGGCGGGGGCAGTAAACCACAGGCTGGTGAAATTTCTTTAGCACACAATGGTGTTTTATTTTTGGATGAATTACCTGAATTTGAGCGAAAGGTACTTGATGTATTACGTGAACCTATGGAATCTGCCGAGGTCACCATTTCAAGAGCAATGTATAAACAAACATTTCCCGCTAAATTTCAACTTGTCGCTGCAATGAACCCCAGCCCTACAGGCTTTTATAACGATAATCGAAGTACACCAGAACAAGTTTTACGTTATTTAAATCGATTATCTGGACCCTTTCTAGATCGGATTGACATTCAAATTGAAGTTACCCGATTACCAAAAGGTATGTGGGCAAATACTGAACAACGAAACGAGAGTTCAGCTCAAATACAAGCAAGGGTTGCACTGTGTAGAGAGTTACAATTAGCGCGTCAAGGCAAAGCAAATGCTCATTTGGGAAGTGCAGAAACACGTGAGTTTTGTCAACTGAGCACCGATGAACATGAATTTCTCGAACTCGCTGTTGAAAAGTTAGGCTTGTCTACGCGTGCTCATCATAAAATTTTAAAAATTGCTCGCACACTAGCTGACATGGGTAATATGACAGACATTCAACATGAACATATCATTGAGGCATTATCATATCGAGCAATGGACCGATTACTCAGACATTTAACTGATGCGGTGGCCATTTAACCAACATATTAACAAAAAAATATTTTCCCAAACACCGATCGATGGGCCGATTACTGCGACAACTATCTAATACTGATGCGGTGGCTATTTGATTGCTTCAAAAAAAGCTTTGACTAACGTCTTTTCTCGACTTTGGTTTAAGCAACAAATCCCCAAATCAAAAGGTTCAATGTCTCCAATGTCTTTTAAGTATTGGACACGGTCTTTTACAGGGCTATTTTCAACAACCACTTTAGGGGCAATACCAACACCACAGCCTAAAGCAACCATACTCACCAATGCTTCATGACCTGAAACTGTGGCATAAATATTTGGTTTTCCTTGTTGCTTTTTTCGATACCAATATTCAAAGCGCTTACGTGCTGCTCCATGCTCGGGCAAGATGATTGGAATTTTAGACCAAGCAATAATATTGTCTTGAAGTTGTTGATGAACCCTGCAGAAAATGGTTGGGGCTATCACAGCCAAAGATACATTGGCAATGTGCTGAAAATAAAACATACGTGAGATACTTTCTGGTTTTACACCAATAGCAAAATCAACCGCTTGTTGTTGAACTTGATCAAAAGCATCCGCCGCATCTCCAGTGGTCAACACTATTTCAACCAATGGATGTTGATGTCGAAAGCTCTCCAACAATGCTGGCAAATGACTGTAAGCCGCGGTAACAGAGCAATAAATATGAAGTTTACCTTGCAGTTCTGCTTGTTTTTGATTCAATGACAACTGTAATAACTGCCACTGTTCAATTTGCTGTTCCGCATATTTTTGCAAGAGAAAACCTGCTTCGGTTAGTACGACCGATCGGTTATCACGATGTAGGAGAGAGCAGCCCACTTCTTCTTCAAGCCTTTGAATAATACGACTTAACGTTGAAGTACTTACATGATTAGCTTCAGCGGTTTTCCCAAAATGAAGCGTCTGTGTGAGATGCACAAACATTTTTAGTGATTTTAAATCCATCATTCACTCCAGTTTATTATCAAAACCTACGTTGCAATTTACGCAACACCACCTTGCGAATATATCATTTTAAGCAACGTTAGTCTTGCGCTATGATGCTTCCATCGTCGGAATTACCGACAAGCACATTTAATTTTATCGCCTAGTCATAATAATACTTGACCAAGATGTGGGATAACGAGGACAGAACATGAGCAATTATTTTAATACTTTAAGTTTACGTGAAAAATTGGGCCAGCTAGGTAAATGTCGTTTTATGCAACGTGAAGAATTCAGCGATGGCTGTAACTTCATCAAAGATTGGAACATTGTTATTGTTGGTTGTGGTGCTCAAGGTTTGAACCAAGGTTTAAACATGCGTGATTCAGGCTTAAATATTTCTTATGCTTTACGTGAAGCCGCAATTTCTTCAAAACGCCAATCTTGGCAATGGGCCACTGACAATGGCTTTACCGTTGGTACTTATGAAGAATTAATTCCACAAGCTGATTTAGTTTTAAACTTAACACCTGACAAGCAACATACTTCTGCAGTTACTGCGGTAATGCCATTCATGAAACAAGGTTCTACCTTAGCTTACTCTCATGGTTTTAATATTGTTGAAGAGGGAATGCAAATTCGCTCAGATATCACGGTTGTAATGGTTGCCCCTAAATGCCCGGGTACTGAAGTACGAGAAGAATATAAACGCGGTTTTGGTGTACCAACACTTATCGCTGTTCATCCAGAAAATGATCCTCAAGGTAACGGTTTAGCCATTGCTAAAGCTTATGCATCAGCTACTGGTGGAGATCGTGCAGGTGTACTTGAGTCATCATTCATTGCTGAAGTTAAGTCTGATTTAATGGGCGAGCAAACAATTTTATGTGGCATGTTACAAACAGCTGCAGTGCTTGGACATCAGCAATTAGTTGCCCAAGGTATGGATGCAGCATACGCACGTAAATTATTACAATACGGCATTGAAACGACTACTGAAGGCTTAAAGCACGGCGGCATCACAAACATGATGGACCGCTTATCAAACCCTGCAAAAGTAAAAGCGTTTGATATGTCTGAAGAATTAAAAGTTATTTTACGTCCGTTATTTGAAAAGCATATGGACGA
>Ga0115005_10000382_pt1 | contig 33964 bp, 31 predicted proteins | sample ArcOceMetagenome_FD_87163 | JGI IMG/M metagenome (GOLD analysis project Ga0115005, IMG submission 87163) | Marine eukaryotic phytoplankton communities from Arctic Ocean - Arctic Ocean - Greenland ARC118M Metagenome | ecosystem: Environmental > Aquatic > Marine > Oceanic | place: Arctic Ocean...
AATAGCCGTTTCCTAACTGTATGCTCCCATCTTCGGAGGTCATAGCGCCCACCAGTACTTCTCCTGCAGTATAGCTGAGTTTGTTGGTGTCGTTTTCATAAGTGGCTCCAGCTGGACCGATCACTTGTTTTGAAATAGTTTGACTAAATCCTGTAAGGCTTAAAAGTAAAATAGCTAAAGTAAAATAGCGCATAATTAAATTGGTTTTCATACAAAGATAGTGAACTATTTACAAATTAAAATACGGGTAAATACAGTAAAAAAATATCCAAAAAAATAAATTATTATTCTTGGAGATAAATTGTGACCCAGAGGAGATTAGCTTCACTGATCCCATAAAGCTCCACTTTGAAAACAGTACCAACAAAAAAACGCTCAAGCAAGCTTGGCGTTTTTCTTAATTGTACTCTTTATTTGTGACCCAGAAGGGATTCGAACCCCCAACCGTCAGAGCCGAAATCTGATATTCTATCCAGTTGAACTACTGGGCCATTTTATTTAAGACAACTTTGCTTTCACCAAAGTTGATATTGTTTTACCATCAGTCTTACCTGCAAGGGTTTTACTTACCACGCCCATGACACGTCCCATGTCTTTCATTCCAGAAGCTCCTAAAGATGCAATGGTTTCAACCACTACTTTTTCAACTTCTGAGGCCTCTAACATTTGAGGTAAAAATTGACTAATCACCTCGACCTCTGCCAATTCAGGCTCCGCCAAATCCAAACGGTTTTGCTCGGTGAATATAGTGGCGCTATCGCGACGTTGCTTTACTAGTTTTTGTAATAACTTAAACTCATCCTCCTCTGTCATGACAGGGTTGGCGCCACTTGTTTGAGCTATTAAAATAGCAGACTTCACAGATCTTAAAGCTGTTAGGGCTACAGTATCCTTAGATTTCATGGCGGTTTTAAGGGCGGTCATTACTGAATCTTGTAAGCTCATAAGAATGAATTTTAATTAGGGTGCAAATATAACAAAAACAAAACCTCTTATTCTTAAAATTAAAAAAAACCTGTAAAATGAAATCATCTTTCAGGTTTTTTAAGACTATGGTCTGTATCCTTAATCTACATTGTCGTGTAAATAGGAGTTATTAGAACGTAACTGAACCTCATCATTATCATCAAGACCAATAGTGGTTCTTGATGTGTTTGTGTCAGAAGAGTGCTCTACATCATTAAGGCTGACCCCTTGACGCTTATAGGCCGGCTCTTTTTCAATTTCCTCTATCTTAGAGTTATTAAACTTATAATTGAAGGCTTTCATTTTTTGTCGTCTTTCATCAGCTCTGTCACGAAGTGTTTTAGAAATAGGACTATTAAATGGGTCTTGTTTTTCCTCAGGCTCTGACGTGACTACACGCTCTTTAATTGTAACCTTTGTAAACATTACTTCCTCTTCTACTTCTACGGGTGCAGCTTGCTTAGCCCCCTCGTACTTTTTGTCTGTTTGCTCTAACACGATATGATCATCCAAAGCGTAACGCATTTCTTCAGCTTGATTGGCTTCAGTGACAGGAATTAGCTCTATATAATCGTTAACTTCGATTTCATTGACATCATCTTCAAGAGTAAAAACCTCAACTGTTTCAGACTCTGACAACGAGGTTTTACTGGAAATTGGCAAATCAAATGTTAACATCGTTTGGTCTTCTAGGTCAGATTCGATTTCAATAGGATCCTCCTCCATAGTAGAGACCTCATTAATTATAAAGTCTTCCTCATCAATATCTAGATCTACTGTTTCGCAAACAACTTCAATGTTTTTAATAAAATCTGAAGTTGGAATTAAATCCATAGCAACAAAATCATGGTCTTCAACTACCGTACTTTCCTCTTCAAGATTGTATACGACTGTTTCTTCGTTAGTGACTTCTATCAGAGCTGTAGGGCGACTTAATGGCTCCGACGGCATCAAGTCATGTTGCATCGTTTGTTCATCTTCAAGAGCGTGCACTACCTTTTTTACTTCTGTATTTGTAATTTCATTTTGTTGATCTACATCAAAACCAGTAGCAATAATTGTAACCGAAATGGCTTCTCCTAGGCTGTCGTCTTCCCCTACACCCATGATAATATTGGCGCCGTAACCAGCCTCGGCTTGAATATGATCATTAATTTCTCCTATTTCATCAATGGTAATTTCTTGAGAACCGGAAACGATTAGCAGTAATACGTTTTTGGCTCCTGTAATTTTATTATCGTTAAGTAGTGGAGAATCTAAAGCAGTTGTAATGGCTTCTTGTGCTCTATTTTGACCAGAGCTAGTCGAAGAACCCATAATCGCAGTTCCACTATTACTCAATACTGTTTTCGCATCACGTAAATCAATATTTTGCAGGTAGTGGTGCGTGATTACTTCGGCAATTCCACGCGCAGCGGTAGAAAGAACTTCATCGGCTTTAGAGAAACCAGCTTTAAACCCTAAATTACCATAAACTTCTCTAAGCTTATTGTTGTTTATGATCACTAACGAGTCCACTGTTTTACGGAATTTCTCAATTCCTTGGTGGGCTTGAGAGTTTCTAATTTTTCCTTCAAACTCAAATGGCATTGTGACAATTCCTACCGTAAGAATGTCCATTTCTTTAGCCATTTTTGCTATGATGGGAGCAGCACCAGTCCCAGTTCCACCCCCCATACCAGCGGTGATAAACACCATTTTGGTATTAGACGTTAACATGGCTCGAATATCTTCTAAGCTTTCGACGGCGGATTGCTCTCCAATTTCGGGGTTTGCCCCTGCACCCAAACCTTCGGTTAGATTAACTCCAAGTTGAATTTTGTTAGGAACGCCACTATTATTTAAAGCCTGTGAATCGGTGTTGCAGATCACAAAATCGACCCCCTTGATTCCTTGCTTAAACATGTGGTTAATAGCATTACTTCCTCCCCCACCTACGCCAATAACTTTGATGACGTTAGATTGGTTCTTTGGCAAGTCGAATGTGATTCCAAAATCATTACTGCTGCTCATATACTTAATTTTACTGGTTATTATTTTTATTCTGCGTTATCCAAAAAGTCTTTAACTCTTTCGGTAAGTTTTTCTAAAAACCCTCCGTCTTTTCTTTTAGGGGTTTCTGGAATTGGAGTCTCCTCTTCTTCAGATTCACTCTCGTTATTTTCTGGTATTTCTGTCAGTGTTTTTTCTTGTCTCATCAAGCTATCCATCACTAAACCTACTGCTGTGGCATACATTGGACTTGTAATATCACTATCACTATCTCCTGCCAAATGCTCATTTGGATACCCAACTCTAGTGTCCATTCCTGTGATATATTCTACCAATTGCTTTAAGTGCTTTAACTGACTTCCACCGCCTGTAAGTACGATTCCGGCAATTAATTTTTTCTTTTGTTCTTCGTGACCATAATTTTTAATTTCAACATACACCTGCTCTATAATTTCAACAACTCTTGCGTGTATAATTTTAGATAAGTTTTTGAGGGTGATTTCTTTAGGATCACGCCCTCTCAAACCAGGGATAGAAACAATCTCATTATCTTTATTTTCTCCAGGCCAAGCGGATCCAAATTTGATTTTTAATAATTCTGCTTGCTTTTCAATAATCGAGCACCCTTCTTTAATGTCTTCTGTAATCACATTACCTCCAAATGGAATAACGGCTGTATGTCGAATAATGCCGTCTTTAAAAACAGCTAAATCTGTGGTCCCACCTCCAATGTCTATTAGTGCAACTCCAGCCTCTTTTTCTTCCTGACTTAGTACAGCATTCGCAGAAGCCAAAGGCTCAAGAGTAATGCCTTCCAAATTCAAGCCTGCAGTTTGCACACATCTCCCAATATTTCTAATGGAAGATACCTGACCAACAACCACATGAAAATTGGCTTCAAGACGCTCTCCATACATACCAATAGGCTCTTTAATTTCTGCCTGGCCATCTACTTTGTAGTCTTGGGGTAATACATGAATAATTTCTTCACCTGGTAACATTACAAGTTTATGAACCTGGTTGATGAGGCGGTCAATATCTTCTTCGTTGATAACTAATTCAGAGTTTTCTCTGGTGATATAATCACTATGTTGAAGGCTGCGAATGTGCTGACCTGCTATCCCAACAGTAACCTCACCAATCTTTAATCCTGAATCGGACTCAGATTCAGATACAGCTTGTTGAATAGACTGAATAGTTTGTGTGATATTATTCACAACCCCTCTGTGTACTCCAAGGCTTTTGGACTTTCCAATACCAAGAATTTCAAGTTTATCATACTCGTTTTTACGACCAATCATGGCCACAATTTTTGTGGTACCAATATCTAATCCAACTGAAATATTCTGAGCTTCCATAACAATTATTTTTCTGTGCAAACAACTTGATTCTCAAATTGTAAATTCACGCTTTTATAAATACCTAACATATTATCTTTTTTGGCTTTCTGATAAAATGCTTTTAAATTTCTTAACTTTATTTCTAAGTTGTCTAGATTCCCTACTAAAACCTCAAAATCTAATAACCTCATTTTTAAACTAATTTCTTTTATTTCATTCTGAAATATTTCAGTGATGTACATTTTTAAAAACGAATCATTGTACACAACCGATGCGACCTTGTAAACTGACTCAAAATCTTCATTATCCACAACCCCATACACCAAAGGGACACGTGCGCTATGTTCGGAAGACAATGGCATTCTAAAACCATCTTCATCTATGTAAAATACGTCACTAGAATGAACCCTAGCTATGGGACGTTTTTGTTCAACTTTAACTCTAACTTCTCCGTTTAGAGTAAGATACGCCTGTGCCGACTTTATCATATCATTTGACTCAAGCGAAAACTCCATCTCTTTCAAATCTATACCTTCTTTTGGTAAAAAATATAGTTTTTCTTGACTTTGTATTAACAATTTATTAACCGTTTCTGAGGTGATAAAAACGTTGTCCTCACCTGTAAACTCAACACTTACGCCAGACACTAGGCGGTTATTGTTTTTGAAGGATGAAAATGCATATAAAAACATCACTAACCCAAGCAAAAACAACCCTTTAACAAAACTCCAATCAATACGCATAGTTCAGTTTTTCTTTTAATTCAGCTACTTCAACCCCAATATCTCCAGCTCCAATTGTAATAAATACCGGATACCCCAAATCCTTTATCTCTGCTACTATCTCAGATTTAGAAATTAATTTCTTTATTGGACTTTTTATCTTTTCTAAAAGCCATGCAGAATTAACTCCCACTATAGGCAACTCTCTTGCTGGAAATATTTCTAACAAAAACGTAGCATCAAATTGAGACAAGCTTGCTGCAAATTCATCAATAAAATCTCTTGTCCTGCTAAAAAGGTGTGGCTGAAATACTACGGCTACCTTTTTGGATGGATACATCTCTCTCACTGCTTGATGCACAGCGTTTATTTCTGTAGGATGATGCGCGTAGTCATCAATAAACACAAATTCCTGAGTTTTAATTTGATACGTGAAACGCCTTTGAACTCCCCTGTAAGACTCCAACGCTTTAGTAAGACTCGAAGCCAAACACCCAAACTCAAGCGCCATCGCCATGGCTACTAATGCATTAGATAAGTTATGTATTCCGGGAAGACTAAAATGTATGTTTTCTATTAACTCTGAAGGGGTTTGCACATCAAAACAGTAAACGCCCTTTAAAATACGAATGTTTAACGCACTATAATCGGCCTGCTCATTAACAGCGTAAGTAATACCCTCAAAAGGCAAGCCTTTTTTAATGAATAATTTCCCTGTTGGTTTTATTTTTTGGACAAATTCTTTAAAAGATGCTGCCATGCTCTCTTCAGAACCATACACATCCAAGTGATCCGCATCCATTGATGTAATACAAGCAAAATCTGGGCTAAGTGTTAAAAAAGATCGGTCAAACTCATCGGCCTCAACAACAGAAATATCTGTGCCCTTCTGTATGAAGTTTGATTGATAGTTTTCTGAAATACCGCCAATAAAGGCTGTTACCTGTTCATTACTCTGATACAACAAATGTGCTAAAATACTACTAGTTGTTGTCTTACCATGTGTTCCTGCTACTGCCAAACATCGGGTGTTTTTAGTTACTATACCCAACACTTCTGAACGCTTCAGAACTTGAAAACTATTGGATTTAAAATAACTCAAAAGCGGGTTAGTCTGCGAAACCGCTGGCGTAAACACCACCAAGGTTTTTGAAGGGTCTTTGAACAATTGATCAATATTACTTGGGCTGACCTCGAACTGAATCCTTACTCCCAACTCAATTAAAGAGTCTGTAATACCTGAAGGCTTTAAATCGTATCCACCAACCGTTTTACCAACAGCCACAAAGTAACTTGCAAGCGCACTCATTCCAACACCACCGATGCCAATGAAATAAATATTATGGATAGATTTTAAATTCATTTAGTTAATAATTTTTCAATTTCATCAACGATTGTTTTTGTAGCACCTCTTAGTGCTAATTTTTGGATGTTTTTTGATAATAATTCTTGCTGAGATTCTGAAGTAAAAAGCTCATGAAATGTCGTTTCAAAACTTAAATCCAGCTCCTTTTCAGCTATTAATATTGCGGCATTTTTTTTTGTTACTGCATTGGCGTTTTTTGTTTGATGATCTTCAGAAACATTTGGAGATGGAATAAAAATCACTGGCTTTCCAACCACACAAAGTTCGGAAACCGAGCTTGCCCCAGCCCTTGAAATCACAAAGTCAGCTGCAGCATATGCCAAATCCATTCGATTGATAAATGCATGAACCTGAACAGAATCACTAGAACTGTATTGACTATAGTCTTTAGAATATAATTTTCCACACTGCCAAACGACCTGAACCCCTAAAGATTTAAAATAGTCTAGCTTAGACTCAATGAGCTGATTGATGCGACGAGACCCAAGACTACCACCCAAAACCAACAGTGTTTTTTTGTCAGCCTGTAAGTTGAAAAAGGAAAACGCCTCTTTAGTTTTCTGCTCCAAATCCAAAAGATCTTGACGAACTGGATTTCCACTTAGTATTATTTTGCTAATTGGAAAAAACCTACCTAAGCCCTCATAAGCAACACAGACCTTATTAACTCTTTTTGATAGTAATTTATTTGTAATTCCTGGAAATGAGTTTTGCTCTTGAATAAGTGTTGGTACCCCCCTCATTGATGCCACTTGTAACACAGGACCACTTGCAAAACCCCCAGTACCAATTACAACGTCGGGCTTAAAAGCCCCTACAATTCGAATAGATTTAAGTAAACTAAAAATTAACTTAAATGGAAATAATAAATTTTTGAACGTTAATTTCCTTTGAAAACCTGCAATCCACAAACCAACTATGGGATAGCCCGCTTGCGGTACTTTTTGCATTTCCATCTTATCGTTTGCGCCTACGAATAAAAATTCAGTAGACGGAAATCGTAGCTTCAATTCGTTAGCAATAGCTATCGCAGGGTAAATATGTCCCCCTGTTCCACCACCTGATAATATAACTTTATACGACTTCATTATAGTGCTTCGCTTAATATTTCCAAAGGATGTTGTTCATCCACTTCTTTGTTTTTATCTTCATCTCGTTTTGCACTCACACTTAACACAATACCCAAGGCTAAGCAAGTCACCCATATTGAAGTTCCACCACTACTAATAAGTGGCAATGTTTGCCCAGTTACAGGAAACAACTGCACAGCAACCCCCATATTAACAAGCGCTTGAAAAACAATTGGAATTCCAACCCCGATAGCCAATAGCTTTCCAAAAACAGAATCTGATTTTTGAGCAACAATTACTATTCTAAATAGCAACCATAAATAGAGAAACAATAAAAATACACCCCCTATAAGCCCATACTCTTCAATAATAATTGCAAAAATAAAATCTGAGGAAGACTGAGGTAAAAAGTTTTTTTGTACACTTTTCCCTGGACCTAACCCCCGAATTCCTCCAGTAGCAATTGCTATTTTAGCTTTTTCAATTTGATAATCCTCTTGAGTAACTTCAGTGTCTACAAAACTAGCTATTCGACTGGTCCAAGTATCTACTCTGTTAGGCATTAAGTCTGGAAAAGCCTTCGCAGTCAAAACAAATAAAGATAGGGCAACAATACCGCTCCCAACAATAATTGATAGATACTTGAATGGATACCCACCCATATAAGTCAGTAATATAACCATTGCAAAGATCAGTGCGGCAGTAGAAAAATTAGCTGGTAAAATCAACGCCAAAACAATGAAAACCGGCAGCCACAACGGAAAAATAGAATCCTTAAAAGAGATAACCTTATCTTTAATTTTAGACAAGTAACGCGCTACATATACCATTAAAACTAGAGCAGCCAAGGTTGATGGCTGAAATGTAAACCCAACAATTGGAACTCGAATCCAACGGCTTGCATTAGCCCCTCCAATTGTCACACCCTGAAGCATTGTTATTATTAATAGTATTAAAACAACTGGAATCATTACCATTGAAAGCCCTCTAAAATACCTGTACGGAATTTTATGAACCCCGTAAATAATAGAAAACCCTAAAAACAAATGCACAAAATGCTTGATGAAATAACTAAAGGTATTACTACCACTGCCTATGTAGGCCAGATTACTAGCCGCACTATACACAGGTAGGAATGAAAATATTGCCAACAATGCTGCAATAGCCCAAATAATCCGATCCCCTTTTATGTTATCAAATACCGTTTTCATTATAACTTTCTTACAGCTGATTTAAATTGCTGACCTCTATCTTCGTAACTCTCAAACAAATCAAAACTCGCGCAAGCAGGAGACAACAAAACAGCTTCCCCAGCAGTGGCTACATTATAAGCAATTTTAACAGCTTCACTCATGTACTGCGTTTCAATAATAACGTCAACCATATTACCAAAAGCATCAAACAACGCTTCGTTATCTTTCCCTAAGCATATGATTGCTTTAACTTTTTCATTTACAAACGGAAATAATGACGTGTAATCATTTCCTTTATCGACACCCCCAACAATCCAAACAGTAGGAACATTCATGCTTTCTAAAGCGTAGTACGTAGCATTAACATTCGTTGCCTTTGAATCATTTACATATTTAACTTTGTTAATTGTAAGAACTTGCTCCAAACGATGCTCAGCTCCGTGAAACCCTTCAAGACTTTCTCGTATGGTGGCTTTTCTGATTTTCAATAGATGTGCAACCGTGGCTGCAGCCATGGCATTTTTTACGTTGTGCTTTCCTTCTAAAGCTAAGTTTGTTGTTGGCATAATGATATTTCTATTATTAAATTCTATTATAATATTATCGTTTTCTAAATACGCCCCATTTGCTACTACTTTAGAGAGCGAAAAGGGCACTAATTTTGATTGAATTGGATGGTTTTTTATATAAGACGTAATGACCTCATCATCCGAGTCATATAGTAAATAATCTTTTGACGTTTGGTTCATTACAATCCTAAACTTAGAAGCAATATAATTCTCAAACTTATGGTCGTAACGATCCAGATGGTCTGGAGTTATATTGGTAATAACAGCTATGTGAGGCCTAAAAGCCTGTATGCCATCTAACTGAAAACTACTAAGCTCCAGGACATAATTAGAAGCGTCATTAAGAACTTGTTTAGCAAAACTTTCTCCAATATTACCTCCCATTGTCACGTCCAGTCCTGCCTGACTCAGAATATGATAAACCATCATAGTCGTTGTTGTTTTTCCATTACTACCGGTGATTCCAATGATATTAGCACTGGTAAAGGTTGCGGCAAATTCAATTTCAGATACTACAGAAATAGCTGCTTTACCTAATTTCTTAACCATAGAAACATGGTCAGGTATCCCTGGACTTTTGACAACTAAATCAGCATTTAAAATTTTAGATTCCGTATGACCTGCTTCTTCCCATTCAATCTCATTATGTATAAGAACGTCTTTATATTTTTTGTTAATCTTTCCTGAATCAGAAAGAAATACTTCATACTTTTTTACTTTCCCTAACAAGGCGGCTCCTACACCACTTTCACCTCCACCAAGAATCACTAGTCGTTTCATTTAGCGTATTTTCAAAGTGACTATAGTGAGTATGGCCAATAGGACTCCTACAATCCAAAATCGTGTTACGATTTTACTTTCGTGGTATCCTGATTTTTGGTAATGATGATGTAGCGGTGACATTTTAAAAATGCGCCGACCAGCTCCATACTTCTTTTTCGTGTACTTAAAATATCCAACCTGCATAACCACCGAAAGATTTTCAGCTAAGAAAATTCCACAGAGAACTGGAATCAACCATTCCTTACGAACCGCAATAGCAATGACGGCAATAATCCCTCCAATAGTCAAACTCCCAGTATCTCCCATAAAAACCTGAGCCGGATAGGTATTGTACCAAAGAAATCCTATTAAGGCCCCCACAAAGGCTGCTATATATATTGTAATTTCTTCTACCCTTGGTATGTACATTATATTTAGATAATCAGAAAAAATAATATTTCCTGAAACCCAGGCAAAAATTCCTAGGGTTAAGACTATAATAGCAGAAGTACCGGCAGCAAGACCATCAATACCATCTGTTAAATTAGCACCATTAGACACCGCCGCTATGATAAATATAACTGCTAACACAAATACAATCCACGCATACTTTTCCAATCCAGGATGAATCCAAGTGATGAGGTCTGCATAATCAAACTCATTTGATTTAACAAAAGGAATTGTAGTCTTGGTAGATTTTGTTTCGGGATAAAACTGAAGGGACGATGCTTGATTTGATTCGGACTGAACCTGCAAGTGTGTTGGTATTTTTTCTTTGATAGTAACGTCACTATGAAAAAACAAAGTAGTGCCAACAATAATCCCTAAACCTACCTGACCAAGAATTTTAAACCGACCTTTTAAGCCTTCCTTATCATTTTTAAATTTCTTAATATAATCATCAATAAATCCAATAACGCCCATCCATAGGGTTGTAACGAGTAATAAAATAATATAGATATTATCCAACTTAGCTAGCAACAGAACAGGGATTATTGTGGCTAAAATAATAATTACACCCCCCATAGTTGGCGTGCCTGCTTTTTCCTTCTGCCCCTCTAACCCTAAATCTCTTATCGTTTCTCCAACTTGCTGCTTTTGAAGAAAACTAATAATTCGCTTTCCAAAAACAGTAGAGATTAATAATGATAAAATAATAGCAACTGCAGCTCTAAACGTAAGAAACCCAAAAAGAGAGGCCCCAGTAAACTGGTATGTTTCTTCTAAGTATTTGAATAAATAGTACAGCATATTATTTGTTTAATTGTATTAAAAATTCTTGCGTTATTACAGAGTCGTTGAATTCACTTTTAACTCCACCCACGTCCTGATAGGTCTCGTGACCTTTTCCAGCTACAAGAATAATATCATTAGGATTCGCTAACTGACAGGCTGTTTTAATAGCTTGCTTACGGTCCGTGATTGACATGGTTTTTTTGAGGTTTTGTGACTCAACACCAACTTCCATTTCGGAAATAATTTGATCTGGGTTTTCCGACCTAGGATTATCACTTGTAAAGATTACTTTAGTACTTAATGCAGAAGCAATATGCGCCATTTTTGGACGCTTGGACTTGTCACGATCTCCACCACAACCAACAACCGTGATTAAGGTCTCGTTCTTAGTTCGTATTGAATTGATCGTTTCCAAAACATTTTTTAGAGCATCTGGGGTGTGCGCGTAATCTATAATTGTAGTAATATTGGTGTCCGATATAAAATACTCAAACCTTCCATTTACATTGTCAAGCGCACTCATAAGACGCAAGGTTTCTTCTGATTTTAATCCTAGTAGTTCAGCAGCTCCGTAAATTGCAGTTAGGTTATAAGCATTAAAATTACCTATTAACTTAACCCAGACTTCGTTATCATTTACCTTGAGCAAAAGCCCACTAAACTGATTTTCTAAGATTTGAACACGAAAATCTGCATAACTCTTGAGAGCGTAAGTGTACTGTTTTGATTTTGAATTTTGAAGCATCACAGCTCCATTTTTGTCATCCCCATTAACCAAAGCAAATGCTGTTGACGGAAGCTGATCAAAAAAGGATTTCTTAACATCCCTATACTCGGAAAATGTTTCGTGATAATCCAAATGATCATGAGACAGATTAGTAAATATACCGCCTATAAAATTTAATCCTTCGGTTCTAAATTGGTGAATCCCATGAGAGCTCACCTCCATAAAACAAAACTCAATACCCTCAAAACTCATCTGACTTAAATATCGATTAATAACTAAAGAATCTGGAGTGGTGTGAGTGGTAGGATACTCTTTGGTATCAACCATAATTTTTACAGTAGAAATCAGCCCTACTTTATATCCAGCATTTTTAAACAACTCATAAAGCAGAGTCGCTATAGTTGTTTTACCGTTGGTGCCAGTAATGCCAACAAGTTTTAAATTTTCTGATGGATTTTCATAGTAATTTGAAGCCATAATGGCCAAGGCTTTATTCGTGTTCTCAACTACAACATAAGTAACTCCTTTGATCAATTTGACTGGAAGCTCCTGAGACACAACCACCGCAACGCCTTGCTCAATCGCTTTAGAGATAAATTTATGACCGTCAAAAGCAGTTCCTTTTATAGCCACAAAAACATCATCCCGATCAACCTTACGGGAATCATACTGCAAAGTCGCAATAGATCGGTCAGTGCTTCCTATGACAGACTCAATAGACACCTTATATAATATATTTTTTAAGTCCTTCAAGATAATTCGAGCTTTATTAATGATTGAGATTTAATTTTCTGGCCTTTTTTCACAGATTGACTTGTCACACGACCACTCCCTGTAACCTGAACCTCAAGGCCCATGTTTTCTAAAATAGAAATAGCATCCATTGCCGACATTCCTTTTAAATCCGGCATCACCGTTTTATACTTTTGAGCTACTACATAGTAACGACTGTAATCAGCTTCAACAGACTCAGACTTTAGATCTATATCATTAACCTTATCAATGAGCGGAGAATCTGTATAAATTTTCTGAGCAATTTTTTTAAATACAGGACCTGAAACATCTGCTCCATAATAACCCACACTCTTATCTGGCTCATGAATAACAACTATACAAGAGTATTTGGGGTTGTCTGCTGGAAAATACCCAGAAAAAGAAGATATATAATTCAACTGATCTTTGTTTGAATAATCTTTCTGACATGTCCCTGTTTTTCCTGCCATTGAAAATTTTTCAGAATACAATTTATGAGCTGTTCCATGCTCTTTTTTAACCACATTTTTAAGCAGTTGCTGTAGTTTTAATACGGTTTCTTTCGAGCAAATCTGAGGATTAATAACTTCGGTTTCAAATGTTTCAATTGACGCATCAATTTCTTTAATTTCTCTTAAAAACTTTGGCCTTACCATCACACCATCGTTAGCGATAGCATTATAAAATGTTAAGGTCTGAAGCGGCGTAAAAGATACGCCGTACCCGTAGGCCATCCACTCCAAAGCAATACCACTCCAACGGCCATTTTTAATTCTTGGATCAGGGATAACAGAAAGTCCTTCTCCTATAAGCGGAAGCCCTAGAGAATCTTTAAGACCCATCCTATACAGACCATCTACAAATTTTTCAGGACTGTCTTTGTAAGCTCCATGAATAGCTTTTACAATCCCTGTGTTTGAAGAAACTTCAAAGGCTCTAGCGATTGATATATTTCCATAACCACCTCTTTTGGAATCTCTCACCTTTTTACCGTAATAAGACAAAACACCTTTTTCGGTATCAACCATCGATGTTGTATCTACCACCTTATCTTCTAAGGCAACTGCCAAAGCCATCAATTTAAATGTGGAACCAGGCTCATGCGATTCACCAACAGCATAATTAAGGCGCTCATAGTATAAGCCCTCTCTGTTTCTTCCTAAATTGGATATTGCTCTAATTTCGCCTGTTTTTGTTTCCATGACAACAACAGTTCCATGATCGGCTTTATATGTTTCTAACTGTTCCAAAAGTGCATGGTGGGCTATGTCTTGAATATTAACATCAATTGTCGTGTAAACATCATAACCGTCTTGTGGCTCAAGCTGATTAAAATCATCAATTGGCTTCCATTGTCCCTTCCCAATTTTTTGCTTTCGTCTCTGCCCATCTACGCCCCTTAAATATTTCTCACCAAACGCACCATCAATACCAACACGCGTAACATTTCCAAGGCCATCAAAACGCTCATACCCGATTAACCTTTGAGCGATGACACCCATAGGATAATCACGCTTGGTAGACTGCTCTACAATTAACCCCCCTTTAAAAGCCCCTTTATTTAAAAGTGGGAAATTTCTGAATTGCAAATATTGAGAATAACCTAGGTTACTGGCTAAAAGAAAATAGCGGTTTTTATTTTGACGTGCTAGGTTTAGTTTACGCTTAAATTCGCTAGAAGGGGTACTGTAAAAACTCGCTAAAGAATCACTTAACGCACCTATATAAGTCTTATAATTTTTTTCTGTTGGGGCCACTAAATCAATTCGAATATCATACTTTGGAACCGATGTAGCCAATAAGCTACCCCCTACAGAGTACACATTTCCGCGATTTGCAGGAATCTTAACATCTTTAATCGTTCGCTGTTCTGCAAGCCCTCGATACTCATCCCCTTGCACAAACTGGATTGTGATCAACTTATACACCACCAAAAGCGCAAAAACGAACATGACCCCAGAAGTGAAGTATAATTTGTTCATAATAGACTTTTCAGCTGAAAGCATTGATTTAATTTGATTTAGAGTTAACAATAATTTTAAAAGGAGGATTTGTAGAGGACTTAACCCCTTCTCTAGCCAGACGTTTTTTAATAACCGACTCCATTTTAAAATCCATTAATAGTGATCGTGTTTCGACATAAGATGAACGGAGCGCCTTTACCTGTTCGCTTAATTGAGCAATTTTATGCACCTTACGATCCGTGGTATGAGAACTAGCAATCATTAGAATCGCTAATGTTAAAAAAAAGAAAATCAGACGCCAATTTTTAAAAGCCCCATCACTAACGAGAAAGGTTCCTTTTAAAATATTATACATTCTATTTTTCATTTATTTGCTTGGTTTTACTTTTTTAGCAATCCTTAACTTAGCACTTCGTGCTCTGTTATTTAATTTCACTTCAGCGGGCGATGGAACAATTAAGTTTCCAACTTTTTTTAAAGGGACTTCAAAATTACCGAAGACATCTTTTACTGGCTCCCCTTCAAATAAACCATTTCTTATAAATCGCTTAACGAGTCGATCCTCTAAAGAATGGTATGAAATAACACTCAGACGTCCGTCATCATTTAACAAAGAAGGCGTCTGCAATAAAAAATCTTTAAGCACCTCTATTTCTTGATTTACTTCTATTCTAATCGCTTGATATATTTGCGCTAGAATCTTATTTTCTCTCCCTTGAGGCAAGTGTTTATTTAAAACAGTCTTTAAGTCAAATGTGGTGTCAATTGGCGCAAGCTCTCGTGCTTGAACAATTGTCTTTGCTAAGGCCGGAGCCGTCCTTAACTCTCCATACTGCCAAAACACCTGTCGCAACGCTTCTTCTTCATAGGAATTAACTAGCGAATGCGCAGACAACACATCTTGTTGATTCATCCTCATATCTAATAAGGCATCAAAACGAATCGAAAATCCTCTTTCTGGTTGGTCAAATTGATGAGATGAAACTCCAAAATCAGCTAAAATACCATCCACTGATTTAACCCCATGAAACCTTAGAAACCGCTGCATAAATCTAAAATTCTCATTGATTAACAAAAATCTAGGATCATCAATCACATTTAAAAGAGCGTCTTTATCTTGATCAAAAGCTATAAGTCGACCCTTAGGACCTAAGGAAGCTAATATTTCTCTGCTGTGTCCGCCACCGCCAAAGGTTACATCAACGTACACACCATCTTCTTTTATATCCAAACCTTTTACGGTTTCTTTAAGCAATACCGGGTTATGATACTCCATCCACATCGTCTTGCCCCATCACATCTTCTGCAAGGTCTGCAAAGTCTCCCGCAGCATCATTAATAGCCTTTTCATACTTGTCCTTATCCCAAATTTCAATAATATTAACTGCAGAAGTCACTACAATTTCCTTTGAAATCCCAGCAAAACCAACAAGGTCCTTTGAAATAAGTAAACGACCTGAACTGTCTAAATCTACAGACTTTACCCCCGCTGTAAAGCGTCTGATAAAATCATTATTCTTCTTTTTAAATCGATTAAGCTTATTAATATTTTGCATTAACAACTCCCACTCACCCATTGGATACAACTCCAAACAAGGCTGAAAGACTGCACGCTTCAAAACAAACCCGTTGCCCATAACTGAAGCTAATTGTTTTTTGAAGGAGACAGGTAGCATTAAACGCCCTTTGGCATCTACCTTACATTCATATGTTCCTATTAGAGTATTCAATTTGTGATATTATGTTTAAATAAGTAATTGAATTCAAAGCTAAAAAATATTTACCACATTTTACCACATTTTACCACATTGTTAATAAAATTCTATTAACGGCAAAATAGTTCGATGAAACGCATTAATTTTCCACCTAGTTAGAAGTAAACCAAACACTTACAAAGCGGGAGGCGCTATTAACAATTGACTGTTAATTACTTTAATTAGCACAAAATGGCTTTAAAAAAATATGTTAAAAACGCTAAAAACTATATATGGTTCAAGATAAAAATTGAAAATTTTTAATTTAAATTGTGTAGATTTGTGCAAAACCAATTTTCAATTGTCAAATGAATTATAGTTTTAAAAAAGAAGGTAAGTTCAACTATGTTGAAATAGGTGAAGGACGACCAATAATAATCCTTCATGGATTAATGGGTGGCCTTAGCAATTTTAGTGGAGTTACTAAATTTTTTAACCAAAACGGCTACATGGTTGTTTTGCCCGAGCTGCCTTTATACTCTATGCCATTATTAAATACAAATGTTAAGAGTTTTGCAGTGTACCTAAAGGAATTCATTGACCTAAGAGGATACAATGATGTTATTTTACTAGGTAATTCTTTGGGTGGCCATATTGGTTTACTATACACAAAACTGTACCCCTCTAAAGTAAAGGCTCTTATTATTACAGGGAGTTCTGGTCTTTATGAAAGTGCTATGGGTAGTGGCTACACGAAACGCAGCGATTATGAAGTCATGAAAGCAAAAGTGCAAGAAGTATTTTATGATCCTGAAGTCGCTTCAAAAGAAATGGTAGATGAGGTGTTTGCAACGGTAAATGACCGTAGTAAACTCATAAAAACTCTCGCAATTGCAAAAAGTGCCATTAGACATAATATGGCAAAGGACCTTCCGAACATAACAACACCAACTTGTATTATTTGGGGTAAAAATGATATCGTCACCCCTCCAGACGTAGGTGTGGAGTTCAATAAGCTTCTCCCCGATTCAGAATTGTTTTGGATCGACAAATGTGGTCATGCCGCTATGATGGAACACCCAGACTCATTTAACAAAATCGTATTTGATTGGCTCGCCAAAAGAGAGTTATAAAAAATCAAGTCATTATGCAAATTAAAACTGCCGAATTTGTAGTAAGCAATCAAGATGTTTCTAAATGCCCTACAAATCAACTCTCCGAGTATGCCTTTATTGGCCGTAGTAACGTTGGGAAATCATCGTTAATAAATATGCTAACCAATCAAAAAAGTTTAGCTAAAACATCTGGAAGGCCTGGAAAAACCCAACTAATCAATCATTTCCTTATTAACAAAGAATGGTTTTTAGTAGACTTACCTGGCTATGGATATGCTCGTGTATCGAAATCTGCCAAGAAAACATTTCAGAAATTTATTACCGCTTACTTTAGAGAAAGAAAACAATTAGTCTCTGCCTTTGTTTTGGTTGATATTCGACATGAACCACAAGCTGTTGATTTGGCGTTCATGCAATGGCTAGGAGAACACGGCATACCGTTTTCAATTGTTTTTACCAAAGCCGATAAATTACGACCTAAAGCAATTGAAGTCCATATTGAGAGCTATAAAAATAAGCTTTTGGCGTTTTGGGAAGAAATGCCCAATTATTTCATTACATCTTCTACAAATTATTCGGGAAAAGATGAGTTATTAAACTACATAGACGGAGTTAATAATGAAATCACAAACGAAACTAGTAAATTACCTTTTCAATAACAGCCCCTGTTGTACCACTAGGAAACGATATTCCTAAAAGCGCAGAAATCGTAGGCGCTATATCTGTTACTTTCGTAGACTGGTATGACTTGCCTTGATTTATTCCATTTCCATAAAATAATAATGGCACATGGGTATCATAAGTATAGCCTGATCCATGAGTGGTTCCTTTAGGCCCATAGACAATCACTCCGGGCTGAAGCGTAAATAATACGTCGCCAGATATTTTTTGATTGTAACCCATTTGCAGCAACATTGGCAAGCCGTCCTGAAAGTAACTGGACTGCATCGTAGCTGCAGTATAAGCATTGCTTACAAACGGGTACTTGATAATTTCATTTACCACAAACCTTTGTACCTCTTCTAAAGTCAGTTGCAAAGAACTAATTAGTTTTTGGTTTAAAAAAAGCTGATTGTTGCTGATACTTTTAATTAAATCCGTAACTCCATATTTTGCACTGATAGCATCAAACAGTGGAGAAAAGTCGTCTTTTGATATGTTAGCGCCAGGCACATTAATATCCCTCAAAAAAGTTGGAACCTCAGCAGCCCCATGATCCGCCGTTAAAAACAGCGTGTAATTCCCTTCACCTACATTTGCATCTAAGTAATTTAGCAAGCGTTCAATCTCTAAATCAAGACGTAGATAGGTGTCCTGCAGCTCTACAGAGCTTAAACCAAAGTTATGCCCTACGTAGTCGGTAGAAGAATAACTTACGGTAAGAAAGTCCGTAAACTCATCAGTCCCAAGACCTTCAGCTTCAATAGCAGAAAATGCAAAGTCTGTAATCATTGTATTTCCAAAAGGGCTTGTTTTAATGACATCAAACCCTCCGTTTAAATCCTTTAATCTCTTTAGATCATAAGGAAAAACCGGCGTGGATTTGCCGTTAAATCCTTTTTCATAATTTGAATTATCTGGACCGCTTTCTTGGTACAAATTAATATCATAAAGGGTATTCCAAGTCTTAACGTATTTAGATATATTTGAAGGGGCATTAAAATCAACAACCCATTTTGGAAGTGCATCCATGTAATAGGAACTTGTCATCCACTTTCCTTCGTTCAAACCTTCAAACCAATAGGCCCCGTTTGCGGTATGTCCGGCAGGAAAAACAGCACCACGATCTTTAATAGAGACTCCTATCGTTTTGCCTCTCATTTGTGTGAAAATTCTATTTTGATCTGCAACAGTAGTGACTTTTAAGTTTGTTGGAGCTACTTTTCCGTATGTCGTATCTGCTCCTACAGGGTCATACTTATTGTTTGTTGTGCAATAAACTGTTCTTTCCGTTGTCTTGTCGTACCAATCATTGCCAATAATCCCATGTACGCTAGGGGTGGTACCAGAAAATATTGAAGCATGGCCTGGACCTGTCAATGTTGGAATATAATTAAAATGATGATTGTTGCAACTGTACCCTTGATTCATTAATCTTAAAAACCCTTGAGAACTATATTTATTCTTAAAACGATTCAGATACTCAAAACGCATTTGATCAACGACAACCCCTACTACAAGTTTAGGCTTGTTAGTTGAAGATTTAACGATTGGTACTTCTAGGGAGGTTTTACAAGAAAAAATACTTAAAAACAAAAATAGACACGTGACTTTGCAATACATAAACTATGGACTTAATTTCTATTCAAAAATACATTAAATTTTATGATTCAATTTTATTATGGGTAAATTAATGAATAGATTTATTTACTTTAGCATTAATTATAATTTCATGAACTACCTTCACAATATTGGGGCCTATTTTTTAATGATTGCCGAAATGTTTCGCAAGCCTACCAAATGGTCTGTGATGAAACAGTTAATACTTAAAGACATTGAAGATTTAATCATTGGTTCTTTAGGAATTGTTGCCTTTATTTCTTTTTTTGTTGGCGGAGTCATTACAATTCAAACGGCTCTAAATATTGACAACCCACTAATTCCAAGATATTTGGTAGGATTTGCAACCCGACAATCTATTATTTTAGAGTTTGCCCCTACATTTATTTCTGTTATTATGGCTGGAAAAGTAGGGTCCTTTATTACCTCTAGCATTGGAACAATGCGCGTCACCGAACAAATTGATGCTTTAGAAGTCATGGGGATTAACTCTGTCAACTACTTAGTGCTCCCGAAAACCATTGCTCTTTTACTCTACCCTTTTGTGATCTCTATCGCTATGTTTTTAGGAATAATAGGAGGAATGGCAGCCTGTGTTTTTGGAGGATATTCTACGTTTGAAGACTACGTTACAGGAGTTCAGATGGACTTCATGCCATTCCATATGGTATATGCATTTATCAAAACCTTAGTGTTTGCTTTTTTGCTAGCAACCATTCCATCATTTCATGGGTATTACATGAAAGGTGGGGCTCTTGAAGTTGGAAAAGCCAGTACCACTGCTTTTGTTTGGACCAGTGTTGCGATTATTTTACTAAATTATATTTTAACTCAAATGCTCCTAAGCTAATGATCAAAGTTAAAAACTTACATAAATCGTTTGGAGACTCTCAAGTATTGAAAGGAATTTCAACCGTATTTGAAAAAGGAAAAACCAATCTTATCATTGGCCAAAGTGGTTCTGGAAAAACAGTTCTATTGAAATGCTTGCTTGGACTTTTTGATTACCAGAAAGGCACCATTGGTTATGATGAAAAAATATTTTTAAGCTTAACAGCCAACGAAAAACGGACGCTGCGTTCACAGATTGGGATGGTATTTCAAGGAGGCGCCTTATTTGACTCGCTTACTATAGCCGAAAACGTTATGTTCCCCTTAAGAATGTTTACCAAGCAATCTCAAAGCGAAATGGAAGACCGGGCTAACTCTGCCTTGAAACGTGTTAACCTTGATAACGCCCATAATAAAATGCCTAGTGAGGCATCTGGAGGGATGCAAAAACGGGTCGCTATTGCAAGGGCTATTGTTAACAACCCTAAATATTTGTTTTGTGATGAACCAAACTCCGGCTTGGACCCGAAAACGGCCATTGTTATTGACAATCTAATTCAAGAAATTACGAAAGAGTATGATATCGTCACGGTGATAAACTCCCATGACATGAATTCAGTCATGGAGATTGGTGAGAATATCTTATTTCTAAAAGATGGACTTAAAGCTTGGGAAGGCAGTAAGGATACCATTTTCAAAACAGATAACGAAGTTGTTACGGACTTCGTGTACTCTTCTAACTTATTCAAAAAAGTCCGTAAAATGTACCTTGAAGACCTTTAGAGGGCTATTTACCAATTACTTCTAGACTCTCAACATCCAACTCGAGTTTTAGCCATGTCTTTAGGCTATCAACACGTAAACTTACCAGACTGTCTGTCAATGCAGAATCCCATTGTGTTCTTACAACAGTTACGGTATCTATAGTTCTAAAATCAGAAGAGGTTAACATTTTTGAGTAACCAAAAAATCTTAAATCTGTAAATTGAATTTTAGCATCTTTAGAAAGTGTAGAAAATACACTCAAGTCCATCATGGTTTTATTAGAGCCTACGTCTAACTTTAAACTATCTATTTCCATTTTTAAGTTCGAGATAGTGGTTTCGCGTTCTTCAATTTTGTCAATAGCAAGATCATACAATTCTAAAATCTTATCTGAACTTCTGTTTTGATTTCCATTTATAACAAGACTAAAATCTTGAAGATACTCATAGCCTTTCAGCTCATTTAATAAATCAGATTTAGTAGCCTCACTAATCTCTCCGTTGAAGTTAAGTGTAATTAATTTATTCACAGGATCCATTTTTTTGCCACGCAACCAAAGACTATTGTTGTCTTCAATTTCTAATTTTAAATAGGTTGTATAATCGGATTCAATCCTCGTTTCGTTTAATACATTATAAAAAGACCAACTTGCCGGAAGCATCGCCGCTAAAGCAATGATAGTAGCAAAACGAGAAATATTTTTTCTTCGTTTAGAATTGGCATAAGAAACCATTGGAAAACGCAGAATTTTCAACACTAAAAAAGTGGCAAAGGCAATGAAAATAGTGTTAATCGCAAAAAGATGCATGGCGCCACGGAAATAACTCCAATTGCCTTGAGACAAGCCATAACCAGCCGTACAAAGCGGCGGCATTAAAGCCGTTGCAATAGCAACGCCAAAAACAACAGAAGCAATTGTCCCTTTTTTTGTTCGAGCAATAATTAGGGCTAGACCTCCAAAAAACGCAATAAGAACGTCGCGGATATCTGGCTTAACACGGCCTAATAACTCAGAATTGTCTTGGTTTAATGGGAATATATAAAAAAATAAAAATGCCGTAAACAAACTCAACACAAGCATGATTGACAGGTTGATTAAGGACTTTCTAAGCGTGTCAATATCATTGATAGCAATGGACAGCCCAATTCCAAGGATAGGCCCCATTAATGGCGAAATTAACATCGCCCCAATCACAACAGCAGTAGAGTTTGCGTTTAAGCCTATAGAAGCGACAAAGATCGAACAAATTAATATCCATACTGTAGCGCCCTTAAAAGGAATATCTGCTTTAATAGCGGCTACGGTAGCGTCCCTATCGGTATCATGACGGAAATCCAGTAACTCAATTAAAAATATTTTTAATGACAACCAGAGTCCTAAGGCATCTTTTTTTACGTCCGCTTTAGATTGCTCCGCGTTTGTGTTCCCTAATTCTGTGTTTAAATTCTCATCCATAAATAACTATATTAATCACAATGGTTATATTTTGTCCAGCTCTTTTATTAGCTCTACTTCTGCATTTGGATTAAAAACGTACAAACGACCTGTAGCCAATTCAGTTCCTTCAAATCGCGTACGCCTTTTTGATCCTTTTCTAAACAGTTTTCCGTTGTGTATTCTAAATGTTGCACCAATAGGCACTTCAAATATAAATATTTTTCCGTTAGGGGGATCAAACTGCTTTAGCTTCAAGGACAAAACTGTGTCAGAATCACTACTTGCTTTTGGATTTTTGAAGTGAGATGCTAGGAGTGGTAATACATCACTAGGAAAAATTTCGGGCCTTAAAAACTCTAACATTAAATGTTGAAACACAGACTTCCATTCTGGACCGTGGGGCTTTATTAGTTTGCCATAAGATTTATAGGTCTCAAAATGTGCTATTTCGTGGATCAAGGTAATTAAAAAACGATAGGGATTTAAATTCGAATTGATTGTTATTTGATGTTTTCCATTTGGCAAACGACGGTAATCTCCATGTCGGGTTTTACGCTCTTGCTTCACTTTAACCACTAGATTGTCGTGTGACAAAAGAGCTATTACTTGATCATAGGAGGCTTTTGGAATAAAATCTTGTAAAGAATCAAGCATAGAATTTAAAATTACATACGCTCAGGAACTTTAATCCCTAATAAACTAAATGCGTTTTTGACGGTATCTGCAACAGCTTTAGACAATTGAACTCTAAATGAAATTTCTACAGCAGAATCTGCTCCTAAGATAGATACATTTTGATAAAAAGAATTAAACTCTTTCACCAAATCATAGGCAAAATTAGCTACTAGTGCAGGGCTATAATTGGCTGCTGCCTGTTGGACAACCTCTGGAAATAGCTGCAACTGTTTTAATAACGATTTTTCTTTATCGTACAACACATATGAAGTCGGAACCTCTGCGCGTGAGTCTTGTGATGATTTACGCAGAATGGCTTGAATTCGGGCATAGGTATATTGTATGAACGGACCTGTATTTCCTTGAAAATCTACGGAAGCTTGCGGATCAAATAGAATTCGTTTTTTTGGATCGACTTTGAGAATAAAATACTTAAGTGCCCCTAAACCAATTGTCGAATATATAGCTTCTTTATCTTTTTCAGAATAGCCCTCTAATTTACCCAAGTCTTGAGAAATTTGCTTGGCTGTGGCTCCCATTTCTTCAATTAAATCATCGGCATCAACCACGGTACCCTCACGACTTTTCATCTTCCCACTAGGTAAATCTACCATCCCATAACTGAGGTGTGATAGGTTTTTAGCCCATTCGAATCCAAGTTTTTTTAAGATTAAAAACAATACTTTAAAATGATAATCTTGTTCATTTCCTACGGTATAAACCATTGCTCCAACATCTGGAAAATCTTCTAAACGCTGAATAGCAGTCCCAATATCTTGAGTCATATATACGGCAGTTCCATCCGCTCGTAAAACAATTTTTTCATCCAATCCATCCGCTGTAAGGTCACACCAAACGGAACCATCCTCTTTTTTTATAAAAACACCTTTTTGAAGCCCTTCAGCTATAAATGACTTTCCTAATAAATAAGTTTGACTTTCGTAATAGTAACTATCAAAATCAACTCCAATAGATTTATATGTCACGTCAAAGCCTGCATAAACCCACTGATTCATTTGTTCCCAAAGCGCCACTACTTCTGTATCTCCGGCTTCCCACTTTAAAAGCATTTCCTTGGCTTCTAAAAGTATGGGGGCTTTATCTTTAGCCTCTTCTAAAGAGAGTCCTTCGGATTCTAAAGCACTAATTTCTTGTTTGTATACTTGATCAAATTTTACATAATAATTCCCAACCAGCTTGTCGCCTTTAAGTCCAGATGACTCAGGAGTTTCATTGTTTCCAAAACGCTGCCAAGCTAACATACTTTTACATATATGAATACCACGGTCATTAATAATTTGAGTTTTATAAACTTTCCTTCCGGATGCCTTTAATATTTCAGCAACACTGTAGCCTAAAAGAACATTTCTTACATGCCCCAAATGCAACGGCTTATTGGTGTTTGGAGAGGAATACTCAACCATCACCGCTTTGGCTCCAGACGGTTCTAAAAAACCGAATTTAGAACTGCTAGTAAGGGTCTTAAAAAAGCTCATGAAATAGGCATCAGAAATTACCAAGTTTAAAAAGCCTTTGACAACATTATAGCCAATTACTTCCTCAGAGTTTTTACATAAATAAGCCCCTAAGTCCTCCCCTAACTGAGCTGGATTCATTTTTACCGTTCGTAACATTGAAAACGTAACGACAGTTAGGTCCCCTTCAAAATCTTTACGAGTTGATTGAAACTCAACGGATTCTAAAGGAGTTTTATAAAGTGTTAAAAATGCTTGTTTTATGTGTTGCGCTAGCGATTCTTGAAGAGTCATTATATTCAATTTCAATTTCAAAGATACATTTTTTTTAATCCTATTTTGATACGGTAGCAGGCAAAAACACTTCAGCCATCATGCAACGCGCGCTTCCTCCCCCGCAAGACTCAATGGTGTCTAAAGGACTTGACACAATTGTTGTGTAGGATTCTATAAGCTGAACTTGCGCAGGTCGCAATGAATTTAATGCTGACTCACTCATTACTAAGTAGCTAGCATCCTCAGAACCCTTAAGCTGGAGCATGTTTCCAGCAAAGCTGTTTACTTGTTCTTCTGATATTTCAATCACCTTTTTTCCATCATCTTGAAGGTGTTTAATCAGGCTTTTACGCTCCTTTTTATCATCAATACTTGCTAGACATACCACTGCAAATCTATCACCGATACACATCATGACATTTGTATGATATATTTTTTCGCGCTTACCATTCACTGTTTGATAGGCTGAGAACACTACTGGAGTGTATTCAAAATCTTCACAGAATTCAATAAACAGTTCCTCATCAGCTCGATCAGATATAGCGCAATAAGCCTTGTTGTTTACACGATCCAACAGAATGCTTCCAGTACCTTCTAAGAAGAGATTGTCGGCTTCTGCGGCAGTATAATCAATCACGTTTTTCACAACGAAGCCTTGAGCTTCCACCGCTTCTAAAACAGACTCCTTTCGCTCCAGACGTCTGTTTTTCGCAAACATGGGATACAATCCAATTGTTCCATTAGCGTGAAATGAAATCCAATTATTAGGAAATATGGAGTCTGGGGTATCAAACTCTTTGGTATCCTTAACAACAATAACCTGGATTCCAGCTTTTTTAAGTTTTTTGACCATGCCGTCAAACTCTTTAACAGCCATTTTATTCACCGCTTCGGGAAGCGTGTTTTCTGGGTCTTTTTGGTAATAATTATTAACTGAAGTTTGTTCGTTCAGTCTAAATTGAACAGGACGAATCATTAAAACAGTATTGGTAATTTGTGACATTTTAATCGCGAATTAATGGAAGGGTGGAACAACGGAGTAATCCCCCTTGTTTAGATATCTCAGAATAAGGCACTTTCTCTACTGTAAACCCCTGAGCAACAAGCCAGGTGTTTAGCCTTGTAAAGTTTTGTTCGGAAATCACAATGGAATCAGAAATAGAAAACACATTACAATTCATTTTTTGCATTTCATCTTTCGTGGTTTCAAACACATTGTCTTTACCAAAAAAGTCAACCAGCCACTCATAATCACTTGATTCTAAAAACCCATTTTCATGAATTAAAGCTTTGCCACGACCAAGAGGCTGAAAGCAACAGTCTAGATGTAGCGCGTTTTCAAGCGGATTTACATTGGACTTACGGAGTTCAAAAGTTTTAACCGTTTTGTGAGGAAATAAATCCTGAATTGCTTTGGCAGCATTAATGTTAGTTCTGGCTGTTATGTAGTCTGAATAATCAGCCCCCAAATAAACCCCTATAAAAATATAATTATCATAAAGAACAACATCACCCCCTTCTATATGACAGTCTTCAGGGAGTACAATATTATTTTCAGGACTGATTTGTTTAAAAAGACTATCTAAAGCGTTTATTTCCTGATCTCTATCAGGGAGTATGTTTGACTTAATAAGTTTATCTTCAATGACAAAAGCTATATCTCTGGTAAATATTTGATTACAATTATCGATAACAGTGGGCTGAAATACTTGAATGTCATATTTGTCAAATACTGCCAAAACTGCCGCAATTTCTGTGCTCATATCAACTTCAGTTGGATAGGTTCCTGAAATCACATGCCGTAAACTACTTGGGTCATAACAGTCTTCGGCTAAAGGGATGGGACCGTTACTCTGAGCAGTCCCAAAAAGGACAGACCTTAAACGAGTAAACTCATTTTTTATAAGAATTGGGAGCATAACTTATTGCCTTACAAAGGACTTTATTTAGACACAGATTTGAACGAGCGTTGTGTACTTCCTGTATAAATTTGTCGTGGACGACCAATAGGTTCTTTACGATAACGCATTTCTTTCCATTGTCCTATCCAACCTGGCAAACGCCCTAAAGCGAACATAACGGTGAACATTTCAACAGGAATTCCCATGGCGCGATAAATAATCCCTGAATAAAAATCAACATTAGGATACAGCTTTCTATCGATGAAATAAGAATCCGTTAAGGCTTCTTTTTCTAGCTCTTTGGCTATATCTAAAATAGGATCTTCAATCCCTAAGTCTTTAAGAACTTCATCCGCTGCTACTTTAATAATCTTAGCACGTGGGTCAAAGTTTTTATAAACTCTATGTCCAAAGCCCATTAGTCTAAAAGAATCGCTTTTATCCTTAGCTTTAGCCATGTATTTTTTGGTGTCACCACCATCAAGTTTTATCGCTTCTAACATTTCTAAAACCGCTTGATTAGCACCCCCGTGAAGAGGGCCCCATAGCGCAGAGATTCCTGCAGAAATAGAAGCAAATAAACCGGCATGAGACGACCCAACAATTCGAACCGTAGAGGTCGAACAGTTTTGTTCGTGATCTGCGTGGAGAATAAGTAGTTTATTCAAAGCGTTTACTAAAACTTCATTTTGAACATATTCCTCATTGGGCTGCTTAAACATCATTTTTAAAATATTCTCAACATAGCCTAAAGAATTATCTCCGTAATCAAGTGGCAAACCTTGTTTTTTACGCATCGTCCAAGCAACTAAAACGGGGAATTTACCTAAAATTCTTACCGCTGAATTGTACATATCTTCTCTTGAATCTACGTTTACAGAGTTTGGATTAAAAGCGGTTAAAGCACTTGTTAGAGATGAAAGCACACCCATTGGGTGGGCTGACTTTGGAAATGCATCTAATATTTTACGAATATCGTCATCAACAATGGATTCTGATTTTATGTCTGAATGAAACTTAGCCAACTCTTCTACTGAGGGTAGTTCTCCAAAAATCAATAAAAAGGCAACTTCAAGGAAATCAGCTTTATCTGCTAACTCCTCAATAGAATACCCTCTGTATCTAAGAATTCCTTTTTCCCCATCTAAAAATGTAATCTCACTTGTACAAGCCCCCGTGTTTTTAAAACCTGGATCTATGGTTGTCACGCCACCAGTAGCCGCTCTTAACGTACTGATATCAATGGCGATTTCATTTTCAGACCCTACAAAAGTTGGGAATTCATGTTTTTGACCGTTTATTTCTAAAATTGCTTTGTCTGACATTGTGGGAAGTATTTTAATGTCTCGCGAATTTACAAAAAAAAAATGTTTTATTCGAAAGGCTTATGGAGAATCTCTAAGTGTGAATTTTCATGAGATTTACACATACATCAATATAAAAAATATTATCAAAAAATCATTAAAAAAAAAGACACCCCGAATGAGGTGTCTTTTTTTTTGGAACTAAATATGTTATTTAATTTTAAATGCTTTTTCTTGTGGAAAGTAAGCTGTCTCCCCTAACTCCTCCTCAATGCGGAGTAATTGGTTGTACTTAGCCATTCTATCACTTCTTGAAGCAGATCCTGTTTTGATTTGACCTGTGTTTAAGGCCACTGCTAAATCTGCAATAGTATTATCTTCAGTTTCTCCAGAACGGTGCGACATTACTGAAGTATACCCTGCGTTATGCGCCATATTCACGGCTGCAATGGTTTCAGTAAGTGTTCCAATTTGATTGACTTTAATCAAGATTGAATTGGCTATGTTGTTTTCAATTCCTCTAGAAAGACGTTCAACATTGGTTACGAATAAATCATCACCTACTAACTGAACCTTGTCTCCAATTTTATCTGTAAGGTATTTCCATCCTTCCCAGTCATTTTCATCCATTCCGTCTTCAATAGAAATAATTGGATACTTAGTTGCTAACTCAGCTAAATAGTCTGCTTGTTGTTGGCTTGTACGTACTTTTCCTTTTTCACCTTCAAATTTTGTGTAATCATAATGACCATCTACGTAAAATTCTGCAGCAGCACAATCCAAGGCGATCATAACATCATCTCCTAAAGTATAACCAGCATTCTTAACTGCTATTGCAATCGTTTCTAAGGCATCTTCTGTTCCGCCTTCTAAGTTTGGCGCAAAACCACCTTCATCGCCAACTGCTGTACTTAAACCTCTATCGTGTAATACTTTTTTAAGATTATGGAAAATTTCCGTCCCCATTTGCATGGCATGTGTAAAGTTTTTAGCCTTCACAGGCATTACCATAAATTCTTGAAATGCAATCGGCGCATCACTATGTGAGCCTCCGTTAATGATATTCATCATTGGAACTGGGAGTGTATTAGCACTCACCCCGCCTACATAACGATACAATGGCATTCCTAATTCGGCAGCAGCAGCTTTGGCAGCAGCTAAAGAAACACCAAGAATAGCATTTGCACCAAGTTTTGATTTGTTAGGAGTTCCATCTAAATCAATCATAATTTGATCAATTAGATTTTGTTCAAAGACAGAAACACCCAAAAGCTCTTGAGCTATAAGTGCATTCACATTTTCAACTGCATTTAAAACTCCTTTACCCATGTAAGCAGTTCCTCCATCGCGCAATTCAACAGCTTCGTGCTCTCCAGTAGAAGCACCAGATGGTACCGCTGCTCTTCCAATAAAACCATTTTCAGTTGTTACGTCTACTTCAACTGTAGGGTTACCCCTTGAGTCTAAAATTTGACGTGCGTGAATGTTAATTATAATACTCATAGTGTTCTGTTTAAGTTATTTATAGTTGCAAATTTACGAAATTGAATTTTTTTAGAATTATTCTAAAGTAGAATTATAGTAATTATTAGCTAAAACGTTGTAGTGCTAAAAAAAAGACAATGATTTGAATTAAATGTTGTCTTTTTAAAGTTGATTATTTTAAGCTCTGAATGAATTGATCAAACAAGTATGAGGAATCGTGTGGGCCTGGGCTTGCTTCAGGGTGGTATTGCACAGAGAAACAATTTTTGGATTTCATCGCAATCCCTGCTACGGTAGCATCATTTAAGTGTAAGTGGGTGATTTCTAAATCTGTGTGTGCTTCCGCTTCCTCTCTATTGACTGCAAAACCGTGATTTTGAGAGGTAATCTCTCCTTTTCCAGTTACGAGATTTTTTACAGGATGGTTAATACCTCTATGCCCATTGTGCATTTTGTAGGTGGACACACCATTGGCTAGAGCTATGACTTGATGACCTAAACAGATTCCAAAAAGGGGGAGGTTTTTTTCTATAATAGTTTTAGCTAAAGCTTGGGCTTCTACCAATGGTTGTGGGTCTCCTGGTCCATTGGACAAAAAATATCCATCAGGGTTCCATGCATTTAATTCTTCAAAAGTTGAATTATATGGAAACACCTTTATATAGGCATCCCTTTTAGCGAAATTTCTAAGTATGTTTTCTTTAACTCCAATATCTAGAGCTGCTATTTTAAAGCGCGCATTTTCGTTGCCGTAATAGTAAGGTTCTTTGGTTGATACTTTAGAAGCTAGCTCGAGACCTTCCATTTGAGGTATTTCAGAAAGCTGATTTTTAAGACCATCTATATCATCAACATCTGTTGAGATAACAGCATTCATCGCACCATTGTCGCGAATATAACTCACTAATGCTCTAGTGTCAACGTCTGATATTGCGAATAAATTATGGGTGTTAAAAAACTCTTCTAAAGACCCTTCAGCGTCAACACGTGAGTAGTTATAACTAAAGTTTTTACAAATGAGACCTGCAATTTTAATAGAGCCTGATTCCATTTCATTGACATTAACCCCATAGTTTCCTATATGTGGATTTGTAGTTACCATAAGCTGACCAAAATAGGAGGGGTCAGTAAAAATCTCCTGGTATCCAGTCATTCCTGTATTGAAACAAACCTCTCCAAAGGCTGTTCCTTCATTTCCAATTGCTTTGCCGTAAAAAATGGTACCATCTGCTAAAAGTAAGACGGCTTTCTTTCGTGTTTTGTATTTCATTATAATTGACTTCTTGTAAAGGTTTTACAAAATTGCACAAAAAAAAGGATAAACTAAAAAAGTTTATCCTTAAAATTTCAAATGCTTATTAACATTTATTCTTCTTCATCAGTTGGTGTTGCTTCTACTACGGCAGCAACTGGTTTCGCAGCACCACCTTTACGGCTTCTACGTGTTGTCTTTTTCTTAGGTTGCTTATCAGCATTGTAAATCTCGTTAAAATCTACTAACTCAATCATAGCCATATCTGCATTATCTCCAAGACGATTACCTAGCTTGATGATTCGGGTGTACCCACCTGGACGATCTGCTATTTTAGTTGCTACAGCACCAAACAATTCAGTGATAGTTTCCTTTTGTCTCAAACGAGCAAAGACTAAACGTCTGTGATGTGTAGTGTCATCTTTTGCTTTAGTAATTAAAGGCTCAACAAATTGCTTTAAAGCCTTGGCTTTAGCAACGGTGGTATTAATCCGCTTGTGTTCTATTAAAGAACAAGCCATGTTTGCTAACATTGACTTTCTATGCGCAGTTTTTCTGCCTAAATGGTTTATTTTTTTTCCGTGTCTCATGACATTTTATTTAAACTCTATCTTGCATCAACTCATTTAAGAGGCGCAAATTATAAAGTAATTAATCTTTATCTAGTTTGTATTTACTTAAGTCCATTCCGAAGCTAAGGCCTTTGACATTAACTAACTCTTCAAGTTCAGTTAAAGATTTCTTACCAAAGTTTCTAAACTTCATGAGGTCATTTTTATTAAATGACACTAAATCTCCTAGAGTGTCTACTTCTGCTGCTTTTAAGCAATTAAGAGCACGAACTGAAAGGTCCATGTCAATTAATTTAGTTTTAAGCAACTGACGCATGTGAAGTGATTCTTCATCATAAGTTTCAGTTTGTGCAATCTCATCTGCCTCTAGAGTGATACGCTCATCGGAGAATAACATGAAGTGGTGAATTAAGATTTTAGCAGCCTGAGTTAAGGCGTCTTGTGGGGTAATAGAACCATCCGTTTGAATTTCGAAAACTAATTTTTCGTAATCTGTCTTTTGTTCTACACGAAAATTCTCAACACTATACTTAACATTTTTGATGGGTGTATATATAGAATCTGTAAAGATTGTACCAACCGGCGCTGATGCTTTTTTATTTTCTTCTGCAGGAACATAACCACGTCCTTTTTCTAAAGTTAATTCCATATTAATGGTAACTTTAGGATCAAGGTTACAGATTACTAAATCTGAGTTTAAAACTTGGAATCCAGATATGAATCTCTGAAAGTCTCCAGCAGTAATTTTATCTTGTCCTGAAATAGAGATTGAAACTGACTCATTATCTACTTCTTCAATTTGTCGCTTAAAACGTACTTGTTTTAAGTTAAGGATGATTTCGGTTACGTCTTCAACAACTCCAGGAATTGTAGAAAATTCGTGTTCAACACCTTCCATTTTAACTGAAGTAATTGCAAATCCTTCTAATGAAGAAAGTAATACGCGTCTTAAAGCATTACCTACCGTTAGTCCGTACCCGGGCTCTAAAGGTCTGAACTCAAACTTACCTTCAAAATCAGTAGAATCAATCATGATTACTTTATCGGGCTTCTGAAAATTTAAAATTGCCATATTGCTTAGTGTATCAGTTATTATTTAGAATATAATTCGACGATGAATTGTTCGTTAATGTTTTCTGGAATTTGAATTCTAGCTGGAACAGAAACATATGTACCAGATTTAGTGTCATTATTCCAAGTAATCCACTCATAAACAACAGATGAATTTGACAAAGCAGACTCAATTGTTTCTAATGATTTAGATTTCTCTCTAACAGCAACAACATCGCCAGCTTTTAGGGAATAAGATGGGATGTTTACAATACCACCATTTACCGTAATATGTCTGTGAGAAACTAATTGTCTAGCTCCGCTTCTAGAACGAGACAAGCCCATTCTGAAAGCCACATTATCCAATCTAGATTCACATAATTGTAAAAGCACCTCACCAGTAATTCCTTGTGAAGCAGTCGCTTTTTTAAACATGTTTCTAAATTGCTTTTCTAGTACACCATAGGTGTACTTAGCTTTTTGCTTTTCCATTAACTGGATAGCATATTCAGACTTTTTACCACGGCGTCTGTTATTTCCGTGTTGTCCTGGAGGGTAGTTTCTTTTTTCAAAAGACTTATCTTCTCCAAATATTGCTACGCCAAACTTACGGGCGATTTTAGTTTTAGGACCAGTATATCTTGCCATTTCGTTTTGTTTTTGAGAGTGATTGTGAATTAAGGTCTTAAGCTTATCCTTCGACAGTCGTTGATCTCTCGTTTATACTATTAAAATTAAACTCTTCTTCTTTTGGGTGGTCTACATCCGTTGTGAGGAGTAGGAGTTACATCAATAATTTCAGTAACTTCAATTCCACTGTTGTGTAAAGAACGTATTGCTGACTCTCTACCATTACCAGGTCCTTTTACGTATACTTTTACTTTCTTAAGACCTGCTTCTTTAGCAGGGCCAGAAGCATCTTCTGCTGCCAACTGAGCTGCATAAGGCGTATTCTTTTTGGAACCTCTAAAACCCATTTTCCCAGCTGATGACCATGAAATCACGTCGCCTTTTTTATTGGTTAATGAGATAATAATGTTATTAAAAGAAGCCGTTACGTGTGCTTCCCCCGTAGATTCTACGATAACTTTACGTTTTTTAGTACTTGACTTTGCCATATTACTAATTATTATTTAGTTACTTTTTTCTTGTTAGCAACTGTTTTTCTTCTACCTTTTCTAGTTCTTGAGT
>Ga0115005_10000385_pt1 | contig 33839 bp, 28 predicted proteins | sample ArcOceMetagenome_FD_87163 | JGI IMG/M metagenome (GOLD analysis project Ga0115005, IMG submission 87163) | Marine eukaryotic phytoplankton communities from Arctic Ocean - Arctic Ocean - Greenland ARC118M Metagenome | ecosystem: Environmental > Aquatic > Marine > Oceanic | place: Arctic Ocean...
GTATCGACCATGTCATCAACCAGCACACAAGTACGATCAGTCACATCACCAATGATGTGCATAACTTGCGCTTCGTTTGCTTGAGGGCGACGCTTATCAATGATGGCTAGGTCAGCATCGTTTAATTGCTTAGCAATTGCGCGAGCACGTACCACTCCACCTACGTCGGGAGAAACAACCATTAGGTTGTCGTAGTTTTGCTTCTCGATATCATCTAATAAAATCGGTGAACCGTAGATGTTATCCATTGGGATATTAAAGAAGCCTTGAATTTGGTCTGCGTGAAGATCAACCGTTAATACGCGATCAACACCCGCAGTTTGCAGCATATCAGCGACTACTTTTGCAGAAATCGGCACACGCGCAGAACGTACACGGCGATCTTGACGAGCATAACCATAATAAGGAATAACAGCCGTTACACGACCTGCAGAAGAACGACGCAATGCATCGGCCATTAACAACACTTCCATAAGGTTGTCATTGGTAGGAACACAGGTAGGCTGGATAATGAAAACGTCTTTACCGCGTACGTTTTCTTGGATATCAATGGTGATTTCACCATCACTGAATTGGCCGCAAGTGGCCTCACCTAGGGGAAGGTCTAGACGCTCAACAATAAGACGCGCCAATTCCGGATTTGCGTTACCGGTAAAAACCATTAACTTAGACACGTCGGATACCCCATGTGCTAATTAGCTTGATCAATGATGGATTTTAAAAAAGATGGCAGGGGTGGCAGGATTCGAACCTACGCATGACGGGATCAAAACCCGTTGCCTTACCGCTTGGCTACACCCCTAAATTGACTCAGCTAATTAAAGCTTTTTGCAATGGCGATTGGTTAATGCCTTTCGCCACGAAAGCTTGTATGTCAGCTGGTAGCTTGGCTAGAACCGAGTTTGCTTTGTTCTCAGAATCGAGTTCTAAGAAGACGCAAGCGCCAGTGCCAGTCATTCTAGCAGAGCCAAAATTCTTTAGCAAATTCAATGAGTTAGAAACTTCTTGGTAGAGTTTGCAAACCACTGACTCACAGTCATTTTGACCCTCGCCCCTGAGAGCGGCGCTCATTCTGCACGTTGGCGTGTCCCTTGTCAAACTTTTGTTTGAAAAAATCTTAGCGGTGTTTACATGGCAAGGCGGTACAACCACCACGAACCAATTCTCTTTTAAGTCTTCCATCGGTGTGAGTTGATCGCCAACGCCCTCTGCCCATGCCGCTTTACCGTGCACGAACACTGGAACATCAGCACCCAGCTGTAAGCCTAGTTCAGCTAATTCGGTTGTGCCTAGTTGGGTTTGCCATAAATGATTTAATCCAACCAATGTGGTGGCTGCGTTGGAGCTGCCACCACCAAGGCCGCCGCCCATGGGTAGTATTTTATTCAATTTAATATCGACACCCTGGGTACAGCCAGTTTTATCTTGCAGAATTTTAGCTGCTTTATATATGAGGTTGTCCTCCAGTGGTACGCCTTCAATGCCTGGGGTGATGGTGATCTTGCCAGTCGGGTTGGTATTGAAGGTCAGCTCATCGCAGCGATCAATGAACTGGAAGATCGTTTGTAGTTCGTGGTACCCGTTGGAGCGCTGGCCGGTAATGTGCAGAAATAAATTTAATTTTGCTGGGCTGGGTAGGGTGAGCGAATTAGATAGAAGCATGATGACTTTTTGATTTGTGTGCGGGATCAATTGGAAGGCAGTGTATTTTAAACCCTATGGCTTGGCGAGGTTTTCTCCTTATAAAGCTTATATGTGTTTTTATATTGAGTAGCTATATAGATGAGATTGCTCTGAAAGGGCTTTGAATTACTTTTGGTGGCATGTTTTTCCTGGTAGATCCTTTGTTTATTCGTGTTTTTATGGGGTTGATTTCAGCTTAATCTATCGTGCTGTAACTAAATGCAGCCCTTGTTTAGCCTGTCTTTCCCCTGTTATTGAGTGTTTTTAGGGTCTAAAGCCGCTATATGTGAAATTTTCTTAGGACTTGATATGTAGACCTCTAAACTTTAGACTTGTTGTTAATTGAACGTTCAATCAAAGAAGATATGCCGAAAATAGGAATAGAGCCTGTGCGTAAGTTACAGCTAATAGAAGCTACGCTTAAATCCATAGAGGCCCATGGTTTTCAGGGAACCACCATCGTTACCATAAGCCGTTTAGCGGGTATGTCATCCGGTATTATTAGTCATTATTTTGGTGGTAAGCAGGGGGTCATTGAGGCGGCAGTGCGTCATTTGCTGGATCAATTAAAGCAGGGTTTGCTTACTCGAATCGAACAGGCGGGAAGCCCAAGTCCTCTGGAGCGCTTGATGATGGTGGTCGAAACGAATTTTTCTGGATTTCAGCGCTCATCCCCTGTGACCATGGCGTGGTTATCATTTTGGGGGCAGGCGACTCATGACCCAGGGCTAGCAAGACTTCAGGCGGTGAACAGTAAACGTCTTGAAAGTAACTTGCGATTTTCGTTTCGCCAGCTCATTGGTGATGCACAAAAAGCGGCAGAAGCCGCGCGCATGACCGCCGCTATGATCGATGGTATGTGGTTACGCAGCACATTGAGTGCGCAGCAAGAGCAAAGCTTCAAAGATTCTGAACGTCTATGTAAAGAATTTATCCACTTGCAGATCGATCGCTTTGGGAGCCAAGTATGAACACGCTTAAGAATTTTATTGATGGAAAACCGCTGAGCAACGCCAGCGGCGAAAGCTTCGATGTGATCAACCCTGCCACGGGTGAGGTGTCTTATAAAGTAGAAGTGGCAGATGACAGTATTCGCAGTGCGGCCATTGAAAGCGCCCATAAAGGTTTTGAGTTGTGGTCGGCCATGTCCAATACACAGCGTAGCCGTATTTTATTAGATGCAGTGGCCTTACTGCGCGAGCGCAATGACGAGCTTGCTGCGATAGAAGTGCTAGATACGGGCAAGCCTTGGCAGGAAGCTTCCGAGGTGGATGTGGTCACCGGTGCCGATTCGATCGAATTTTTTGCGGGTATCGCTCCGTCCATTGAAGGCAATCAACAAGACTTAGGCGATGACTTTTATTACACCCGCCGTGAGCCATTGGGCATTTGTGCGGGCATTGGTGCGTGGAACTATCCATTACAAATTGCCTGTTGGAAAGCGGCCCCTGCTCTGGCTTGCGGTAACGCGATGATTTTCAAGCCGTCAGAGGAAACCCCTCACGGTGCAGTAAAGTTGGCCGAAATTTTTATCGAAGCGGGCGTACCGGCTGGCGTATTTAATGTTGTGCATGGTGCGGCGGATGTGGGCAGTTGGCTGACCCATCACAAAGATATTGCCAAGGTGTCCTTTACCGGCGAGGTGGGCACCGGCAAAAAAGTGATGGCTGCAGCGGCCACGACGCTTAAAGATGTGACCATGGAGCTTGGTGGTAAATCCCCTCTTATTATCTTTGATGACGCAGACCTCGAAGACGCAGTTTCAGCGGCCATGCTCGGTAACTTTTATACACAGGGTGAAATCTGCACCAACGGCACTCGAGTTTTTGTGCAAGTCGGTATTAAAGATGCGTTTGTTGCGCGTTTATTAGAACGTACGCAAAACAATATCATCGCGGGTGACCCCATGAATCCGGATGTGAATTTTGGCGCTTTGATTTCACAGAAGCATCAGCAACTGGTGATGGGTTATATCGAAAAAGGCAAAGCCGAAGGCGCGACACTGTCTTATGGCGGCGATGCGTTAAAGCCAGCTGGATTTGAAGGGGGGTTCTTTGTTCAGCCAACGATCTTCACCGACTGTACCGATGACATGACCATTGTGCGCGAAGAAATTTTTGGCCCTGTGATGTCTGTGTTGAGCTTTGAAACGGAAGACGAAGTGATTCGCCGCGCCAATGACACAGAGTTAGGTTTGGCAGCAGGTGTTTTCACGTGTGATATTCGTCGAGCCCATCGAGTGATTCATAAAATTCAGGCCGGTATTTGTTGGATCAACGCCTATGGTAATTCCCCAGCGCAAATGCCAGTGGGGGGGTACAAATCGTCTGGCCTTGGGCGAGAAAACGGTGTTGAGACCCTGCGCCACTATACCCAAGTGAAATCTGTTTATGTGGGTATGAACCCCATAGAAAGCCCGTTTTAGGAGTCTGCCATGAATGAATATGATTACATAATAGTGGGCGCAGGCTCGGCAGGCTGTGTGTTGGCAAATCGTCTGAGTGAAGATGCCGATAAGCGTGTGCTGTTAATTGAAACCGGCGGAAGTGATCGCAGCATTTTTATTCAAATGCCAACGGCTCTGTCCATTCCCATGAGCACCAACAAATACGCCTGGCAGTTTCATACTGACCCTGAGCCGTATTTGGATAACCGCGAAATGCACTGCCCAAGAGGCAAGGTGCTGGGTGGTTCATCCTCCATAAACGGTATGGTGTATGTGCGCGGACATGCCCGTGACTTTGACGAATGGGCTGAGCATGGGGCGAAAGACTGGGATTACGCGAACTGCTTGCCGTATTTTAAAAAGGCCGAAACCTGGGCATTTGGTGGTGACGAGTATCGTGGTGATACCGGCCCACTGGCCACGAATAATGGCAATAATATGCAAAACCCCTTGTATAAAGCCTTCATTGAAGCGGGCCAACAAGCCGGTTATGACTTCACCGCGGATTATAACGGTCGCCAACAAGAAGGGTTTGGCCCCATGCACATGACGGTTAAAAACGGCGTGCGCTGGTCAACCGCCAATGCGTATTTGCGCCCCGCCATGAAGCGAGACAATCTAACGGTCATGACCCATGCCCTTGTGCATAAAGTGTTATTAGACGGCAAGCGTGCGGTGGGTGTGCGAGTTGAGCACAAAGGAAGTGAGCAAAATATAACGGCTAAACAAGAGGTGATTTTGTCAGCGGGCTCTATTGGTTCGCCACATATTTTGCAGTTATCAGGAATCGGTGCGGCCGGTGTATTGAAGGGAGCAGGCATCGATGTGCAGCATGAACTGCCAGGCGTGGGTGAAAACTTACAGGATCACCTTGAGTTTTATTTTCAATTTAAATGTAAGCAGCCCATTACGCTAAATAGTAAATTAGGTTTGTGGGACAAATTTTTAATCGGTAGCCGCTGGTTGTTCACACGTAAAGGATTAGGCGCAACCAATCACTTTGAGTCTTGTGGGTTTATTCGCTCCAAAGCCGGTATTGAATGGCCAGATCTGCAGTACCATTTTTTGCCAGCCGCCATGCGTTATGACGGTAAGGTTGCGTTTGATGGGCATGGTTTTCAGGTTCACATTGGGCACAACAAACCAAAGAGTCGAGGTCGCGTTCATGTGCGCAGTAGCAGCCCCCATGACCACCCGTCTATACAGTTTAATTACTTGCAAAGCGAAGCGGATCGCGAGGGCTTCCGTGACTGTGTGAAGTTAACCCGTGAGATTATTAATCAGCCTGCGTTTGATGAATACCGTGACGGTGAAATTCAACCAGGTGAAACGGTGCAAACCGATGAACAAATTGATGAGTTTGTCCGCAGTGCCGTTGAAAGTGCTTATCACCCATCGTGCTCATGTCGTATGGGTGAAGACGACATGGCCGTGGTGGACAGTGAAACAAGGGTACGGGGTATTGCAGGGTTAAGGGTGGTGGATTCCTCCATATTTCCAACCATTCCAAATGGTAACTTAAACGCCCCGACCATTATGGTGGCTGAGCGAGCTGCGGATATGATTCGTGGTCACCCAATGGCTTCGCCCTCTGATGCCACTGTTGGAATGGACCCAAACTGGCAGCAACGCCAGCGTCCCAATGTGGCTAAGTCATAACGAACGATTTTAACCGAGAAAAGCAGGCTTAACGAACACTTAACCTGCTCTAATAACTAACCGGAGAAAAAAGCATGAAGATATTTCGCAATATAGTAGCAACGGCATTGGCCCTTGTGGCGTCCGTCAGTTTGGCTGGCCAATGTGAGAAAGTCCGTTTTTCTGACGTGGGCTGGACCGACATCACCGCCACCACCGCATTAAGTTCTGTTGTATTGAAAGGACTTGGTTATGAAACCAGCACGCAAATGTTGTCTGTGCCGGTGACATACAAGTCAATAGAAAATGGCGACATCGATGTTTTTCTAGGTAACTGGATGCCAACCATGGAAGGGGATATTCGCCCTTATTTAGATCGCGGCACAGTAGAAAGCCTTAAGACCAATCTAACAGGGGCTAAGTACACCTTAGCAGTGCCTAAATATGTGTACGATGCAGGCGTGAAAAGTTTTGCGGATATTGCAAAATTCGCTGATAACTTTGATGAAAAAATTTATGGTATTGAGCCTGGCAATGACGGTAACCGTTTGATTCAAGACATGATCGACCAAAATGCGTTTGGCTTGAAAGGTTTTGAAGTGGTTGAATCCAGTGAAGCGGGTATGTTGTCACAGCTAAAACGTAACGTGCGTCGTGATAAGTGGATTGTTTTTCTTGGTTGGGAGCCACACCCAATGAACAGCAACTTTGAAATTGCTTACCTAACAGGCGGTGATGATTTCTTCGGCCCTGACTTAGGCGGCGCTAGCGTAATGACGAATGTGCGTAAAGGCTACACTCAAGAATGCCCAAATGTTGGCCGTTTCCTAAACAACTTAGAATTCACTTTGATGCTTGAAAATGAAGTGATGAAAGCGATTTTAGATGATAAGAAAAAACCAGAAGACGCTGCGCGTAGCTGGTTGAAAGCAAACCCTGCGGTACTCGACACTTGGTTGAAAGGTGTAAAAACCCTAGATGGCAAGCCTGGCGTAGCCGCGGTAAAAGCCTCTTTATAATCATTGTTAGGTGGCTGTGCAGAGCAATGCGCAGCTGAGATACGTTTATTTTATTTCTGAAATTCGACGAATTTCTAAATCATAACAGGCTGTGTTGTCGTATTTGACGCCGCCATGACCAGGAGCTGACTGCAACAGTGGTCAGCTACCATTTAAGCTATGGAAAATTACAAATTGCCTCTCGGTGAATACATCGAGCTTTTCTTTGATTGGTTAGTGGGCGTAGCCGCTGGCTTCTTCGATGCTGTATCTATGTCATTGGAGTGGCTTATCACGTCGTTTACGGATGTGTTGCTCTGGCTACCACCTGTACTATTTATTGCGCTACTGGGTGTCTTCGCGCTTTGGTTGCATCGCTCATGGGGATTGTTGGTATTTGTGGTCGCATCCCTTTTGTTGATCTGGAATCTAGGCTACTGGGAAGAGATGATGCAAACCCTTTCCTTAGTGCTTTTTGCCACGGTTTTTTGCGTACTACTGGCATTACCTTTAGGTATTTATGCGGCGCACCATCCATGGATGTATACCATGCTGCGACCCATTCTTGATTTAATGCAAACCGTGCCGCCGTTTGTATATCTCATTCCTACTTTAACCTTGTTTGGTTTAGGCGTAGTGCCCGGTTTAATCTCGACCATTATTTTTGCCATAGCGGCACCCGTGCGACTGACCTATCTGGGTATCTCGGCGGTACCAAAAGAATTGGTCGAAGCGGGTCAATCCTTTGGGGCGACACATCGCCAACTCTTATGGCGTATTGAATTGCCTGCTGCGGCCTCAAGTATTGCGGCGGGCATTACCCAATGCATCATGTTGTCACTGTCTATGGTGGTGATTGCGGCATTGGTTGGAGCGGATGGTTTAGGTAAGCCGGTTGTGCGTGCGTTAAATACCGTGGATATCGCCTCAGGGTTTGAAGCCGGGCTGGCCATTGTTTTACTGGCCATTGTGTTGGACCGTTTGTTTAAGCAACCAGAGGCCGTGAAGTAACATGATCGAAATTAAAAATCTGGATGTGGTATTCGGTAAAAAACCCGAGGTTGCATTGCCCTTGCTGGATCAAGGCATGGACCGCGAACACATTCGTAATGAAACCGGTTTAGTTGTTGGCGTTAAAGATGCGTCATTGAAAGTAGGGCGTGGTGAAATCTGCGTACTAATGGGACTGTCAGGCTCCGGCAAGTCCAGTTTATTGCGCTGCATTAATGGTCTTAATCCGGTTGCACGCGGTGAGATTCTGATTGAACGTGATGGTCAAATGGTGGACTTTGTCGGCTGTGATGCGGTGACTCGCCGTGAAATATGCCAGCGGGATATCTCCATGGTATTTCAAAAGTTTGCACTCATGCCATGGCTTACGGTAGAAGAAAACGTGGCTATGCCGTTGGAGATTCAAGGGCTTGATAAGGCGGAAATTAAGCGTCGAACTCAAGAGCAGCTTGAACTAGTGGGCTTAAGTGAGTGGAGCAAGCTTAAGCCATCAAAGTTGTCAGGTGGTATGCAGCAGCGAGTAGGTTTAGCCCGTGCGCTTGCCATGGAAACCGATATTTTATTAATGGATGAGCCATTTTCAGCTCTTGATCCTCTCATTCGTACTCAGCTACAAGATGATTTATTAGAGCTGCAAGAAAAGCTGAAGAAGACCATTATTTTTGTTAGTCACGATTTGGACGAAGCATTAAAACTCGGCAATCACATTGCCATTATGAAAGACGGCGAAATAGTCCAGCATGGTAAGCCTGAAGACATAGTACTTAATCCAGAAAGCGATTACGTGCGTGACTTTGTGGCCCATACTAATCCGCTGAATGTTCTGCGTGCGACTTCCATCATGCGCGAGCTAAGTACCGTATGGGAAGCCACTAACGGCTACTGCTTAAGTAAGAAAAATGGCATTTGGTTGAGTAATGATCAAAAAACCGTACGTTACAATAATGAATCCCTTGCCGTACATCATTGGCAAACAAGCGATGATGTTACTTGTTATCGCTCCATGCCTGTTTGCGTGCCGGTGGATATGCCAATACGAGATGTGATGGAAATTCGCTATCTAACGGGTTATCCGGTATTGATTCGTGATGGCGATCAAATGACCGGCTTAATCGGTGATCGTGAGCTCTACCATACCTTACTAGGCAAAATGTTATCGGATGATGACTGAGTAAATTACAAAATATAAAGTACGACTAATAAGTACTTATAAAAAAAGCGCCAAGGGTTTTCAATTAAGACAATCCTTGGCGCTTTTTTTGTTTTTATGGAAGTGCTTAACCGAATTCCCAGTGTTTAATCACAATTAGAAACTTCCACTGACCTTGACTGATGCGAATGCGCTCGGGTAAGTCGTAGTAGTCGTTGTAACGTAAGAAGTCCACTTGCCATTTGTCTTGGCGAATCTGAGTGAGTTGTTCACTTTCATCGGTCTCGCGATTGGCTGGGCTATAAGGCGCAGCCTGACCTTTGAGCCAAAATGGTAAATTCTCAATGGGGAAAAACCAGCCAAGCTCATCATAAATCAACTTCTGAGGGTTAATGCCTTCTACGGTTTTGCCCCCTTGGGTCAAACTGATGTTAGCAATATTGCCTTGTATGCGCGTGCTACCAACCGTGAACGGCCCACTTACATAAATATCAAAATCTTTACCTTGTTGTTTCCACTGAATAAAGCCGGCAACACTTTGCGTGGGGGTGGTAATGCCTATTTTGCCGCTCACGGCCCAATTACTTTGTGGTGGCGAGGTGGGGGCCATGCTGCAGGCAAGCAAAAGCTGGCACAAGGCCAGCGCAAAAAGGGGTTTTAACATTTATAAATCAACTTCTAATCGCAGTAGGGTGTCTTTGAGGATTTGGCTATCAGGGGCGGTGTTGAGGGCTTTGCTCCAAATGGCTTTTGCTTGGGCTCGGTCTTCCAGGGCCCAAAGCACTTCACCTAAATGAGCGGCCACTTCGGCATCAGGAAATAACGCAAATGCTTGTTCTAATAAGGTAAGGGCTTGCTTCAGTTTGCCCATGCGGTAATACACCCAGCCAAGGCTGTCTAAAATGGCTGGGTCTTTAGGGGCAAGCTTCAATGCTTTTTCGATTAGCAGTAACGCTTCATCCAATCGAGAGGTGCGGTCAGCCAGTGTGTAGCCCAAGGCGTTTAAAGCGGTGGCATTGTCAGGCTCGAGGCTGATGATATGGCTAAGGTCTTGTTCCAGTTGATCGAGGTTACCCAGCTTTTCGGCCACCATGGCTCTGGAATAACGTAAGTCCGTGCTGTCTTGGTAAGCCTTTAAGGCTGAGTTAAGCACTTTGAGTGATGCATCATATTCGCCTGATCGATTGAGGATATCCACTTCCATTAAAAAGTAGGCTTGTTGGTTTTCATTGTCGATGGTGCGCTGTTGGCGCACATGATTAATGGCCAGCTGATTATCGCCTTGGCTCATGTAGATATTAATGATGGCCCCTTGTGCTGCTAGGTATTCACGGCCGCCTTTCATGGCGAGGTAATGGTTCAATGCCGCTTGATCGTTGCCTTGGTACTGCTCGATTCTGCCAAGATAATAATGGGCTTCACTTTGCATTTGGTGAAGGTTCAGCAGTTTTTGCAGGGATAACTTAGCCGCAGAATGATCCTCTAGCTCCAGTTGCGTCAGGGCAAGGGGAAGCAATATGTGGGCATCATTGGGGTGTTGCTCATGTAACTGCGCAAACACCTTACTGGCTTGTTTGATGTCTTTGTTTTTGATTAATAAACGAGCTTTTAACAAAGAGAACGACTTGTCATCTTTAAACTGCTTAAGGGCAGAGTTAACCGTTTTAATGGCGCCTTTAAAGTCTTCCTGAGTGGCTTGAAGGCGAGCTTTTAACGACCACGCAGGGTAAAACTCTGGGTGCTGTTTGAGTAACTCACTGCAAATACTCAACGCTTCATCAAGGTTGTTTTGTTGCTGGTGCAAGCTGGCTACATTAAATAATAGGGCTTGGTTTTCTTTGTAACGAGTGATTAGAGGTGTAAGGGATTCAAGCCATAACTCTCGAGAGCCTTCGGTCATATCGACCCCTTGCAAGCTGATGAAGTTCACATTGAGTAAGGGTTCTAGGTCTAACGCTTTTTGAAGGTGTAAGGCCGATTCACTGAAGCGGGCGGCTTTCACCAACTCTGAGCTGAGGGCTTGTTGCGCCAAGGGGTTTTCGCTATCGAGTTTCACCCAAAGTGTGGCCGCGTCTAATGCAGCTTGGTCTGCGCCAATGAACTGGGCGATCTGGGTTGCACGGGCGGTGACGCCTGGGTCTTGTGTACGGTGAGACTCTAATAAATAGTTGCCCAGTGCCACATCGTATAATTGACGTTGTCCGGCCATTTCGGCCACCAGCAAGGCATAAAAGGTATTGACGCTATAATTGTCAGACGCTTCATCCTCTTGCGTATCCAAGGGAGCAGCCGCCCAACTGGGCGTGGCCAGCAGCAGGCTTAATAATGGGACCAGCAATAAGCGGTTTGTCATAATACCTCAAGGTGCCTAGGCAACAGTGTGTTAAATAACTAGTTTTGAAAGCAGGCCAGCTATTTTGCGCAATAATAGATATAATACGGCTCTTTTTAATAAGTTTGAAATAAATGGCCCACATTTCGGTCCTTTCAATAGAAAACAAAGTAATACATGACGTTATTAACCCTAGGTATTAATCATAAAACGGCCCCTGTGGCGGTGCGCGAGAAAGTGGCCTTTGCTCCGGACCATTTGCCTGCTCAATTAAGGCAGGTCAATGCGAGCCATGGTGTGGATGAAATCGCCATCCTATCCACCTGTAATCGTACTGAACTGTATTTCACTGCTAAAGATAATAATCCTAGTGCATTATTACAGTGGCTGCAGGAGGTTCATGGCGTGCCCCTAGAACAGCTTGAAAGCTGCCACTATGCGTTAACCGGTGAAACCGCGGTGCAGCATATTATGCGTGTGGCCAGCGGCCTAGACAGCTTGATCCTAGGTGAGCCACAAATACTGGGGCAAATGAAGAATGCCTACGCGGTTGCCCAAGAAGCCGGCACCATTGGTCCTGAGTTAGACCGCCTATTTCGTCAAACATTCAGTGTTGCCAAGCAAGTGCGTACCGATACCGCCATTGGTGAAAACCCAGTATCGGTCGCTTATGCGGCGGTGAATCTGGGTCAACGAATTTTTTCAGACCTCTCAAAAAGCCGCGCCTTATTGATTGGCGCGGGTGAAACCATCGACTTAGTGGCTCGCCATTTAGTGGATGCGGGTGTGAGTGACATCACCGTGGCAAACCGGACACTGGAGCGCGCTGAAGCCTTGGCTGAGCAATTTGGTGCCAAAGCCATTTTACTGTCAGCCATACCGGATGAGCTTTATAAAGCAGACATCGTTATTGCCTCTACCGCCAGCCCGCTACCTATTTTAGGCAAGGGCGCCGTTGAGCGAGCCCTTAAAAAACGCAAACACGCCCCTATGTTCATGGTGGATATTGCGGTACCAAGGGACATTGAAACCGAAGTCGGTGATCTAAACGATGTTTACCTGTATACCGTTGATGACCTTAAAGACATCATTGAAGAAAATGTTCGCCAGCGCGAGCATGCCGCACAAGACGCTGAAGAAATAATAGAAGCAGGCAGCGCTGCATTCATGCGACAATTGCGCACCCTCGATGCCGTTAACACCCTGAAAGCGTTTCGCCAACACGCCGAAACCATTCGAGACCAAGAACTCGAAAAAGCCCTTAAGCGCTTACAAAAAGGGGATGATGCCCAAGCGGTGGTGACCACGTTGGCCAATATGTTGACCAACAAATTGATACACCAGCCTACGGTTAAAATGCGAGAAGCCAGTAGCGTTGGGCGCAAAGAAGTGATGACCTGGGTGCAGGAGTTGTATCAGCTATCGGACTCAGATTTAGAATAAATGTAATGGGATATGAATGTTAACCACCTCTTAACCATGGTTAGCAGGCCAGAAAAAATTTAAGCGTTTGTCGTCCCTTGAGACGCCTGACTTTTGTTAGAGAGAAGCATGAAAGATTCAGTTAAAACAAAATTAGAAACCCTTGCCGAGCGTTATGAGGAAATTGGTCACCTGTTGTCCGATGGCAGTGTGATCAGCGATCAAAATCGTTTCCGTGGCCTGTCTAAAGAATACGCTGAAATTGAGCCTGTGGTTAAAGCCTTTGAATTATACACCGAGGCCGAAGGTAACTTAGAAGAAGCCCATATCTTGATCCAAGATAGCGACCCTGAAATGCGTGAAATGGGTCAAGAAGAATTAAAAAGTGCCAAGGCTGAGATCGAGCGTCTCGAAGCTGAACTGCAAATATTGCTGCTACCAAAAGATCCAAATGATGGCAAAAACGTTATCGTTGAAATTCGTGCTGGCACCGGTGGTGATGAAGCCGCGATCTTCTCGGGCGACCTGTTTCGCATGTACACCAAGTACGCTGAAAAACGGGGTTGGAAATTTGAAGTGATGAATTCCAACGATGGTGACCATGGCGGCTATAAAGAAATCATTTTACGAATTGCTGGCGATGCAGTGTATAGCCAGTTGAAATTCGAGTCAGGGGCTCACCGTGTTCAGCGTGTACCGGCTACCGAAAGTCAGGGTCGTGTTCATACGTCTGCGTGTACTGTCGCCGTCATGCCTGAAGTGGAAGACGAAGCGGAAGTGGATATCAACAAGGCCGACTTAAAAATCGATACCTTTCGTGCCAGTGGCGCTGGTGGCCAGCACGTAAACAAAACCGATTCGGCCATTCGTATTACGCACATTCCAACCGGATTTGTGGTGGAGTGTCAGGATGAGCGTTCGCAACATAAAAACCGTGCCCGCGCTATGTCCATCCTAGCGACCCGTCTAAACGATGCCATTGCGCAAAAAGCACAAGCCGAACAAGCAGCTGAGCGTAAAAGTTTAGTGGGCAGCGGTGACCGTTCAGAGCGAATTCGTACGTATAATTACCCACAAGGCCGTGTGAGTGATCACCGCATTAACCTGACCCTTTATAAGTTAGATGAACTCATGGAAGGGGATTTGGACTCTGTGATTCAGCCTTTGATTCAAGAGCACCAAGCAGAGATGCTAGCGAACATGGGCGCGGATAACTAAATATCTGTTATGCCAATTACCATTAAACAGGCCCTCTTAGAGGGCCAGCAATTCATTACCCACTCTGATACACAAGCCTTAGACGCTGAACTGATTCTACTGCACAGTTTAAATGCCCACCGCAATCTATTATTCACTGATCCCGAAAAAGTACTGACTGACGAGCAAGAACAAACCTTTCGTGCTTATCTTCAGCGTCGCCAGCTAGGTGAGCCGGTTGCATATATAATTGGTGAACAGGGCTTCTGGGATTTGACGCTCAATGTGGCCCCGCATACTTTAATTCCCCGCGCGGATACCGAATCGCTTATAGATTGGGTAATAGAGCAAGGCTTACAGCCTAAGCGGATTTTGGATTTAGGCACAGGAACAGGGGCGATTGCTTTAACGCTGGCAAAAGAGTTTCCACAGGCCTGCGTACTGGGCGTGGATTTAATTCCACAGGCCGTTGAATTAGCGAACGCCAATAAAGAAAAAAACTTGATACCCAATGTGCAGTTTTTACAAAGCAGTTGGTTTGAAAATGTACCGGATGAGCCATTTGATTTAATTGTCAGCAATCCTCCTTACATAGATGAGATGGACGAACATTTATCGAAAGGGGATGTCCGTTTTGAACCGGCTTCTGCGCTGATTGCAAAAAACCAAGGACTGGCGGATTTACAACACATTGCCCAAGCATCGAAGCCGTATCTATCTGCTGGTGGATGTTTGCTGATGGAGCATGGTTGGCAGCAGGCACAATCTGTGTGTGAATATTTACAGACTTGTGGCTATAAAAATACAGGCAGTGGCAAAGACCTAGCGGGGCAGTGGCGTTTCACATATGGCTTTGTATAGGACGTTACTTACCAGGCTTAAGCGTGGTCACGTTTGATTGGATTGGTGCACTTTTTTTATTATCTTCAAGCGCCCATTGAAGCTTAAATGCTTTTACAGACTTCATGGCATCATCCATTGACTGATTGGAATGCCAAATCACTTCTTGATTGACGATCTTTTTATCTTTTACCGGACGCACAACATTATGTGTTGAAATGGGTTGATCAGGGTATTGCAGTTGACTCCAGTCATTGCTGACTACTTCATACTGGCGCCAATTGGTGTGACGGTCCCAGCTAAACTTTACTTCTTGTGTGAAAAGTTCAAATACCGGAGTCTGGCTAATATTCATTTGAATAAAGACCCCCTCCTGGCTGTTCACGGATAAATTATAACCGCGTGTAAGGTGAATGCACTCACGAATGGCTTGATCGATTGAGCTTAAATAGCCTTCTCGGTCGGTGTAGCGATTGAAGTGATGGATACGCTGTTTTTCATCTCGCATGCAGACACTGGCTTCACTTTCTTGAATCCACCAAATATTAGCTTGAAATGCAGATACCGGCTTACCAGGCTGAAACTGGAAGTTCGCCGGTATTAGGTTCATGGTTTCAATGCTGGCCACAGGACAGCAGCTAAGTATTTTCTTCATGTAATCTGCAATGCACTCAATCGAAGTGGTTCCCTATCTTAGTGCAAACTGCATCACATGTATGTTATTTGATTGTAAAGTTGTGAGCCTGACCACTTAAATAAAGTTATGTCAAAGTTGTAACGGAAAAAAATCACTTAAATAACCAATCATTCTTACTGGTATTTTTTAGATAACGCTATTTGTGCGCTTATGACATGGAAGAAAGGGTATTAAAAAAGTATTTAAGTGATGAATGGAGGGCAGTTAAGTGAGTAAGTGTGTCTTTACTTACCCTTACAGGTCGAATTCATTTGGTTGTAAAAGTGAAGTGAATCAATTCAAAAATATCAAACAGTTAGTTTGTTCTTTTAGGTGGCGTTTTAGAAAGAAAATGTTGCTTAATTTTCCTATATGGTTAACCGAATTACCACTAAATTTACCTATATAGGGAAAAGGGGCTGCGTATGAAATCAATTGTTATTTTTTTAGCGGTCATCGTGATCTGTACCACCAGTTTGGGGGTTTTCTATGATCGCTTAGAACAACGATTTTTACCCAAAACCAGCGGGTTAATGGTACTCAATACGCCAAAAGGCTTTACCTTAATAAAAAACCTTAAAGCCTATCAAGGGACGCATCCACGCCTTAAAGAACGCCCGGATGAGACGTTTGACTTTCCTATTGAAATTAATCAAACCGGCCCTGTGGCGCCTTTATTTTCGGGAGAGAATCAATATCCGTTTATTTGTGATACGGAACACAGCGGCCTTGGTCAGCCGTTGGTGGATAATCAAGATAAACAGGGTATTGCTGTCTTCGCCATGAACGATAAGCAGAAGAAAACCAAACAGATAATGGGCTACAGTAAAGATTGTCGTTTACCTACTCGTATTCAATATTATGTAAAAGACAGTCACGATGATGGTTTTATTAAGGTTAACGATTTAAGCGCATTAAAAGAAGAAACACAAAAGATCATTCGTATCGAAACCGGCACTATCAATCGTTTCATATACGTATTAGCCATTCCTGTGACGAAACAAGATACACCCATTGCGTTTAATAATAGTAAGTGGAATCAAAAATTAATTTATCGATTTAAAGGCGGTGTTGGGGTTGGTAGAAAACAAGGCAATGTGAATATCGATAAATTATTGTACGAACATGAAACGCAACTCCAAGACGGTTATGCACTGGCATTCAGTACCGGTACTCAAACCAGTAATCACTATGATATTTGGTTAAGTGAAGATACGGCTTTAAGAGTGAAGCGACAATTTGAAAGCCGCTATGGCAAACCGCTTTATACAGTTGGTATCGGCGGCTCAGGTGGCGCGATACAGCAGTATTTATTGGCACAAAATCATCCAGGAATTATTGATGCTGCGATTCCATTGTATTCCTATCCAGATATGGTGACTCAGGTGAGTTATGCATTGGATTGTGAACTGATGCATTACTACTTTGATGTTACCAGTGATAACCCCAAATGGTCACAGTGGGAGAATAGATCGCTAGTTGAAGGCAGTTTTGCTCGTCAAGACTATAAAAATCGATACGGTAACCTGCAAGGGATTGCCTCAATGATGAATGGGGATTTCAATAAAATGCCCAAAGGGGCCAGTGAGTGCACCAATGGTTGGAGAGGCCCTTCCCACCTGATTAACAACCCTAAATTCTTTGCGGATTATCATGAGGTGGCACCAGAGGTATTTCGTCAATTTGATTGGAGTCATTGGAGCGATTTGCAACATGTTTATGGCACCGACGAGCATGGGTACGGTAGACGTTTCTGGGGGAATGACGGTGTACAGTATGGCTTGTCATCTTTAGTGCAAGGCAAGTTAAATGTGCAAGAGTTCTTAAACTTGAATGAAAAAATTGGTGGCTGGAAGATGCCGATTGAAATGGAGAATGATCGTTTTTGGCACATTAGTGGTGATGATTCATTAAAGCGTTTATCACTTTGGGGTCAACATAATATGACCCATGAAGGCCAACCCCAAATTGCACAAAGAAGCCAAGGCGATTTCGAAGCGGCTACGGCGGCTTATGATGCGGGCTTGGTTTTTTTAGGGGTGGCGGAACTCCCCATTATAGATTTACGCCATTACTTAGATCATCAGTTAGATATGCATCACTCTATGGCATCATTTGCAGCTCGTAAGCGCATTGAATTTGCCATGGGGAATAGTGAACATCAATTAATTTGGATGATGGAAAAAGACGATAACCTTTCACGTAAAGACCTAATTCGCATTTTGCCAATAGGTGATGCATTGCGAGTGTTGGATCGTTGGCTATTTAATATAAAAGCCAACCCAAACTTAAGCCTCGAGCAAAATAAACCCAGCTCAGCCAGTGACCGTTGCTATGACAGTGAACAAAATATCATCGACAATGGACGAGGTACCTGGGATGGCCCTTGGAATAAAAAAGAAGCGGGGGTGTGTCAGCAGCGTTTCCCTCACTTTACGCAGTCTCGATTTGTCGCCGGTGAGAGCATATATGGAGACACGCTTTATTGTGACAAACAGCCAGTGGCTCGCGCCATTGATATGGGTGTGTATGGTTCAGTGAATATGCGCCCATATCAAGCGCGATTGGAAACGATTTTCCCCCATGGTGTTTGCCAATATCCTACAGGCGTGAGCAAACATGTGAGTCGACTAGTGAAAGCCATCGATGAAGGTGAGTGAGACATTGGGGTGATCTAGGTCAGGTGTTCAGGGACGACCATCAACACGACGGCGACAATGGCCGCAATAAAGATCAAGACAAATACCAAGGCTGCAACGGCATAAACAGCGGGATTGGGGGCATCGAGGTCGCGCTGCATATTCTTACGTTTTTGCACGCCAAACGCTGCGGCCATGACGCTGAGCAATGCGGTCAAAAACTGGGTATTCTTTTTATTATCTTTCATGGCGGTATCTATGCACTCATTGGGTGGAGTAGCGCTCGCTGAACAGGGTAACCTTCATGGCTTAGCCATTCAAAGGCTTCGCTTTCTTCACGAAACACTCGTCGCTCAAAGTCGTTAATAGACTCTTTTACCAGTTTGTCCATCTGGTACTGCTTGAGCATGCTTGGACTATAGACTTGAGCCGTCCGTTTCAGGCCGTTATCAATGACCCAGGTGACCAGCTCTGCGATGACGCTTTCAAACTCAGGGGTGCCCAGTTCCCAGTCATCAAGATACACGATATGAGCCCAGCGGCCATTAATAAAGGGCTGTGCAACCTGTTTAAAATCATCCGCGTAGCGTTGTGCCATCTCTTGGTTCCAAGAACCCCTAAGTCTGGCCAATACAACCTTATTATCGACCCAAATGTCAAAATGCCCGTGTGCTTCCATCAGCGTCCCTCCAATAGGTTAAATATAGTCCAAAATCTATCTTTCAGCCTTTAAGCTCTCAGGCGAGGCTGTTATAGTAGCGCCTTCTTTATATTGTCTAGGAATATCAGGGTGAGAGTATTACTTTTCCCCAATCGATTGAACATCGGCCTTCATGCCAAGCGATGGCTTTAGCAGGGCGCGCGAGCTCCTGTCTGCCTCGTAGTCTCAGCGTCCTGCCTGCCTCCATCACTGCTTATTTATTTGTTTTTTCGTATTAGGATCAAGATCCATGACGCCAGAATTGTATACTGAGTTGTCTAAGCAAGGCTTCAATCGTATTCCGGTTTTCCAAGAAGTGTTAGCTGATTTAGACACCCCACTAAGTACTTATTTAAAAGTTGCCCAAGGGCCTTACTCGTATTTGCTCGAATCCGTGCAGGGTGGCGAGAAATGGGGCCGTTACAGCATGATTGGTATGCCATGCAAGCGTGTCCTGAAAGTCTTTGCTAATAAGGTGCAGATTCTAGAGCACGATCAGCTTATTGAAGAACACGATGTGGATGACCCGCTGGATTTCATTGCCGATTACCAAGCCCAATTTAAAATCGCGCCAGTAGAAGGCTTGCCTAAATTTGATGGCGGCCTTGTGGGCTACTTTGGTTATGACGTGGTGCGCTATGTCGAAAAGCGCCTAGCGGAGTCAACGCCAGAAGATGATATTGGCAACCCTGATATCTTGTTAATGCAGTCTGAAGAAGTCATCGTATTTGATAATCTCAGCGGCAAGTTATTCTTTATTGTATTGGCGAATCCAGCCGAAATCGATGGCTTAGAAAAAGCCAAGCGCCGTATCACGATTATGCGTGGTCAAATTCGTCGTGCTTACCAAGGCCAAATTGGCCAGCCATTAATTCAGCCTCGAGAAGTTAAAGAGTCGGATTTTATCTCTGGTTATGGCGAGCAAGCCTTTATGGATTCGGTGGATAAAATTAAAGAGTATGTGCTTGCCGGTGACATTATGCAGTGTGTGATCAGCCAGCGCTTAACCGTGGATTTTCATGGCCACCCCTTAAACTTATACCGTGCACTGCGCACCTTAAACCCAAGCCCCTATATGTATTTCATGGATTGCGGTGATCATCATGTGGTGGGCTCCAGCCCTGAGATCTTAGCGCGCTTTGAAGACGGTACTATTACCGTTCGCCCGATTGCCGGTACTCGCTATCGTGGTGAGACACCAGAGCAAGATTTGGCCCTAGAAAAAGAACTGCTCAGCGACCCCAAAGAAATTGCCGAGCATTTAATGCTGATCGACCTAGGTCGCAACGATGTTGGCCGTGTGAGCAACATGGGCCAAGTGACGGTCAGTGATCAGATGGTGGTTGAGCGTTACTCCCATGTGATGCACATCGTGAGTAATGTTGAAGGCCAAGCCAAGCCGGGCATTACCTCCATGGATGTGCTTAAAGCGGCTCACCCTGCGGGCACGTTAAGCGGCGCACCTAAAATTCGTGCCATGGAAATCATCGATGAATTCGAACCCGTTAAACGCGGCGTATATGGTGGCGCGGTGGGGTATCTGGGTTGGAACGGTAATATGGACACGGCCATCGCTATTCGTACCGCGGTGATCAAAAACAAAAAGATTTATGTGCAAGCCGGTGCCGGTGTCGTGGCTGACAGTGTGCCCCGTCTTGAGTGGAAAGAAACCATGAACAAGGCACGGGCGATTTTTAAAGCCGTGGCCATGGCGGAATCAGGACTGGATAACTAAGCAATGAACACCAATAGTCTTCAGCAGCGTTTTTTATCGTTGCGCAGCAATAAAGGGTTTGAGCTGTTTGTGGTGGGCGTGATTTTATTCTCTGCCATTGTGGTTGGGGCGAAAACCTACGACTTACCCCCCACTATGCTCAGTATCATGGTTTGGTTAGACCACCTGATTACATTGATCTTTCTGGTTGAATTGATTGTCCGTTTTGCCGGTGAAGAGAATAAACGTCACTTCTTTAAAAGTGGCTGGAATATCTTTGATACATTAATTGTGGTGGCCAGCTTGGTGCCGGTTGATGAAAGTGAGATGGCGTTTATCGGTCGCCTACTGCGCATATTCCGCGTACTGAGAATGGTCTCCATCATTCCTGAGTTGCGAGTATTATTAAACTCACTGCTAAAAGCATTGCCGCAATTAGGTTATGTGATGCTGTTGATGTTTATTATTTTTTATATCTACGCGGCCATTGGCGCAACGCTGTTTGCACCGATTAACCCAGAATTGTGGGGCGATATTTCTATCTCCTTATTAACTTTGTTTAGGGTGATGACGTTTGAAGACTGGACCGACGTCATGTATGAAACCATGACGGTATACAGCCTAAGCTGGTTATATTACTTAACCTTTATATTTTTAACGGCGTTTGCCTTTTTAAATATGGTCATTGGTATCGTGGTGAGTGTGATAGAAAAAGAAAACGCTATAGAAGATGCAGCGCATTCGACAGAGCCAACCATGGCGGATTTACATGCCGAGATTCAATCATTAAAAGCCATGATTACACAGCTGGCCAACGATGAACCTAACAAAGGACAGTCCTAATGTTATTAATGATCGATAATTATGATTCCTTTACTTACAACGTGGTTCAGTATTTTGGTGAGCTGGGTGCGGATGTAAAAGTGTTTCGCAATGATGAAATCACCATCGAAGAAATAGAAGCACTTAACCCGGATCACCTAGTGATTAGCCCAGGCCCTTGTACACCCAATGAAGCCGGTGTGTCGGTTGACGCGATCAAGTACTTTGCTGGCAAATTGCCTATCTTAGGTGTTTGCCTTGGTCATCAGAGTATTGGCCAAGCGTTTGGTGGTAATATCATTCGCGCAGGACAAGTAATGCATGGTAAAACCAGTGACGTGTTCCATGAAGATAAAGGGGTGTTTGCTAACTTAAGCAATCCTTTTACGGCCACACGCTATCATTCTCTGGTGATTGAAAAAGACACACTGCCTGATTGTCTAGAAGTAACCGCTTGGACACAAAATGAAGATGGCAGTATCGAAGAGATCATGGGTGTGCAGCATAAGACTCTGGCGATTCAGGGGGTGCAATTTCATCCAGAATCCATTTTGACTCAGCATGGTCATGATTTGTTTGCGAATTTTCTTAAAATGAAAGTCTAGCAAACGTTATCTTGAGACATAAAAAAAACCACCTTAGGGTGGTTTTTTTATGTCTTTAAATTCGTAATATAAAAACATGGAATACGTTGAGCCTTGTTGATGCTGGGTAATCTCATTGATTTATGCGGACCTCCGGTATAGCCTGATTCACTTCTTTTAGTTTTATTGGGTCGTTTATGCAAACAGCGCTTTTCGTTGTCACCGTTATTATAGTGTTATCCACATTTTTACCGGTTTGGCAGCACTCGCATTGGTTAATTCGAGCGCTGGATTTTCCTCGGTTTCAAATCGCGGTGCTTGCGAGTATTTTATTTGTCATACAGTGTTTGGTGTTTCAATGGGATGATCGGTTATCCCTTGTTGGCTTGGCGTTGACTGGCTTGTGTGTGCTTTGGCAACTGTGGTGGATTCTCCCTTATACGCGGCTTTGGCCACAGGAAGTCAAAACTGCATCCATCAAAGATGAAAACCGCACCCTGACATTTTTGACATCCAATGTATTGGCGACTAATAAAAATAGTGATGCGTTAATCGAACTTGTTAAGCAGCATCGCCCTGATGTCCTTGTCACACTGGAGTCGAATCATTGGTGGCAATCTCAGTTACGCTCGCTAGAACAAGACATGCCTTTTACCATGAAGTGCCCATTGGAAAATTTATACGGCATGCATGTTTATTCACGCTATCCATTAACGGATAAACGCATTGCCTTCTTAGTTGAGGATGATGTTCCATCCATGCATGCCAATTTAACGCTTGAATCGGGTGATGTGGTGCGTGTGCACTTTGTGCATCCTGCACCACCTAGCCCAACAGAAAATACACACTCGTCAGAGCGGGATGCTGAATTAAGTGTGCTGGCACGGCAGGTGAGTGATGAGACGGGACCCATTATAGTGACTGGTGATTTAAATGATGTGGCTTGGTCTGCTACTACTCGATTGTTTCGAAAAGTGAGTGGTTTGCTGGACCCCCGTGTGGGGCGTGGCATGTTTAATACCTTCCATGCGGGCTATCCATTTTTGCGCTGGCCACTTGACCATGTGTTTCATAGTTCAGATTTCACCTTAGGCTTTATTAAGCGCATGCCTTCTATTGGCTCGGACCACTTTCCTTTATTAACACAGCTTATTTATCGCCCAAACAATGGGTTGGGGCAGGACGGCTTAGATCATAACCCGGCTGATCAAGAACGGGCTAAGCAGCTGGCCAATAATCAAGGTGTGGATAAGTCCGAGGTTCCCGCTTCATCATGATGATTACGGTGCATTAGGCTGGTGTTCTGAGCTGATGCAGCCTGATAATTTGCGCCTGTATTAGGCTTGTAGCCATATTATACCTGGCCTTGCTTTTGGCAGGTTGGGTCTATACTGAATTGAGATCTTCAATTTCAGGTTAACTAATGGCTGATTCCTTTGACATAAATAAACGTCGCACCCTATCCACACTGGCTAAGGTGGGGGCTGCAAGCTGCGCCATATCTGGTGCGCCTTATGTCTTTGCCAAGCAAAAAACCACCATTCGAGTGCTGGGCACTCATGTGACCCTTCAAGAAGAGCTGCGCCAACGAGCCATGGAAGATCTGGGCATCGAAGTGATTTTCGAGCCAAGAGGCAGCGCGGCCGTATTACAAAAGGCATCGTTATACCCTGACTCGTTTGACCTTTATGAACAGTGGTCAAACAGTATTAATGTGTTGTGGCATTCCGGTTCGATTCAAAGTATAGACACTCGCCGTATTACCCACTGGGATGAAATCAATAATCTCTCGAAATCTGGCCGCTTGACCAAGGATGCTCGAATGGGCGCTGGTGATGCCCCTCATAAAATTTTGTACGTTAAAGACGATGATGAATTTAGCTCAACCCCCACTGATAAGGTCAGCTTTTTGCCTTATGTGCATAATGTGGATTCATTCGGCTATAACACCAATGTGATAAAACCTGGCGTCGCATATGAAACGGAAAGCTGGGGTTGGTTACTCGATAAAGAGCACGCAGGCAAAGTGGCTATCGTCAACGCGCCGACTATCGGCATTTTTGATCTTGCTTTAGCCGCTCAGGCAAAAGGATTTGTTAGCTTTAAAGATATAGGGGCCATCACTAAGCGTGAGCTTAATCAGTTGTTCAATGTCTTAATTGAAATGAAAAAAAGCGGGCACTTTAGTGGATTTTGGACATCAGTTCCTGAATCCATTCATTTCATGGCCACTGATCGAGTGGTCATTGAAAGCATGTTTAGTCCGGCTGTTTCTGCATTAAATGGTCAAGGTGTGCCTGTTCGGTATGCGGCTCCAAAAGAAGGTTATCGTGGCTGGCATGGTGTGATGTGCTTATCGTCATCAACACAAGGTAGGCAGAAAGATGCAGCCTATGAGTACATGAATTGGTGGCTTTCAGGTTGGCCTGGCGCTTATATTGCGCGCCAAGGTTATTACATTTCGAATCCTCAGCGTTCTAAGTCTTATTTGTCTGATGCAGAGTGGGATTACTGGTACGCAGGCAAACCGGCCTCGACACCCTTAAAAGGAACCGATGGCAATGTATCCGTTAAATCTGGCGAGATACGTAATGGTGGTAGTTATGAGCAGCGTTTTAGCAATGTGGCTGTTTGGAATACGGTTATGTCCACTTACGATTACAGTCTGCAAAAATGGTATGAGTTCATTAGTGCTTAGGGATAACGAATGAACATTCGCTCATTGCAGGCTCAGGTTAACATTGTTCTATTGGTGTTAACCATTACTCTTCTATCACAGCTTTTTTCTGCGCGTAATAGCCTTTCTACATTAGTTGAAAATCAGTCTCTTTTAACTCAATCCCACAGCAACGTAGGCGTTGTTTATGAGCTTGAGCGAGATGTGATTGATTTACAGCGCAACTTACTTATCTATAAAGCAACCGGAAGTGATAGCGCTATACATCGGTTTCATACCATTATGGAGTCAGTTAATGAGCAGGTAATAAATTTATCTAAAGAAGTGGGGCAGGGAAGTGAATTTTTAATATCCGATGAAGACTTCTCTCGCATGGTGACACATCTGGCGGACTACGAGCTTAATTTTACATCGGTTATTAATGCGAAAGCGCAACAAGAAAGTGGGATTGAAAGAATCGAAGAAGAGCTCGCCAATATTGATGAGTATACGCAGGATAGCCGTAATCAAGTATCCGTTAATATCAAAAGTGATGTGGTTGGGTTGAGAGAAATAATGGCGGATTACCTTTCAACGTTTGATCCTCTCGATATTAGCCGATTTAATAAAGGAATATCCAATCTTATTTCAAATTTTGAAACGATTGAATACAAAGAGGGTATTAAAAAAACAAGCAGTATAAAAAAAGAATTCCGTCGTTTGATACAATTAAGCAGAGGTTATCAATATTTGGTGAATGTTGTAATGGCGGGTTCAGCTAATGAATTTTTATTCATTACAAAAAAGATACGCAAGTCAGCCATTGAGAAACAAGAGAATATTTCATTAAATGCAGATGTTTCCTCTAAACGTGCACAATACCTTAATAGCGTTATCAGTGTGGTATCCATTTTAATTGTCATCTCTATTGCGTGGTTTTTATCACGTAATATCATGTATCCAATAAAAAATATTACCGGTGTATTTACGGTTCTATCAAGAGGGGATGATGTAGATACTATTCCGAGTGTAAAAAGGAATGACGAAATTGGTGATCTTGCAAGGGCGGCAGAAATATTTCATAAGAATAATAGCTTAACTAAAAAGCTGCTTGTCGAATCCCAGGACATGATTGCCACACAGGAAGTGCTAAATATTCAATTAGAACAGCAGAAAATGAAAGCAGAAATTGCGGCTCAATCTAAGAGTGATTTCTTAGCGAACATGAGTCATGAAATCAGAACGCCTATGAATGGGATTGTTGGGCTTGTGGATCTTGTTTTAAATACCAAGCTTGACCGTAAACAAAAACAATATCTTGATCGTATCTCATATTCCGGTCAAATCATGATGAATGTTATCAATGATATTTTGGACTTTTCAAAAATTGAAGCGGGAAAGATGGAAATTGAATCCATTGAGTTGGATATCAATACCATCATTGAAAATGTTATATCGTCCATGATGGTCAGGATCAATGATAAGAACTTAGATTTTAAGGTTTGGGTAACCCCTATGGTGCCAAAAATACTTATGGGCGATCCTCTTCGAATTAGCCAGATATTGCTGAATTTATGCAGTAACTCGATCAAGTTCACGGACAATGGCAGCATCGTCATTAAGTTTGATTATATTGATAACAGACTTTGTTTTAGTGTGCATGATACAGGCATTGGCATGACACAAACTCAGGTCGCCTCCATTTTTGAATCCTTTACACAAGCTGATGGCTCTATTAGTCGTAAGTATGGTGGGACGGGTTTAGGGCTATCCATTGTGGAGAAGTTAATTAAGTTGATGCACGGGGATATCCATGTGGATTCGAGCGCTGGAGTCGGTACTGAGATATATGTTCGCATTCCTTGTGATGTTGCAGATGATCAAGCTTTAATAATGCCATTTAATCAGCAGCTACCAAATGTCTATTATGCAGGGCGAAATGGTAAGCCGACATACATGAAATATGTTCTACAACAGTTAAATATTCCTATCGTGGATATTAGCCTTATTCGTCAATTAAAGGAGTCAGGTGCAAACTTAGAAACAGAGAAATATGTGCTGTTTGAAGGGATCGACGCACTAGAGCCGTCAGATCTAGCAAAATATATTGAATCTGGGGTGCTTCTCTTTTGTCTTTTAAATTCTAATGAACATGCAGATAAGAAAAAAATACTTGAGATGGGCAATATTAAAGTACTTCAGCATCCTTTCTCGCCTAACCAATACCAGTCATTCTTTAAGCGTTTGTTCGCACTTACAAATTATGGTGCCCCCTCTTTAAATACCCAGATTGAGGAAGCTAGCAAGATTTCAGGGCATGTTTTACTGGTTGAGGATAATCCCATCAATCAATTGGTTGCTGGAGATATGTTAGAGGGATTTGGCCTCACCTATGATCTTGCCGAAAATGGTATTCAAGCGGTAGATGCGGTAAAGGCCAAGCAGTATGATCTGGTGTTTATGGATGTTCAAATGCCCAAAATGGATGGCTATACCGCTACACGAACACTTAGGGACGAAGGTTTCAAGGATGTGATTATCTGTGGTTTATCAGCGAATGCTTTAAAAGAAGACTTAGATAAAGCCGAGCAATCAGGTATGAATGACTATTTAACCAAGCCTTTAAAACAAGATAGTTTAAAAGCCATGTTGGAAAAGCATTTAAGTTAGCCTAAGACCAATAATTCTTATTGTTTCATTTTTCACTTTCTATAACCCAATACAGCTCTCAACTCGAGAGCTGTAAATTATTCATTTTTTATTCATATCTCATTTCTTTAAGCCGCTAAAGGCATGCCTTTTTTTAGTGCGGGTCGATCGTTAATCATGCATCAATATAGGTACTTTTCAGATTAAAGTGGTTTTTAAATCATAAATCTCTAGCTTTCATGGGCATTAACAGCGGATGGTTATATTGGCACTGTCTTTGCAAAACTGAGTTAACCCTTAAACAAAAATCAAAAGTTGAGATCAAACTATGGCTTATATCGAACCAAGTGAATTCGTCACCAAAATGGTGGATGCAGGCGAATCAAAATGTTACATGTCAACAAAAGACACGTTTATTCGTGCCTTCATGGCCGGTGCCATTTTGGGTTTAGCAGCGGTGTTTGCAATTACAGTTGCAACAAAAACAGGTAGCCCAATTTTAGGCGCATGTTTATTCCCTGTTGGCTTCATCATGCTTTACCTAATGAAGTTTGATTTGTTAACCGGTGTTTTCACATTAGTGCCACTGGCGTGGTTAGATAAACGTCCTGGCATTACACCCTCACAAATTTTGAGAAACTGGGGATTGGTTTTTTTAGGTAACTTTGCGGGTGCTATGACCACAGCTTTCTTTGTATCTTTTATTTTAACCTACGGTTACAACACTGATGGCGGTGCGCTTGCTGCAAAAGTAGCCTCTATTGGTGAGTCTCGCACACTGGGTTATCAAGAACATGGTATCGCTGGTTGGTTTACTATTTTCATTCGCGGCATGTTGTGTAACTGGATGGTTTCTATGGGTGTGGTGGGTGCAATGATTTCCACATCTGCCGGTGCAAAAATTGCGGCAATGTGGATGCCAGTCATGCTCTTCTTCTTCATGGGTTTTGAACACTCAATCGTAAATATGTTCTTGTTCCCATTCTCTATGATCATGGGTGGTGAGTTCACGGTTTATGATTATCTAATTTGGAACGAAATTCCAACGGTTCTGGGTAACCTTGTTGGTGGGTTATTGTTGGTTGGTTTACCACTGTATTATACCCACGTAAGAACCAGCCCAGAACGTCAATTAGCGTAATCATACTTTAAACTTCGGGAGCTGAACTTATGAACAAAGTAGAAATGACAGAAGCCATTATTCTTGCGAAAAAAGAGCAATCATTAACGTGGGAGAAAATTGGCAACGATTTAGGTATCTCGCCAGTTTGGTTGACATCCGCTTGCTTGGGTATGAATAGTGCGCCTAAGGAAAAAGCATTAGCAATAAGTGAATATTTAAGTTTGGGGAGCGATGTGGCTGAAGCGCTGATGGCTTTCCCAACTAAAATATGGGATCAAGCTGTGCCGACTGATCCACTTATCTATCGCTTATATGAAGTGGTAGGGGTGTATGGCGAAACATTAAAAGAAGTGATTCAAGAAAAATTTGGCGATGGCATTATGAGCGCTATCGACTTCTCAATGGATGTTGATAAACAAGAAGATCCAAAAGGTGATCGTGTGATATTGACACTTAACGGCAAGTTCCTACCTTATAAATCATGGTAGCAACGTGTTTCAATTTTTGTTCACTAGGAATCCTCACTCTTAATTGAGTGGGGGTTTTTTCGTTATGAAAAAGCAATTAAAAATCGCATTAGGCCAAAGCACCTCGGCAGGTCGTAAAGCCATTAATCAAGATTGTCATAGTGCGCGCATCCCTGATAACTACCTACTCGATACTAAGGGCGTAGTTGTTTCCATTGCTGATGGTATTAGTAGTAGTGACGTCAGTGATATTGCAAGTAAAGCAGCGATTAATGGATTCATCGAAGATTACTTTTGTACGCCAGATGTTTGGTCGGTAAAGTACTCGGCACAAAAAGTATTACAAGCCACGAACTTATGGCTTTATGCACAGACCCAAAATAGTCTTTATCGATTTAATAAAGATAAAGGTTATGTATGTACATTTAGCTCAATCGTTTTTAAGTCTAACTCGTTTCATATTTTTCACTGCGGTGATAGTCGTATCTATCGCCTAAGTGGTAATACTTTAGAGCAGTTAACACAAGATCATCGAAGAGTGGTGTCAGAAGAAACCAGTTATTTAACGCGAGCCTTAGGTATCCACACTCAATTAGACTTAGATTATACCACTCAGGCATTAGAGCCGGGTGATGTGTTTATCCTCACCACTGATGGTATTTATGAGTATGTTAATAATAGCGACATGCTCGCATTAATCTATCAGCATGAGGAGGATCTAAATAAAGCATGTGAAGCAATATTAAAGCTTGCTTATGACAAGGGTAGTAAGGACAATTTGACCATACAAATTGTTAAGATTTTAGAACTCCCTTCTCATCAGATAGATGAAATACAAGAGCAAGTGGCACGCTTGCCACTTCCGCCATTATTAGAACCAAGAATGGAATTCGATGGTTATAAAATTTTACGCAATATTTATATTAGCAGTCGAAGCCACGTATACTTAGCAAAAGACCTAGATACCCAACAGCAAGTAATTCTTAAAACGCCATCCACGGAATTAAGAGCAGATAAGCAATATCTAGAAAGCTTTCTAATGGAAGATTGGATCGCTAAACGTATTGATAATCCGCATGTACTTGCCGCGATCGAACCTCCAAGAAAACGCCAATACTTGTATAACGTCACTGAGTTTATTGAAGGGAAGTCATTATCACAGTGGATAATAGATCACCCTAAACCAACGCTTGATCAGGTACGAAGTATTATTTCTCAAGTGGTAAAAGGCCTCCAAGCGTTTCATCGACAAGAAATGATACATCAAGACTTACGACCTAATAATATTATGATAGATGAGTCTGGCACCGTGAAGATTATTGACTTTGGCGCCACGCAGGTGGGTGGGCTGCTGGATATCGGCACAAATAGAGGGTCCAATGAAATCAAAGGAACGGCGCAATTCACCGCCCCCGAGTATTATCTTGGCGAGGGAGGCTCTGCTCGTTCTGATATTTTTTCAGTGGGAGTCATCACCTATCAAATGCTGACAGGCTCTTTGCCTTACGGAACCAGTGTCTCAAAAGTTAAAACCGTTAAAGATTTACAAAAACTGGTGTATCAACCGATCTTAGAAGAGCAATACCATATTCCTGCTTGGGTAAATGATGCAATACAAAAGGCAGTACATGTTGATCCGCTTAAACGCTACTCTGAGGTATCGGAATTTATATTTGATTTAAACACACCAAATATGGCGTTTTTAAAACGCACAAAACCACCATTAATTGAGCGTAATCCATTGGCATTTTGGCAAGGAGTATCCGCCATGTTGTTTGCCATGGTTGTATATTTGAGTTACCGATTACTGGTTTAGTTTACTCTCGCCAATTTTTAAAGTGCTCAAGCAAATATTCAATGGCTAATCGAGCCCTCAGCGGCAAGAAGCGTCGATTTTTATACACAATCCAGCTGCTGGCACCTGAACTCCAATAGTTTTGTAGCACGGGGGTTAAAATACCCAGCTCAATGGATTGTAAAAAGCTGCTCTTTGGCATGTACGCAATCCCCAAGCTTTGCTCACAGGCTTTTACCACGGCATGGGCATTGTTGCTGCGCCAGCGCCCATGGACTTTTAAATTTAATTCTTTGCCGTTGTCATCAAAGCGCCAGTGCTCATTGTTGGAAATTAAGCAGCTGTGCTGTTTTAACTCTTTTGGGTGAGCAGGGCTGCCATATTCTTGTAAATACCGTGGGCTTGCCGCAGCCATCATAGGGCGGTCTAATAGTTTACGTGCCACTAACCCAGAATCCTGTAACTGGCCATAGCGAATTGAAAAGTCGATGCCATCTTCGACAAAATTGACCATACGGCTATTGAAGTCCATATCGATGGAAAGCTCAGGGTGTAACTTGGCAAATTCCATCAGGACGGGTGCGACAAACTGCTCAGCAAATGCACCTGCGGCACTTACGCGCAGTGTGCCGCTGAGTTGTAATTGCTCCAAACTCACTTGCTCATTGGCTTGCTGTAGCCCGTTGACTAACTCTTTACACTGCTGGTAATACAAGAGTCCGCTTTCTGTGAGACTCACCAGACGGGTAGTGCGCGCCAGTAATGCACTGCCTAGGCGCTCTTCTAGACGCGATACTTGGCGGCTCACGTGACTGGTACTGACTCCAAGCTGCTTAGCCGCAGCCGAGAAGCCTTGGCTTTCGGCCACTGCAACAAATTCAATGATGCCTTCGAAACTGTCCATATCCATCCTATTATTGCTATTTGGCAATAGTAATTTGTCATTCTAGCGGATTATCAGCTCAAAGGAATGTAATTATCATGTGCCCATAGATTGAGAAATCTCAAAACACATCAATATTGGAGTTACCATGAAAAAAGTACTTATATTCGTTACCAATCATGCCACCCTAGGCGAAACCAACGAAGCCAACGGCACCTTTGCCCCTGAGCTGACCCATGCACTGCACGTTATCTTAGAAGCGGGTTTGGATTACGACCTTGTTTCTATTAAGGGTGGTCAAGCGCCGCTATACGGCACCGACATTGAAGGCGATAGCGTTAACGCTGACATTCTTGCCAATAGCGAATTTCAAAACCGCATTAATAACACCATTCCAGCGTCTCAAATCAATGGCGATGATTACGATGCGGTTTTCTATCCTGGTGGTTTTGGTTTGTTATCTGACTTGGCGACCAATGAAGAAGTGGCCAAAATCAGTGCCAAGCATTACGAAGATGGCGGCGTCATCGCAGCAGTATGTCATGGCCCTGCGGGCTTGTTGCCAATCACATTAAGCAATGGTGATAAGCTGATTGCTGATAAAGCGGTAACAGGTTTCACTCGTGAAGAAGAAGTGGATTACGGTACGATCTCTAATATCCCGTTCTTGTTAGAAGAGTCACTAGCGCGTACCGCTAAGCAGTACAGCAAAGTGCAGCCTTGGGGTGAATTTGTGGTGGAAGATAACCGCGTGATTACCGGTCAAAACCCATCAAGTGCCCATGCAGTGGGTGTTGTATTGGTTAAGCACCTAGCGTAACTCAACGCTTAGTTTGCTCGACAAGGTAACATCAAAACGCCCTCATTAGAGGGCGTTTTTGTTTTTGAATGTTTATGGTTTATATTGTCGCAGGTTGTATTCTTCACAGGCAGACTCGTACAGCGCAATTTCTTTGTCGCTCCAAATTACGTTATCTTTTTTTCGATACTTAAATAAGCCTTGAACAAATAAGGCACAGGTACGACTCGTAACCCCAATGAATGGTAGCCAGTTGCTTGGCTTTAATAATGTTTTATCTTTCATCAGTAAATAAAACTGCACGCAAAAAATAGATAAGCTTGTTACAGGCAACCAAAGTAATAGCAGGCTTAGAATGATTCGCGCGTTATGTTTGAAGCTATGTTTGTATGTGTGTCGATAAATCACATGGCAAGCGGATTGATGCTCAAACTCCTTTAGGCAATGCCACAATAGAAAATCCCTAGCGGCGTTTTCTTCAACGTCGTCAGCCATCCAATACTTTTTATGTGACAGTACATCTTTGCTGATCGCCGCAGTGACGTGTTCAAATGCCACAGGAATCGCTAATTGAAAAGCCTGAGAGCTCATTGTTTGTACCAATCCCATGAATTTGGCTTGTAAGGCCATCACCCATTTTAACTCTGGATGCTGTTTTAATATGCCGCAATTCGCTCGACGATGCATGGCGGCATGCTGACCTTCTTGCTTGATGAGGTCGGTTATTAACAATTGAATTTCTTGGTCATCAACATTCACTTGATGTTTGCGCAAGATATCAATGACGATGCGTTCCGATGTGGGAATAAAAAGCGACAATGCCTGCATGAACTGAGTTTTCACACTATCCGCTAACCAAACGGGTTGTACCTCACCGAAGGTGAAATCGACCCGGCGAGGGATTAAAGGCATTGTCTGCGTTTGTGGCATAAGACCATTGGATGTTTTTATTATTGTGCTAAAAGTGTAACAAGCCTAAAACAAAAACGCCCTTTAAAAAGGGCGTTTACTTGAGTTTAAGTCGCGGGGTGATTAGCTATCCAGTGCTTGGCAATGTCTTCACGGGTACACACCCAAGCATCATCATGCTGTAAGACATAATCTAAAAAGCGTGCAAGGGAGGCGGCGCGCCCAGGACGTCCCACTAAACGGCAATGCAGTCCAATACTCATCATCTTAGGGGTGTCACTGCCTTCAGCGTACAGTACATCGAAGCTATCTTTTAAGTAGCTAAAGAATTGGTCTCCACAGTTAAACCCTTGCGGTGAGGCAAAACGCATGTCGTTGGCATCCAGTGTGTAAGGCACCACCAAGTGAGGTTTTTCAAAGTCGTGTAGCCAATAAGGCAGGTCATCTGCGTAGGAGTCGGCATCGTAAAGCAGCTTGCCTGTCTCAACCACTAAGCGGCGAGTATTTGGGCTCATGCGACCGGTATACCAGCCCGCTGGCAATTTCCCTGTGACTTTTTGGTGAATATCAAGAGCTTGTTCGATGTGCTCTTTCTCGATGGATTCCGGCACGTACTGGTAGTCAATCCAGCGCAGGCCGTGACTGGCAATCTCCCAATCGGCCTTGAGCATAGCATCAACGGCATCTGGGTTGCGCTCAAGTGCCA
>Ga0115005_10000390_pt1 | contig 33690 bp, 25 predicted proteins | sample ArcOceMetagenome_FD_87163 | JGI IMG/M metagenome (GOLD analysis project Ga0115005, IMG submission 87163) | Marine eukaryotic phytoplankton communities from Arctic Ocean - Arctic Ocean - Greenland ARC118M Metagenome | ecosystem: Environmental > Aquatic > Marine > Oceanic | place: Arctic Ocean...
TGCTCCATTACCACTCTGGCACCTCTCCTATTAAATGAACTTATGCAATAAAATTGCGGTTGCAAATGTAACTTTTCATTATTAAGAACGCAAGCTATTTTTTTACTTTTTTATAGGAATTTTTGCTTATTCCGGATATTCAATACGTAAGTGATACATATTGGCCAACTTATGTTTTAAAACCTTTTTTATAGATTGAATTTCTTTTAGAGTAATTGTAGCGTTTAAAAACTGTTCGCTGTCCATTTGCTTAGATACAATGGCATCTACAAAGTTATTTATTTTTGTGGAATTGGGTTCCTTTAAACTTTTTGAGGCCGCTTCCACGCTGTCACACATCATTAGAATCGCTGTTTCCTTATTAAAGGGCTTTGGACCGCCGTAAGAAAAGTCCGAAACTTCAAAGGCCAAATTACTTTCTACTTGTTTGTTATAAAAATAATAAACCATACTACTCCCGTGGTGCGTTCGTATGAAATCAATGACACGGTCAGGAAGGTTATTCTTTTTGGCCAACTCAATACCATCAATCACATGATTGATAATAATTTGTGCACTTTCTTTTGGCAATAATTCATCGTGTGGGTTAATGCCTGTCGATTGATTTTCTGTAAAATAGGTAGGGTTTAACATTTTACCAATATCATGATACAAGGCTCCTACCCTTACCAACATCGCATTGGCTCCAATTTCATTGGCAGCAGCTTCAGCTAGGTTGGCAACATTTAAAGAATGGTGGAAAGTTCCTGGTGCTTTTTCTGATAATTCTTTTAATAGTTTAGAGTTTGTATCGGATAACTCCAATAGAGACACATCGGATACCAAACCAAATACTTTTTCATATACATAAATTAAAGGCTGTACAAATAAGGTCGCCAAACCACAAAGGACAAATAACAAAAAGGTTTCCCATTGTAAATTATCAATACTTCCCTCATGAATAACGTAAAACGCAAAATAAGACACTATATATATGAGCGTTATTTGCCCTACAGATATAAACAAGTTGGCACGTTTGTACAACTCCGAAACCGTAAGAATCGTTACAATCCCTGCAATGATTTGCAAAAACATGTATTCATAATTATTAGCCACCACAAAGCCCAACAGTAAAACCGTAATCACATGGGTAAACAACCCTAAACGTGCATCAAAAAATGCTTTTAAAATAAGGGGCAAAATACAAAGAGGCACTACATAAATATAGGAGGAGTTATAATTAACCACAAGAGTGGTTAGAAACACCATTAAAACGATATTGAAAAATATAAAAGTGACCTTAGTATTATTCTCAAAAACCTCAAGTCTATATTTTTTCATAAACAACAACAGCATCAACAACGCCAATGACACTAAGACCGTATAAGCCGAGAGAATCCAATAATAATTAGAATCACTTAAAACTTGTGACTCATATTCAGACTCCAAAGATTTAAGGATATCATACTTATCCCCTTGTACCACTTCTCCTTTAGAAATAATAAGCGTTTGCTTATCCACACGCCCTCTGACCAGTTTTAGCTGGCTTAACCGCTCTTCTACAGATGCTTGTGTGAGCAATTTATTGAACCGCACGTTTGGTTTCACTATATCAAAAAACAGTGCTAAGAAACGTTGACGGTAAGCCTCTAGCCCTAGAGAGTTTACTGTTGACTCTACAAAAGACTTTAAATTGGTTTGAGGGAAAAAACTATCAAAAGGTTTAAACCCATTTTGGGTCTTATTTACTAAAGCAGAAATTTGCTGGTTTGAGTCGTAATCATAAGCCCCCTCTAAAACCCCACTCTGATAAATTTGGTTGAGTATATTTGAACCATTTTCATACAAGTCCGCTTTTAACTGATCTTCTGAGAGCTCATAAAATAAGCGATCAAATGCCGATATATATTCTAATTTTATATTAGCAAAAGCTACGGTATCAACGTCAAAAAAAACAGGAGATTGCTTGGTGATCTGCGCCTTTTCGAAGGTTATTTCTTCAGATGATTTTTTGATTGCAAAATCAAAAGGAGCGTATAAGTTTTCGGATTGCCAGGGTTTTCCTTTTTCAAAACTATACCTAAACGTTCCACTTTTAGGAAATAGATATACAATTACAAAAGTGGTCAAGATAAACAGAAACACCTTGTATATTAAGGAATGGTTTTTATGAAATAGGTTTATTAGATCTTTCATCAAGTCATATAGAAATTCAAAATTAGTTGACTTGTAGTGATAAAACGTTCAACTAATTGTAATATTATATTGGTAACAATACTCAAAAGTAATAAAAAGAAGTGCATTTTCTCTCTATATTAAGATAATCCTACTTTATATATCCTAAATTTTCGTTATTTTAGCAAGTATCATCTCTAAATAAACAACTATGAGTAAAGACGTTGTAATAGTATCTGCAGCAAGAACGCCGATAGGTAGTTTTTTAGGAGCCCTTTCTACCGTTCCTGCCCCCAAACTTGGCGCCATTGCTATCAAAGGCGCTATGGAAAAAATCAATCTAGATCCCACACTTGTAGATGAAGTATTGATGGGTAATGTCGTTCAATCTGGCGCGGGTCAAGCCCCTGCAAGACAAGCTGCAATATACGCAGGGATTCCAGACTCTGTTCCTTGTACTACCGTTAACAAAGTATGTGCTTCAGGAATGAAAACCATTATGCAAGCAGCACAATCTATTGCCCTAGGCGATGCAGATATTATTGTGGCCGGCGGCATGGAAAATATGAGTTTAATTCCTCACTATTACAATGCGCGTACTGCTCAAAAATTTGGAGGCATTACTTTGGAAGATGGGATGCAAAAAGATGGATTAGTAGATGCATATGCCAACCAGTCTATGGGGATGTTTGCAGATGCCTGTGCAGAAAAACACAACTTTACTCGTGAGGCACAAGATGCTTTTGCGATACAATCATATCAACGCGCAACAGAGGCATGGACCGCTGGGAAATTTGATTCTGAAATAGTTCCCGTAGAAGTCCCGCAGCGACGCGGCGAACCAATTATCGTGGATACCGATGAAGAACATACCAATGTACGTTTAGAAAAAATACCGAGTCTGCGTCCCGCTTTTACAAAAGGGGGAACAGTGACTGCTGCCAACGCTTCTACCATTAATGACGGTGCGGCGGCACTCGTACTAATGAGTAAGGAGAAAGCGGATGAATTAAAATTAAAACCTTTAGCAACCATAAAAGGGTATGCAGATGCGGCTATGGAACCTGAATGGTTTACAATAGCACCCTCAAAAGCATTACCAAAAGCACTAGGGAAAGCAAATATTCACATCTCTGATGTAGACTTTTTTGAATTCAATGAAGCCTTTTCAGTCGTAGGTCTTGCAAACACAAAACTACTAGGACTCGAGGATTCTAATGTCAATGTAAACGGAGGTGCTGTTTCTTTGGGACATCCACTAGGTTGCTCTGGAGCAAGAATTATTGTAACTTTACTAAGTGTGTTAGAACAAAATAACGGAAAAATAGGGGCGGCTGCAATTTGCAATGGCGGCGGCGGTGCTTCGGCATTAATCCTTGAACGAAATATATAAGGAATGCAATACGGCCTTTGCTACTTAAGCGTTGTTGCTTTAAGATTTGAAGCCACAGATACTAGTGAATTAGTTTCTCAAGTACTGTATGGCGATTGTTTTAAGGTTTTAGAGCGTCGTAAATCTTGGAGTCGAATTCGACTGGCTTTTGATAAATATGAAGGCTGGATTGATAATAAACAATATGAGCTTATAGAAGAGTCTGACTACAAAAACCTTCAAAAAGAAACGCCATTACTGACTACTGATTTGGTAGATTTTATTACCGATCACAACCAACAATTACACCCAATATTATTAGGTTCTTGTCTCAACGGACTTCCTTATCTGAAGCACCACTTTGAAGGCGCCAAAGCTAAAGGGAGCTTAGATAAATCTAAGGTCGTTAGTACGGCATTATTATACCTTAACACGCCGTACTTATGGGGTGGAAAAACACCCTTTGGCATTGACTGCTCTGGGTTTACTCAGATGGTTTACAAGCTAAACGGTTTTAATATACTTAGAGATGCCTCACAACAAGCCTCACAAGGCGAAGCCCTTAGTTTTATTGAAGAAAGCACTCCTGGTGATTTAGCGTTTTTTGACAACAGTGAAGGGGTAATTAATCACGTGGGTATAATTATGGAAGACCATCATATCATTCATGCGCACGGAAAGGTACGAATAGACCTGCTGGACCACAGTGGGATTTATAATGTAGACACACAAACGCACTCACACAAACTTCGAGTCATCAAAAAGATAGTATCATAAAAAAAGCCATTCAAGTTTTGAATGGCTTTTTTTATGTGTAATTATTTTTTTTATTGCTTGGCCTCTAAAGAATCCGCAATGGCTTTAAATTCTTTATATTTTTCAGTATTTCCTACAGCACTATGAATGTTAGATAATGTTTTGGCTGCCTGGAAATTTTCTGGAGAAGAGACTAACGCACTTTCTAAGTAAGGAATCGCCTCCAAATACATTTGTTTACGTTTTTCTTTTAATTGATCGTATTTACGATCGTCTGCTTTCGAAGACCCTAAGTTATTCATCTCGTCTAAAATAGTCTGTTCTTGACTTAATATCAAAGCCGATAAGTTAATATAGGCATTTGTGTAGTCTGACTTCAGTTCAATAGCACGTAAATAGTATTTTTTAGAATTTTCAAAATCACCTGTATCGGATGAAATCACTCCCAAATTATATTGTAGTTCCGAATTATTAGGGTCTTTTACAATTGCTATTTCCAATAACTCCTTAAATGTATTTGTATCGCCCATCTTGTAATACAAATTGGCTTCGGATAATAAAAGACTTATGTTGTTTGGGTCTTGTTTTCTAGCAACAGTAAATGCTTCAAGCGCCTTTTCATTGTCTCCATTTTGCATATAAATTAAAGCGATGTTCTTAATTATTTCAGGAAATTTAGACTCTGAAAATTCTTCTGAAGGGTTGGCATGTGTACCTGCCTTAATAGAAACCTTCATCAGCAACTCATTATCAAAAGATTCTTTTTTATTTGTTTTTAAATTCATAGCGAACAATTTTTTCTCTGCTCCTGAAAATTTTAGTGTCCTTAGCGTTTCATACAAAGCAAGAGAACGATCGTATTGTTTTGCAGTAACCGATGTAGAGGCCGCATAATACAAATATATGGTGTCCGAAGGAGATAAATTATAAGCAACTTCAAAGTAATCTGAAGAAGTTTCATATTCACTTTTATCTAAAAGGGAACTTGCTGTATTTACCAAGTATGCACGCAATCGTTGCTTTTGGCGTTTGGCTTCTTCAACATCCGCTGCAGCGTTTACAAATTGTAAAGCTTCAATTGATTTTTTAACCCCACTTAAATCGGCATTTACAGTTTCTACTGCTGGACCTCCTCCAGATTTTGAGTGAAAAACACTTCTGTATAGGTAATACTTACTTTTGTATTTAGCTGCCATAGTACCCAACAAGGCTTCTGCAGCATCAAGTGCTATTTCTGCCTTATCGTAGTTTTCTTTTGCTAACTCTTTTTTTGCGGTTCTTAGTTCTTTTTTTTGTGCAACAGCAGAAAAACCTAAGGTTAATGCTAATGCGAATACAATATACTTTTTCATCTTAATTAATTTTATTTTTTATTCTTCTTCTTGAGAATCAGTGGCTATTTCATCTGTTTGAGAGGCGTTGATTTCGCCAGAACCTTCTTCTGTTTGCTCTGTATCTTCATCAATTTCTTCTTCATCTTCGCGCATTACTTTTGCGACTGCAGCGATCGAATCATTTCCTTTAAGATTAATTAAGCGAACTCCTTGAGTCGCACGCCCCATCACTCTTAAATCTTCCACAGCTAATCGGATAGCAACTCCTGACTTATTAATAATCATTAGATCATCTTCGTCAGTCACATTTTTGATAGATACTAAATTACCGGTTTTATCAGTAATTGAAATGGTCTTAACTCCTTTACCTCCTCTATTTGTGATTCGGTAATCTTCCAAGCTAGAGCGTTTTCCATACCCATTTTCAGAAACAACTAAAATATTACTCTCCATGTCATCCACAGCAATCATGCCAATAACTTCATCAGCTTCATGTGCTAGGGTGATTCCTCTAACTCCTGATGCACCCCGACCCATTGGTCGCGTTTTCGCTTCTTCAAATCGAATGGCTTTACCAGATTTTAAGGCTATAACTACTTGACTTTCTCCCGTTGTTAATTTAGCTTCTAGTAATTCATCGTCTTCCTTAATGGTAATGGCATTAATTCCATTGGTTCGTGGACGAGAATATTGTTCCAAAGAGGTCTTTTTAACCTGTCCTTTTTTAGTCGCCATGATAACATACTGAGAATTAATATAGTCTTCGTCTTTAAGGTCTTGCGTACAAATAAAGGCCTTAACCTTATCGTCTTGCTCAATATTTATCAAGTTTTGAATCGCGCGACCCTTGGAGGTTTTACTGCCTTCTGGAATCTCATAAACCCGCATCCAGAAACATTTTCCTTTTTGAGTAAAGAACAACATATATTGGTGGTTAGTTCCCACAAATAAATGCTCTAAGAAATCTTCATTTCGAGTGGTTGATGCTTTTTGCCCAACTCCGCCTCTATTTTGAGTTCTATATTCGGTTAGAGATGTTCTTTTTATATAGCCTGCATGAGAGATTGTAATAACCACTTGCTCGTTAGGAATCATATCTTCAATAGATAAGTCACCTCCAGCGTATTCAATCACTGAACGACGCTCATCTCCGTATTTTTCCTTAACGACCGCTAGCTCTTCTTTGATGATAAGCATACGACGTTCTTTTTTGTCAAGAATATCTTTCAACTCATCAATAGTTTTCATGATATCGTCATATTCACCACGTAACTTGTCTTGTTCTAGACCCGTTAACTGTCTTAACCTCATCTCAACAATCGCTTTGGATTGAATCTCAGTAAGCTTAAAACGTTCTATTAATTTTTCACGAGCCTGCTCTGCATTAGAACAGCTTCTAATAATTGCAATAACCTCATCGATATTATCAGACGCAATAATTAGACCCTCTAATATGTGGGCGCGTTCTTCTGCTTTTTTTAGTTCGTAAGTTGTACGTCGCACAACAACAACGTGACGGTGTTCTACAAAATGATGAATCATATCCTTAAGATTCAACATTTCTGGACGCCCGTTAACCAATGCAATGTTATTTACACTAAAAGAAGACTGAAGTGCCGTATATTTATAAAGTTTATTTAAAACAATGTTAGGAATGGCGTCTTTTTTCAGAACGTAAACAATACGCATTCCGTTTCTATCGGATTCATCACGAATCGTAGAAATACCTTCCATTTTCTTATCATTAACCAAGTCTGCAGTCTTTTTGATCATGTCTGCCTTGTTAACTTGGTAAGGGATTTCAGTCACAATAATACATTCACGACCATTGACATCTTCAATATTTGCTTTGGCACGAATAACCACACGGCCACGACCTGTTTTAAAAGCTTCTCTTACGCCATCATAGCCGTATATAGTTCCTCCAGTTGGAAAATCCGGTGCTTTGACATGCGTAATCAATTCATCAATATCAATATCTTTGTTATCAATGTAAGCTGTAATTCCATCTACAACCTCAGAGAGGTTATGTGGCGGCATATTTGTAGCCATTCCTACCGCAATACCAGAAGCTCCGTTTACTAATAACCCTGGAATACGTGTTGGCAATACCGTTGGTTCTAAAAGTGTGTCATCAAAGTTTAATTTATGATCTACAGTATCCTTGTCTATATCTGCAAGCATATCTTCCGATATTTTTCGCATTCTAGCTTCTGTATAACGCATGGCTGCTGGACTGTCTCCATCAATAGAACCAAAATTCCCTTGACCATCCACCAACATATAACGCAGACTCCATTCTTGAGCCATACGAACCATTGCATCATAAACAGAGGTATCTCCATGGGGGTGATACTTTCCTAATACTTCTCCAACAATTCTTGCCGATTTTTTGTGAGCAGTGTTAGCTCTAACTCCTAGTTCATGCATTCCAAATAAGACCCTGCGATGCACAGGCTTAAGTCCATCTCTTACATCCGGAAGTGCTCGAGAGACAATAACCGACATCGAATAATCGATGTAAGCAGACTTCATTTCATCTTCAATATTAATAGGAATTATCTTTTCACCTTCTATCATTTCTAAGCTGTATTTTCGTTCGTAATATAACCAGGCTAATATACTACTTTTCAAGTTATTATTACACTAATTTAAGCGAGGTTTTTAGCTCTATTTATCAACAATTATAAGGGGTGAATTCGTTAATAAATAGAGGCTTAAAAATTTTGATTTTAATTAGTTTTTTTTATCATTTGTATATATAAAAAATAAAATGGGAATAGTTCTTGATATACTCCCAATGAATATGTAAATTTAACAAAAGATATTTTTTTTATGGATGATAATTTTTCCCCCAGAGTTAAGGATGTTATTTCTTTTAGCAAAGAAGAAGCACTTCGTCTTGGTCATGATTTTATTGGTACTGAACACCTGATGCTTGGTCTTTTAAGAGATGGCAATGGGAAGGCTATAGATATTTTAAACTCCCTAGACATTGACTTGAGTCATTTACGTCGAAAGGTTGAAATTTTAAGCCCTGCCAATCCCAATATAATGATCACTTCTAATGAGAAGAAAAATCTTCATCTCACACGTCAAGCTGAGCGCGCACTAAAAACAACTTTTTTAGAGCTAAATTATTTCAAAGTAAATCGATAAATACTGCACATTTACTTTTATGTGTTTTAAGAAATGAAAATGACCCCACGACGAAACTTTTAAATAAAATGAAAGTAGACTATGATAGTGTCAAAGAACAATTTAAATATATGATCACAAACGACGATGAATTTTTAGACAGCCCAAAGGCCGAGTCATTCCCAAGTGATGACGCAGCCAAAGATGATAACAAAGACAGTTCTTTTGGACAAACAACAAGTCAAAAGGGTTCCAATAAATCAAAAACGCCTGTTCTAGATAATTTTGGAAGAGATCTTACTGCGATGGCGGAACAAGGAAAACTTGATCCCGTGGTTGGACGTGAAAAAGAAATCCAGCGTGTCTCTCAAATATTAAGTCGACGAAAGAAAAACAACCCACTTCTTATTGGAGAGCCAGGCGTTGGCAAATCAGCTATTGCAGAAGGCTTAGCGATTCGAATTATAAAGCGAAAAGTATCACGTATTCTTTTCAATAAACGAGTGGTTACCTTGGACTTAGCCAGTATTGTTGCAGGCACAAAATACCGTGGACAATTTGAAGAACGCATCAAAGCCGTAATGAACGAGTTGGAAAAAAATGACGATATCATTTTGTTTATTGATGAAATACACACCATTGTAGGGGCCGGGGGCGCTACAGGAAGTCTAGATGCTTCTAACATGTTTAAGCCTGCTCTTGCACGCGGAGAACTGCAATGTGTAGGAGCCACTACTCTTGATGAATACAGACAACACATTGAAAAAGATGGTGCTTTAGAACGTCGTTTTCAAAAAGTCATTGTGGAGCCGACATCTGTTAGCGAAACCATTGAAATTTTAAATAACATAAAAAACAAATACGAAGAGCATCACAATGTAGAGTACACTCAGGAGGCCATTGAGGCCTGTGTTAAGTTAACCAATCGCTACATGACCGATCGTTTTTTACCAGATAAAGCAATTGATGCCTTAGACGAAGCAGGCTCAAGAGTGCATATAACTAATATTGATGTGCCAGATCAAATCGTTGAATTAGAAGCCCAGCTTGAAGAAGTAAAAGCAACTAAAACATCTGTTGTTAAAAAACAAAAGTACGAGGAAGCTGCCAAGCTAAGAGATGACGAAAAACGTTTAGAAAAAAGTCTTGCTGACGCCCAAGAAAAGTGGGAAGCAGAATCAAAACTAAACCGAATTGTGGTCACTGAAAGTGACGTATCTGAAGTAGTTTCAATGATGACCAGCATTCCCGTAAACCGAATTGCACAAAAAGAAAGTAATAAACTTTCCAAACTTCCCGAACTTATAAATGGAAAAGTAATTGGCCAAGACGAAGCGGTTTCAAAGGTTGTGAAAGCGATTCAGAGAAATCGTGCCGGACTTAAAGACCCTAATAAGCCAATTGGGTCGTTTATATTTTTAGGGCAAACAGGCGTTGGTAAAACACAACTTGCCAAAGTACTTGCTAAAGAATTATTTGACAGTGAAGAAGCGCTTGTGAGAATTGACATGAGCGAATACATGGAAAAATTTGCCATTTCAAGATTGGTTGGAGCCCCTCCTGGTTATGTAGGCTATGAAGAAGGGGGACAACTGACCGAAAAAATACGACGCAAACCCTATGCTGTGGTTCTTTTGGATGAAATAGAAAAAGCACATCCAGATGTTTTTAACATGTTACTTCAAGTTTTAGATGATGGGTTTTTGACAGATAGCTTGGGTCGAAAAATTGACTTTAGTAATACCATTATCATAATGACTTCCAATATTGGAGCTCGTAAACTAAAAGATTTTGGTTCAGGAGTTGGTTTTGGAACTTCAGCTCAAAAATCTCAAGAAAGCTCAAACGCAAGAAGTGTAATAGAAAATGCTCTTAAGAAAGCATTTGCTCCAGAATTTTTGAATAGAATTGATGACGTAGTTGTATTTAATAATCTTGAAAAAGAAGACATCGATAAAATTATTGATATTGAACTGAGTAAGTTACTTGAACGTGTTTCAGAGTTAGGGTACACCCTTAAACTAAGTAAAAAGGCCAAAAGCTTTATTGCTGAAAAAGGATTTGACAAGCAGTATGGGGCACGTCCGCTAAAACGAGCTATTCAAAAATATGTTGAAGACGCCTTAGCTGAAGAGATCATAAAATCCAATGTTCACGAAGGAGACGTTATTAATTTAGATATTGGCAAGGACGATACCAAATTAGAAATAAAAATCACATCTACTAAAAAACAGGAAGAATCTTAAGAAATAAAAAAAGCCTCACAATGTGAGGCTTTTTTTTTGGAACTAGTTAAAAAGCAGTTCGCTTTCAAGTTCAGTGTTTTGAATAAATTTTATAGACTTTTCTATATCGTTATGAAGGACCCTATCTTCAGTTACCTTTGGGATTTCTAATCTAAAACTCGATATGAAAGTTTTTAGAAAGGGAGATGTGTTTTTTTCTCTAAAAAACAACGCCTGAGACGCATTAAGCAATTCGATCGCTAAAATACGCTCTACGTTTTCTATAATCTGATGTGCTTGTACTGCAGCATTAGCTCCCATACTAACATGATCTTCTTGACCATTTGAAGAAACAATAGAATCCACACTAGCCGGAGTTGCTAGTTGTTTGTTTGCACTCACAATACTAGCAGCCGTATACTGAGGAATCATAAACCCTGAATTTAAACCCGACTTATCTACTAAAAACGAAGGTAAATCCCTTAAGCCTGAAACCAATTGATACGTTCTTCTTTCAGAAATGTTACCAATTTCGGCCATTGCTATTTTAAGGAAATCAAAACCAAATGCTAATGGCTGACCGTGAAAATTTCCACCAGAAATAATTTTATCTTCATTTATAAAAATATTAGGATTATCAGTGACCGCATTTATTTCGGTCACAAAAGTATTTTTAACAAATGACAAGGTGTCTTTTGTGGCACCATGAACTTGAGGCATGCATCGGAAGGAATATGGATCTTGTACATGTTTTTTTGACTGAAGCATTAATTCACTACCTTCCAAAAAACCACGAATACGTTCGGCTGTTTTAATCTGTCCATTATGAGGACGTACTAAATGCACTAAGGGGTCAAATGGCTCAAGTCGACCATCAAAAGCATCCAAAGATAGACTTCCAATAAGATCTGCCATATAACTTAGTTTATACGATTTTAGCAAACAATGAATCCCATAAGCAGTCATAAATTGAGTTCCATTTAATAATGCCAGTCCCTCCTTAGACTGTAGCGTTATGGTGTGCCAACCAAATTTATCTAAGACTTCTGAGGTAGGTAGCTTTTTTCCATTATACCAAACTAAACCCTCACCCAAAAGGGGCAATGCCAAATGCGCAAGTGGTGCTAGATCTCCTGAGGCACCTAAAGAACCTTGAGTGTATATAACAGGTAAAATATCATTGTTATAAAATGCTACTAAGCGTTCCACAGTTTCAAGATGAACCCCACTATGGCCATAACTAAGCGATCTTATTTTTAATAGCAGCATTAACTTCACAATGGACTCAGGAACAAAATCTCCTGTTCCACATGCGTGAGAACGCACTAAATTTTCTTGTAGTTTTGTAAGGTTTTCGGAGTCAATCCTAACATCATACAAAGAGCCAAAGCCCGTATTAATGCCATAAATAGGATCTACAGTTGTTGCTATTTTTTGATCTAAATAATTGCGACAATTAATAATACTTTGTTTAACTTCGTCAGAGAGTTCAATTTTATGCTCTTCAAAAATAACAGTTTTGAGAGTAGAAAGGCTAAATGCTTGGGAGCTGATAGTGTACATTTATAGTAAGTTATGTTTTTTCAAAATTGAACATTACTTAATAAATACGCAAGTAATTATTAATTTATTAATTAAAAATAGTTAATGCCCTTGTTTTTGACTCAATTTAGCTAAATAAGTGTGAAATGTATAATATGAAAAATACTCGTTATTCAACAATCTAGTTGCGTTCGGAAACAGTTAAAGAAAATCCCGAAGCTGAAGCTCGTTGATGCCTTCGTGAGAAGCATGCGAGACTACCTTTCCATTTTTTATAACCAATAACTGGGGCGATTGATGAACCACTTCAAAGTGGTCTGCAATCTCATTAGAAATTTCTCTGTAGTTTAATAGATCTAAATAATGAGCCACAAACTCGTCTGAAGAATATGTAAAGTGTGCTGTAAAATCTGCTAACACAAAACGGCTTATACTACATCGGGTAGAATGCTTAAAAATTAATTGAGGGCGCTTAAAAGAATCGGCTATTAAAGCCTCTAAATGTACCTTAGACTCAATAGCGATACCTGGCCAAGTTGACTTATTTTCTGATTTAAACATTGAATCAAAAATTCCCATATATAGTAATCTTTTTATTATTAGGTTATTGAAACCATCCTTATTTACTAGCAAGCTCAAAACTATACAATAAATCGTAAAAAATAAATAAAGACGTGATTAATTTGTCTAAATAAATACTTGAAGCATCCATTTTATATTTTAAGTGATATATTGAATTCAAAGATAAACGATTGAGTCACAAAGACAGCCCCATGTAACAAAGATTAAATTATAAATATTAATAGATCAGGCTATATTATTCAATAACTCTTCGCTATCAAATACAAATTTTGCTTAGTTTTGAACTCTGATGAAAAAGTCTGTTAACATATCAAATAAAAAAGCACGATTTACATATGATCTCTTAGATTCATATGTGGCTGGTATTGTACTCACTGGAACGGAAATAAAATCCATTCGTGAGAGCAAGGCCTCTATTGCAGAAAGTTTTTGTGAGTTTAATTTAAGAGGAGAGCTTTTTGTCATTAACATGACCATTCAAGAGTATGACTTTGGAAATCACTATAACCATGCCCCTAAAGCAGAGCGCAAATTATTACTCAATAAAAAAGAGCTCAAAAAACTTGAAAAGGAAGTGAAAAACTCTGGACTTACTATCGTTCCCTTAAAGTTATTCATAAACGACAAGGGGTTTGCCAAATTAAGAATTTCTTTAGCCAAAGGAAAAAAACTTTATGACAAGCGGGAAACCATAAAAGACCGTGATAATAAACGCGACTTAGACCGAGTGAAAAAGAATTTTAAATAACCCAATCCTATTTTTTTAATTCAATTAAAAGACTCTTTATTAACTTAGTATAAAACTTGAGGTCGTTAATTAATAAGTGGTAGTTCTGAAAGTAGTGTTTTTGTAATAGTCAAATAATAAACCCCACTAGCTTGTCCTGCTGGAGCAGTTAAACTGAAAATTAAACTCCATGGAGACTAGATTTTTAGTTTCAAGAGATGCACAAAGTTTCGTTTTAATTGAGTCCTGAAAATATCCTATAAATCATTTTAGTCTGAGTTAAAACCCCTATTTGGTGCTAATGGAGTCTTATTTGTAACATTTATAAAAAAAAACAGTCCTATTTTAAAGTAAACTAATATAGAATTTTATGCGATTTTTACTATGCCTCCTTATTTGCTCTTTTTCAGTGTCAGCTCAGCTTAAAGGGTCCATTAAAGATGTTGACAATAAACCCATCCCCTACGTTAATATATATCTAGAAAACTCCTATACGGGAACCACCTCCAACAACAATGGGGATTATGTGTTAGCATTATCAAAACCAGGCACCTATAACGTTGTATTTCAGTTTTTAGGCTTTCAGACGCAAACTAAAACCCTTGAAATTAATGGATTTCCTTTTAATTTAGATGTCACTTTATTGGAGGAAAACATATCCTTAAATGAAGTAGTTATTGATGCTAATGAAAACCCTGCAAATAGAATTGTACGAGCGGCCATTAAAAACCGAAAAACTCAGTTAGAAAAAATCAATTCATTTTCAGCAGACTTTTACTCCAAAGGCCTTATTCGCATCGATAGCCTCCCAGAAAAATTTATGGGACAAGAGATTAAGGCTGATTTTGGCTTGGACTCTACCCGTTCTGGAATTATCTATTTATCAGAAACAATTTCTAAAATAAAATACCAGAAACCAGATAAGCTTACAGAAAAGGTAATTGCTTCAAAAGTAAGTGGAGACTCAAACGGGTTTAGTTTTAACAATGCGATTGATGTTGATTATAATTTTTATAATAATACCGTTGAAATTAATACAGAGATCATCTCCCCTATCGCAGAGTATGCTTTTAATTACTACCGCTACAATCTTGAGGGCGTCTTTTATGATGATCGCGGCAATTTGATAAATAAAATTAAAGTGATTCCACGTCGTAAAAATGACCCTGTTTTTTCAGGGAGCATTTATATTGTTGAGGATCAATGGGCGTTATTTGGATTAGAGCTACAGGTAAATGGCAGTCAAATTCAAACACCAATTGCGGATTCAATTACTATTAAGCAAAACTTATCCTATGACGAAAATGAGAATCACTGGATTATGCGATCTCAAACGATTGGATTTGAATTTGGGTTTTTAGGGTTTAATGGGGACGGAAGTTTTGTGGCTAATTACTCTAATTACACTTTAAATCCTAGGTTTGAAAGAGACGTATTTTCAAATGAAATTTTATCATTTGAAGGCGAAGCAAATAAAAAAGATTCTACATACTGGAATACCCTTAGACCGGTCCCATTAACAAACGAAGAGCTTAAAGATTATATTAAGAAAGACAGCATACAAACACTTAAAGCATCCAAAACATACCGTGATTCGGTAGACCTTGAAAATAATAAATTTAGATTTGCAAACTTGTTGTCAGGATACAGCTATGATCGATCTTTTGAAAACAAAAGCTTAAGAATTAGCAGTCCATTATCGGGAATAAGCCTAAACACAGTACAAGGCTACAATTCAAATTTAAAATTAGATTACACAAAGCGTTATAATAAATTTAAAAACTATCTTTCAATTGGTGGCTTATTAAATTACAGTTTTGATACCGAAAAAATGAGAGGTAACCTAGGGGCTATATATAAGTTTAATAACACTGATGACCTCACTGTTGGACTTTTTGCAGAAATAAACGTGAAGCAATTTAACACTACCAACCCTATCTCAAATCTTGTAAACTCCATTAGTACGTTGTTTTTTGAGGATAATTATATGAAGCTATATGAAATTCGTTTTGTAGGAGCGATGTACAGCCAAGAGTTATTTAATGGATTTAGAATTAAGAGTTCACTAATTTTTGCAGACCGCAGAGCATTATTCAACATCGGTGAATACACACCAGCTGAAGGCGAGAATCCATCCTATACTAGTAACAACCCCATAGAACCCTTGAATTACGATACGGCGCCTTTTGAAAATCATAAAATTATTAAGTTTAAACTAGATGGCTCCATTCGATTTGGACAAAAATACCTCAGCTATCCAGGGAGTAAGTTTAATATCTCCAACTCTAAATACCCAAAACTTAACTTTCGTTTTGAAAAAGGAATGAACGCGAGTAATTCCGATTATAATTTTGAGCATTTGTCTGTTAATTTAAATCAAAGTTTAGATCTTGAAAACAAAGGAAGCCTTAGCTATGCTGTAATCGCTGGAACCTTTTTTAACAACTCCAAACCAGCCTTTATGGACTTTAAGCACTTTGACGGAAATCAAACCCATATAAATCTAAATTCAGATTCATTAACGTCTTTTAAAAACCTAGCTTACTATGATTTTAGCACCTCCGAAAACTATATGGAGTACCATTTAGAACATAATTTTAATGGGTTCATACTGGGAAAAATTCCTTTGATTAATAAACTAAATTATAATTTAATTGTTGGGCTAAACGGATTTTCAACAAAAAATCAAAAACCCTACAAGGAATTTAGCTTAGGAATTGATAATATTGGCTGGGGAAAGTATCGCTTACTAAGAATTGATTATGTAAAATCTTACAAATCTGAATTTGTGAATGATGCTTTCTTATTTGGTATTAGTTTCTAGTTTTTATTTTCTAAAAGTGGAACAAACTTAAAGTTCCCTAGTTCGTGTTTTTCAAACTCTTTGGCAGCTTTTCGAATATAAAGTGTCATTATTTGATCTACATCCCCAACGGGAATTACCAACCTACCTCCTATTTTTAATTGAGACAGTAATGGTTTTGGAACAAAAGGCGCCCCAGCGGTTACAATAATACGATCAAAAGGAGCTTCTTCTTTAAGTCCTTTATAACCGTCCCCAAAAATTAAACGTTTGGCCACATAGCCAATTTTTGGTAAAAACTGGCTTGTCTTCTTAAACAATTCTAGCTGGCGTTCAATACTATACACTTGCGCACCCAACAAACATAGCACCGCTGTTTGATAGCCACTCCCCGTACCAATTTCAAGTATTTTATGATCTGGCTGCACCTGTAGCAACTCCGATTGGAAAGCGACGGTGTACGGCTGTGAAATGGTTTGACTGGCGGCAATTGGAAAGGCCTTATCTTGGTAGGCATGATCCAAAAAACCAGAGTCCATAAAAAGGTGTCTAGGAACGGACCCTATAGCCTCTAAAACAGCGGGGTTCGCAATTCCTTTTTCTACCAAAGTAGCTACCAATTGCTTGCGTAAGCCTTTATGTTTAAACGTATCTTTCAAAAAATTGATTGAGTAGAAGAAAAATCTTCTTATTTAGAAAGTAAAGGTAAGTTAAACGTGCGCTTATTTCAAATTTTAAATATAATTTACTACTCAAAATTTTAGCAATAAAAGAACTCATAAAGCTTTAAAACATATTATTTATTTTATTTTAAGAGGCATATTAAATAAAAACTGTAAAAAAATCATAGTTTTACATAAAATTTTAATTATGAAGCTAAAAGCAGGCGTTTTAGGTGCTGGTCACTTAGGGAAAATTCATCTTAAATTACTTCAGCAATCTGAAAAATATGATCTTGTAGGGTTTTATGATCCTAATGAATCAAATGGAAAAAAGGTTGAACGCGAGTTTGGATACCCCTACTTTAACTCAATAGAAGCCTTAATTGAGGCTGTTGATGTTGTAGATATAGTAACTCCCACACTTTCTCACTATACATGTGCTATAAAAGCGATTACAAAAGGAAAGCACGTTTTTATTGAAAAACCCATCACTAATACTGTTGAAGAGGCGGAGCGCATCCGTATGTTAGTTTATGAAAATAACCTTAGAGGTCAAGTAGGTCATGTAGAGCGCTTTAACCCAGCTTTTATAGCGATTAAAGATGATATTAAATCTCCAATGTTCATAGAAACACACCGATTGGCTGAATTTAACCCACGTGGTACTGATGTCCCTGTTGTGTTAGATCTAATGATTCATGACATTGACATCATTTTAAGCGTAGTTAATTCACCTGTCAAAAACATAAATGCAAGTGGAGTCTGTGTTATAAGTGAAACTCCAGACATTGCAAATGCTCGTATAGAGTTTGAAAATGGCTGTGTAGCCAACCTAACGGCTAGTCGTATTTCCATGAAAAACATGAGGAAAAGTCGTTTTTTCCAGAAGGAAGCTTACATAAGCGTAGACTTTTTAGAGAAAAAAGTAGAGGTCGTAAAAATGAAAAATGCTCCAGAAAATCCTGGAGATTTTGATATGATTCTGCAAAACGCAGAAGGGATAAAAAAACAAATTTATTTTGAAAATCCTGAAATAGCGCCAAACAACGCCATCTTAGAGGAATTAGAAAGCTTTTCAGACGCCATCAACAATCAAACAAAACCTGTAGTTACTTTAAGAGATGGAACCGATGCTTTAAGAGTTGCTTATCAAATTATAGATTGTTTTTAAATACACACTTATGAAAAACATTGCAGTTATTGGAGCCGGAGCTATGGGAAATGGAATAGCGCATACATTTGCACAATCTGGCTATAAGGTTCAGCTTATTGACGTCAATCAAGCAGCACTTAGTAAGGCACTTCAAACTATTTCAAAAAATTTAGACCGGTTAGTTTCAAAAGGGAAAATTGAAGAACCTACTAAACTTAAAACACTTTCAAATATCTCAACCTTTACGGATATTACCGAAGGCGTAGAATATGCTAGTTTGGTCATTGAAGCTGCTACTGAAAATATTGATTTGAAACTTAAAATATTTAAGCAGTTAGATACTGCATGTCCAGAAGACACCATTTTAGCTACCAATACCTCTTCTATTTCTATCACACAAATAGCAGCCGTTACCACAAGACCAGAACAGGTGATTGGAATGCATTTTATGAATCCTGTGCCAATCATGCCATTGGTAGAAATTATAGTTGGATACAACACTTCAGAAAATGTACTAAGTTTTACTAAAAAATTAGCTGAGCAGATTGGTAAGACACCAGTAATAGTTAATGACTACCCTGGGTTTGTGGCCAACCGGATTTTAATACCAATGATCAATGAAGCCATTGACGCCTTACACTCGGGAGTCGCAGGGGTTAAAGAAATTGACACCATCATGAAACTTGGAATGGCACACCCAATGGGTCCTTTAGAATTGGCAGACTTTATTGGTTTAGACGTCTGTTTGTCCATTTTGGAAGTGATGTATAACGGATTTAAAAAATCAAAATATGCCCCTAATCCCCTTTTAGTAAACATGGTCCAAGCAGGAAAGCATGGAGTCAAATCAGGTGAAGGATTTTATAATTACGCGAATAACCGAAAAGCAATAGTTGTAGCTTCACAATTTTCATAAACCCCCTAATCTATACTTGAAAATGGCAGATATAGTCCCTTTTAAAGCCGTACGACCCAGTAAAGAGCACCTTAAATATTTTAGTTCTAAGTCCTACAAAAACTACACAGAAAAAGAATTACAAAACACACTAGCTAAAAACCCTCTTTCGTTTTTGAGTATTATTTATTTAAAGAAACACTTAAGTGACTCAATGACAAAAGCGAAGCGATATCAGTTGGTGAAAGATAAATATGAAGATTTCAAGACCAAAAACGTGTTGATTAAAGCTACAACATCCGCTTTCTATATTTACGAAACAGTACAAGCCGATGGCCATTTGTTTTGTGGTATTGTAGCTGGGGCAAGTGTACATGATTACAACACAAACGTGATAAAAAAACATGAAGCAACTATTACAAAACGTGAAAAAACTTTTAAGAATTATTTAAAAGCCGTGCGTTTTAATGCCGCGCCTATTTTGTTGACTTTTCCAGATGATCCAACTATTGAAAAAGGAATTCAAAATGCGAAAGAAAATTCTAGGGAAACACAGGCATGGAGTATAGAAAATGAAAGTCACAAAATTTGGTGTATTGATAATGTGATGGATGTTGGCTTTATACAAGCAGCATTCAAAAAAATACCCTCACTTTATATAGCAGATGGCCATCACCGCTCAGCATCCTCAGCACTTTTAGCCGCTGAAATGGATGAAAATAGTTCTAGTCATGATGATACTGCTTACACCCACTTTTTGAGTTATTTAATCCCAGAGAAACAACTAAAAATTTATGATTACAACAGACTAATAGAAAATTTGAATGGATTAAATTCTAAAACATTCTTAGAAAAAGTCAATCTTATTTTTGAAGTTAAGAACAAAGGGGATCAACCCTTTGTGAGTTCTAAAAAACAAGAGATTTCAATGTACTTAGCAGGAAACTTTTATTCCCTATCTTTACGAAAGACAACGCAAGAAAACTCAACAGCTATCAGCCAACTAGATACTTACATCCTGCAAACTAAACTTTTAGAACCTATTTTAGGCATCACAAATGTTAGGACTGACAAGCGTATTAGTTATGTACATGGAAAAGACAGTATGAACCAAATCAAAACTGCTGTAGACTTAGGGAGTCAAGCTGTGGGATTCGGCCTTTTCCCCATACAAATAGAAGAGCTAAAGGCTATTGCAGATTCCGAAGCTGTTATGCCTCCTAAAAGCACCTATATTTATCCTAAATTAAGAAGTGGAAATACTATATACGAATTTTAAAATGTCTATACAAAACAGTTTATCTCAAATTAAAAAACAGCTTCCAAGCCATGTTACATTAGTGGCTGTTTCTAAAACAAAACCCGTTAAAGATTTAATGGAGGCCTATAACGCTGGACAACGCATATTTGGAGAAAACAAAATTCAAGAAATGGCTGAAAAACAGCAACAAATGCCTAAGGACATACAATGGCATATGATTGGAAATGTGCAAAGAAACAAAGTCAAATACATGGCTTCTTTTGTGGATTTAGTTCATGGAGTGGATAGTTTAAAATTACTTAACGAAATCAACAAACAAGCAGCAAAACACCAACGAGTAATTAACTGTTTATTACAACTTAAAATAGCGCAAGAAGACACCAAGTTTGGAATGACTTCCAAAGAAGCTCATGAAATTTTAAGTTCAGAGCATTTTAAAAGTTTAAAAAATATAGCCATCGTTGGAGTTATGGGGATGGCTAGTTTTACAGAAGACACTTCACAAATAAAAGAGGAGTTCACACTACTTAAAAGTAATTTTGATAATTTAAAAAATACAGATGAAAAGCTCAAGGTTGTTTCTATGGGAATGAGTGGAGATTATCCTTTAGCAATTGAAAATGGAAGTACAATGATTCGGGTTGGAAGTCGTATCTTTGGGACCAGAAATTACACTAATTAAAACAACATTATTTACGCAGTATTAGACATAGAAACTACAGGTGGAAAATTTAATGAAGAAGGCATTACTGAAATTGCTATTTACAAATTTGACGGCCACAACATTGTTGATCAGTTTATCAGTTTGGTAAACCCCGAACGGGACATTCAACCTTTTGTAGTCAATCTAACAGGGATTAACAGTAAAATGCTACGATCTGCTCCAAAGTTTTATGAAATTGCTAAGCGTGTTGTAGAAATCACAGAAGGCTGTGTATTGGTGGCACACAATGCGCAGTTTGATAACCGAATCTTAAAAACTGAATTTAGGCGACTCGGTTTCAGTTTTGAGCGTGAAAACTTATGTACTGTAGAACTTTCCAAACAATTAATCCCAGACCTTCCCTCCTACAGTTTAGGAAAGCTAGTGCGTTCGCTAGGAATCCCCGTAAGTGACCGTCATCGGGCTGCTGGAGATGCTACAGCCACCGTTAAGCTTTTTAAAATGTTGCTTGATAAAGATGTTGAAAAAACAATTGTCAAAGCCGCTATTCGCTTAGACCCTAAACATCAAATGGAGCCTAAGCTTTCAGAAATAATTTCCAAACTGCCTGCTGTCACAGGAGTTTATTACATTCATAAGGCAGATGGTGAGATTGTATATATTGGAAAAAGTAAAAACATTAAAAGTAGAATTAGCCAGCACTTTACAGGGCAAACAACAAAATCAAAGAAAATTCAGCTAGAAGTGGCGACAGTCACTTACGATGAAACTGGAAGTGAATTAGTTGCTCTTTTAAAAGAAAGTGAGGAAATTAAACGAAATAAACCCAAATTTAACCGGGCACTTAGACGCACAATATTCACCCATGGTTTATTTAGCTTTAGAGATGCTAACGGCTATATTAATTTAAAAATTGATAGAATAAAAGGCAACCAAAAACCAATTACAACTTTTTCTAACAATGATAGCGGCAAAAGCTTTTTGAATAAAATTGTTGAAAAGAACCAACTTTGCCAAAAACTATGTGGCTTGTACAAAACAAAAAATACTTGTTTTGGATACGATATAAAAACTTGTGCTGGTGCTTGTATTTCAGAAGAGACTAATGAAATTTATAATAGACGCGTTTTAAAGCTTATTGAATCCAACTCATTTAAAGATCAAAATATGATTCTTGTAGATTATGGACGTGACGTAGATGAACGAAGTGCTGTACTCATCGAAAACGGCGTATTTAAAGGTTTTGCATATTACAACCTAAACTTTCAAATCAATACTACAGAGGTATTAAAGTCTATCATTACTCCAATGGAACACAATAAGGATGCCCAACATATTATTCAAAGTTTTATGCGTCGCCATAAAAGATTGAAAATAATTAAACTCATAGACTAAAGTATTAGTAATAAGTGGAAAACTTCAAAAAAAATAGGTTATGATATTTAACAAACTGAATAAATATTTTTAAATTGTCTACTTAATTGATACAATGAAGTATCTAATAAATTTACTCATTCGATTTTATTAAAAATGAAATATTTGTACCTCCTTATTTTCTCAACCCTATTACTTAGTTGTAATAATAAAGTTAATTTCAAAATGCCAAAACATAAGTTTACAAATAGCTTAATAAATGAGACAAGCCCTTATTTACTTCAACACGCTCATAATCCAGTTGATTGGCATGCATGGAATGACGAAACTTTAGCATTAGCTAAAAAAGAAAATAAATTAATTTTAATTTCTATAGGTTATTCAGCTTGCCATTGGTGCCATGTTATGGAGCACGAAAGTTTTGAAAATGAAGAAGTTGCTGAGATCATGAATAATAATTTCATCAATATAAAAGTAGACAGAGAGGAACGGCCAGATGTTGACCAAGTATACATGAATGCGGTTCAACTTATTACTGGTGGTGGAGGATGGCCATTAAACTGCATCGCCTTGCCAGACGGCAGACCTATATGGGGAGGGACCTATTTTAGTAAAGAAAACTGGGTAAATGCCTTGGTCCAAATATCAGATTTGTATCAAAAGGATTCTACTAAAATAATCGAATATGCTGAGAAGCTTACTAAGGGAGTTCAGCAATCAAACTTAGTGATTCCAAATAAAAATGAAATTATTTTTTCTGAAGAGTATATTCAACAATGCGTAGATAAGTGGAGTGTGTTTTTTGATATTGATTTTGGAGGACTTAACAGGTCGCCAAAATTCCCAATGCCTACATATTACCAGTTTTTAATGCGACATGCCCATAAAACACAAAACAGTAACTTGCAAGCATATGTAAACACAACGCTTACAAAAATGGCCTATGGCGGAATTTTTGACCAAATTGGAGGAGGGTTTGCAAGGTATTCAGTGGATGAAAAATGGCATATACCTCATTTCGAAAAAATGCTTTATGATAATGGCCAATTAGTGAGTTTATATTCCGATGCGTTTCTGATCAATAAAAATGAACTTTACAAAGAAACGGTTTATAATACCTTGGAATTTATTGAACGTGAACTAATGCATGAAAATGGAGGATTCTATGCCTCTTTGGATGCAGATAGTGTGAATGAAGAAGAAGAACTGGAAGAAGGTGCGTTTTATGTATGGAAAAAAGAAGAGCTTAAAAAAATAATTGGATCAGATTTTGAACTATTCTCGCAGTATTATAACATTAACGAGTATGGATTTTGGGAAGATGATTCCTATAATTTAATTAGGTCTACATCGGATCAGGCATTTGCTAATATGCACACTATTGCGATTGATGATTTCAAAAAAACAGTAGATCAATGGAAAAACAAACTATTAGTTGAACGCGCTAAAAGACAACCACCGCGTTTAGACGATAAAATACTAACCTCTTGGAATGCTCTCATGCTTAAAGGGTATGTAGATGCATATCGAGTTTTCAATGATGATCATTTTTTAGATGTTGCTCTTAAAAACGCCTCATTTTTAGAACAAAGTATCCTAAAAAAAGATGGAAGTTTGTTTCGAAGCTATAAAAACAAAAAAGCGACCATTAATGCCTATTTAGAAGATTACGCTACACTAATAGAAGCTTATATTTCACTTTATGAAGTTTGTCTAAACGATAAATGGATACTTCTTGCAAAAAAACTAACCGATTATACATTTGAACATTTTTATGATAAGAATTCAAATATGTTCTTTTTTACTTCAGATATAGACTCTAAACTTATTACTAAAAAAACAGAACTTGAAGACAATGTCATACCAGCTTCAAATTCTATAATGGCAAAAAACTTAACTAAGCTTGGTCATTTTTTTGAAGATAAAAATTACTTAAAAACAAGTCGTCAAATGGTGCACAATATAGCGCCATTGATTGAAAGTTATCCGTCATCATATTCTAACTGGCTGGATGTTTACACCAACTTAAGTAATGATTTTTATGAACTAGCCATAGTTGGAGAAGATGCAATACAAAAAATTAAAGAAGTTAATAAACAATACATACCCAATAAAGTAATATGCGGTAGAGTTTCTAGTGCAAAGAATAAATTGTTCGTTGATAATGAAGCCGAATTTCCGTTATTAAAAAATCGATTTTTGGAAGGCAGCACAATGATTTATGTCTGTGTCAATAATTCATGTAATTTCCCTACAACCGATGCAAGCATCGCTTTAAAACAGTTAAATCATTAAATAAAGGAATAAAAAAATACTATTTTTGAAGTATGTCAAAAGAAAAGAAACTAAAAGACTGGAAATTAAAAGTTCATGAAGTTATTTATGAAGCAGACACTCCAGCTGGGAAGCTATTTGATATTATCTTATTATTTGTAATACTTTTAAGTATCCTTCTTGTGATGTTAGAGAGTGTTGAAAGTATAGGTTCTAAATACACCCGTATCTTAGACATTTCAGAATGGGTCATCACTATTTTGTTTACCATAGAATATTTAGCTCGTATTATTTCTGTTAAAAACCCAAAGACCTATATATTTAGTTTTTATGGAATCATTGACTTACTATCCACAATCCCTAAATACATTTCTCTTTTCATTTTAGGAACCCACTCATTAGTTGCGATTAGAGCGTTGCGATTACTACGTGTTTTTAGGATCTTAAAACTCTCCAGGTTTATTGGTGAAAGTGCAAATTTTGGTAAAGCACTTAAAAAAAGTAGGGCAAAAATATCAGTATTTCTTTCGTTTGTAATTGTGCTTTGTATCATTTTAGGAACTGTCATGTACCTGGTTGAAAGCAAGGAAGGGAGTGGTTTCACAAGCATCCCAAGAAGTGTTTATTGGGCTATTGTGACACTAACTACGGTTGGTTACGGAGATATTGCACCAATAACTGCACTAGGACAATTTATTGCCTCATTAATTATGATTCTAGGATACGGAATCATAGCTATCCCTACAGGAATTATAACCTCTGAAATGACAAGATCTGAAAAAGAGTTAATTCCTAATAATACTCAAAATTGCGCTAATTGCAATGAGGCCTATCATACTGATGATGCAGAATTTTGTCACAAGTGTGGACTTAAATTAAACCATGAATAAGCATCTAATTTCAATTGTAGGTCCCACAGGCATAGGAAAAACCAGCCTTAGTTTAAAACTAGCCTCTTATTTTGATGCTCATATTGTGTCTGCAGATTCACGACAGTTTTATAAAGAAATTCCGATAGGTACTGCAGCGCCAACGGCCACTGAATTGAACTTAGCTAAACATCACTTCATACATCATAAATCTATTAAAGACAGTTATAGTGTTGGATCTTTTGAAAAGGATGCAATCGCACAAATAGAGCAATCTCATGAATTAAACCAGGTGGTTGTCATGGTAGGTGGCTCTGGATTATACGTCGATGCAGTCGTTAGAGGCTTTGATGATTTTCCGGTCGTTAATCCCGAAATACGGATACAACTAAACCAAGAATTAGCTACTCATGGAATTGAAACACTTCAAGAAGAATTAAAAAAATCGGACCCCAAAAGCTACGATATTATAGCACTTAAAAATCCACATAGGTTAATTAGAGCATTAGAAATTTGTAGAGGCACAAAGCAGCCCTATTCATCTTTCTTAAAAAAGAAGCAAACGAAAAGAACCTTTAATACAATTTCAATTGGAATAGAAGCAGAGCGGCCCTTAATATATGAGCGTATTAACAACAGGGTAGATCAAATGGTTAACAGCGGATTACTAGAAGAAGCGAAGGCTGTGTTTGAACATAGAACTCTAAACGCACTAAACACTGTAGGTTACAAAGAATTGTTTAACTACTTTGATGGGGAGTGGACTTTAGAATTTGCTATTTCAGAGATCAAAAAAAATACGCGAAGGTTTGCAAAACGACAACTCACTTGGTTTCAGAAAAATGAAAACACAAAGTGGTTTGAGTATGATACAGCGCCAGAAATGATTATAAACTATATAAATCAAGAACTAAAAAAAACCAGCTAATTGCTGGTTTTTTTTAATTAAGGATTGACAACTAATCGAAACCCTTCTCCGTGGATATTAAGAATTTCAACTTTGGGGTCTAATTTTAAATATTTTCTTAATTTTGCTATATACACGTCCATACTTCTAGAGGTAAAGTAGTTATCATCTCTCCATATTTTGGTTAAGGCTATTTCTCTTGGCATTAAATCATTTTCATGCAAGATTAACAATCGAAGTAATTCGTTTTCTTTAGGGGATAGTTTAGCAGGCTTTTCTGAATTATGTGATAAAAACCTAAGTTTTGAATTAAGGCTAAACTCACCGATAGTAAATTCAAATTGTTTACTGTCAGCTAAGCTCTCAACAGATTTTCGCTGAATAATTGCTTTTATTTTCATGAGAAGCACTTCACTATCAAAAGGCTTATTAAGATAATCGTCAGCACCCACCTTATACCCTTTTAAAACGTCTTCTTTTAGCGCTTTGGCTGTGAGGAATATAATAGGTATTTCTGTGTTTTTTTCACGAATCTCTTTGGCAAGGGTGAAACCATCCTTATAAGGCATCATCACATCAAGTATACATAAATGAAAATCAGATTTCTTAAACTTCTCAAAGCCTTCCATACCATTTTTGGCATGGGTAACATCGTAGCCGTTGATTGACAAATACTCCTTAAGAACCGTTCCAAAATTTGGATCATCTTCTACTAATAATATTTTTTTTAAACTTTCTTCCATAGTATTATGCTATTAGTGGTAATTTTATAATGAAAGTACTACCTCTGCCCTTTTCACTTTCGACAGAAACTATACCTTGATGGTTTTCTACTATTCGCTTTACATTAGACAACCCTAGTCCATGTCCCTTAACATTATGTACATCGCCTGTGTATTCTCTATAAAACTTTTCAAATATACGTTTTTGAACGGCTTTATTCATACCCTTGCCTTGATCTTTAACACGTAACAAAATATTATTACCTATATTCTCGGTGAAAACATCAATTTTCGGAGCCTCGCTTGAATATTTTATAGCATTGTCTAAAATATTTACAATCACATTTGTAAAATAAGTATCATTGGCCAGTACCGAAGATTTATCTGCATTTAAATGTGTTTGTATATATCCCTTTCTATCTTGTACTATAAGCTCTACATGTGTAATAGCGTCTTCAATCAAGTCATGAAGTTTGTAGCGGTCTTTACTTATATTAAGCTGCTTTTTTTGGAGCTGTGAAATACGGAGTACGTTTTCCACCTGAGCATTCATACGCTTATTTTCTTCCTTAATCATCTGAAGGTAGCGAAATACTTTTTCTTTATCAGAAATAATTTTTGGATTTTTAATAGCATCCAAGGCTAAATTAATAGTCGCTATGGGCGTTTTAAACTCATGTGTCATATTATTAATAAAGTCAGACTTCATTTGTGAAATCTTACGCTGCTTTATAAGCTGATAAAGAGCACTTGTATACGCAATGATTATAATTAGGGTAAATAACATCGACAAAAGAGTAACAACAATTATTGAAGAAACTATGAATTTTTTTCGGTCTGGAAAATTAATAAATAATATGAAATCACTTTCATCGTTATCATCAAGAAATATGGGAACTCCTAGGTCTGGAATTAACGATTGATCAAAGTTTGCGGATTGAATTTTAGTGCCAATATTATTATGGAAAATTGCAAATTCAAAATCAATATCAATATTATCTTCTCTTAATTTTTTACTTAAAAGAGTTTGGATGTCTAAAGCTGTAACTCTTTGATGTATGGGTGTGTTTTTTATTTCAGATTTATATTGAGTTTCAAAAGTAGACTTTTGTAGTTTGTCCATATTAAGGACTTTTTCAAAAGACTGTTCATTGTTAGAAACCATATCCCCTGCAAAAACATTGTTATCATAAATTTTAGTGGTTGTTTTACCTCTGAAATTACTTAACCCTAAGCTGTCTACATTAAGATCTATTAGCGATGGTACTTTAAAGTTTTCTTCAAGAATACCTGTGTTATAAATAATAATTTGATTGGTCGTATTGTTTTGTTTGTAAACAGTAATGTTACGGATTGCCGTAGTATCTGGCTCTCTCCCTTCTGCTATAATTTTGTTTAATGCATTGACATATTTTTTATACTCATTATCAGCAATTTGATTTGTGGTATAACTCAATGCTTTTCTAACATTGAATGTAAACTGACCTTCCTTAGTTTCTAAAGAATTATTTATAAAATAAGCTTGAACAAAAATGATTCCAATTAGAGACAGACTCATCAAAATAACCAGTAAGGCAAATAATCTCTTGTTCATGTCTTCAAAATTAATACTTAAATTATGTTAAAAAGCCCTTTTAACCTTAGCTTAACAAAAATGATAGGTTTTAAGACTTAATTATTTTATGCAGAATTTGCTTATGCAAATTAGCAACATAAGTTTTGGTCTCTGAAATTGAATTGTTGTAAATAACAAAGTTAGATAGTTTAATTTTTTCAGTATCAGGTAGTTGATTTTTAATTATCGAACGTACTTCCTGTTCTGTTTTTTGATGCCCTTTCATCACCCGCTGAACTCGTTCCTCAACTGGAGCCACTACAGAAATAATAAAATCAAAATTACTTTGAGAGTTCGTTTCAAATAAAATAGCGACTTCTTTAATAACGTATGGTGATGTTTGTTTTTTCAACCAGCTTTCAAAATGAACTCTCACTTCGGGGTGAACAATCGCATTTAATTTGGATAATAAGGTACTATCGTTAAAAACTTTAGAAGCAATAAATACGCGATTTAAAACGCCATTAGCATAAGCATTTTCTCCAAATAACAGAACTAAACTTTGACGGATACTATTGGAGCTTTCCATCAAAATTTTTGCCTCATCATCAGAGATATAAACAGGAACACCAAAGCTCTCAAACATACGAGCAACAGTGCTTTTACCGCTCCCAATACCACCAGTAAGTCCTATTATTTTACTCATCGTTAGAGGTTATTATAAATTCCAATTGGGTAATTTTTAATTTAGCTGTTTTTACGTTCAAAGGCTGCTTTACTAAAACAGGATTTAAATAATTATTATCTGCTGTGAGTATGTTAAAATCACATTCAACGGTAAAGTCTGTTTTATCAATACTGTTGTAAGCGTCTAAAGAAGAATAAAAAATGACCGATATTTCCTTTGGGAAAAAATTTATACTTAAATCTTCTGGAACATTAATTATAGTCACTGGAACATTTACAAGACCTTCCGTAAATTTATCAACTTTTGCAGTTACAGAAACAGATTGATGCGATAACTTGAGTTGACTTAAATTCGATGGTATATTTAACTCTGCAAGCATATTAATATCTGAATTTATTTCACTCAATTCTATTTTCTTGGTTGAAACAAAGGCTATAGGCTTTAGGATGGACTCTGGACCTATCATAGTGATCGAGTCTGGAGCTGATTGAAATTCATCTACTAGGTCAAATCCTACAGCAAAGGTTGGGTTCACCAGAATCTTAACAGGAATTTTTTTTGTAAACTGACTATCAAAAGGAAAAAATAAAGTGTCTGGATTAATGGATTTCACCACTATTTTAGAGTCAAAATGATTAATTATTTTATCAAGCTGACCGCGCTCTGACCATATGTATTTATGATTATTTTTTCTTAGCTGTGAGAAGTCTACGTTAATAATCGGTTTTTCAATATAATACTTTAAAAGCTCAAATCCACGACCAGAAATAGTGATATTAATCATCTGTGAATCTTCTGATACTATTAGCTCGTTAGACATTAATTGGGTAGGAACTAACTGAAAACTTAACGTTTGTGTATATGTATTAGACAGCTTAACTAACAATGAAATTAAAAAGGAAAGAAAAAGAAAGAGTATAAAAACATTAAGGCGTTTTTCTTTAGCTGATTTTAGTTTTATATTTTTAGTATTCTTGGTCATTAGGATCGGAAAAATAAATTTGGAAATAACTGTTTTTCACTCTTGTTAGAGAAGGCTAATTTTAAGGATGATTTGAGAAACCCTATACCATATCCGAAAAACTGAATTGCAATTGCAGGTATAACTAAAAAAGCAACTATTATATTGTTAGTCAAACGAAAAGCGCCAATCATCGCAGCTAAAAAATAAAGACCGAATATGATTAAAAACCAATAAAAACCTAATACTGCTAAAAAGCTACTAACAGCAAACCCTAAAGTAAATAACGAAGGAAACCAATAGGTTATCCGTTTAGAGCTTGGGTGCCATTTATTAAGAATAGGCCGTGCTTGGCCAAACTTATTTACCTGTATATAAAATCGCTCTAATGAAATGCGCCGTTTATGAAAGACAAAAGCTTCGGGGATGAGATGCAAATGATACCCCATCTCTTTGAGTCGAATGGACAAATCTGGGTCTTCGCCAGGATGGATACTTCCAAAGCCACCAGTAGCTTGAAACGCTTCTTTAGATATACCCATATTAAAACTTCTTGGCTCGTAGTTTTCGACAGATACTTTTCCACCTCTAATACCTGCTGTTGTCATTTGGGAAGTCATTGAAAAATTAATTGCTTTTTGAAGATCCGTAAACGAATCTTTAGCAGCATCAGGACCCCCAAAACCATCTACATAATGGGTGTTTAATTTAGAAATTACGAGCTCTAAATAATCGGATGGCAAAATACAGTCAGAATCCAGAATAATAAAATAACGACCTTTGGCACGCTGCATACCATAATTTCTGGAATGACCTGGACCGGTATTTGATTTGGAAAAATAACTTATTTTAAGTTGATCTAGAAAATTATCGATGATCAACTTTGAATCCAATGTTGAGCCATCTTCAATGATTACGATTTCAAAGGTTTTAGGAGTGTTTAAAGCACCGAAACTTTCAAGAAGTTCTCTGATTTCTTCTGGACGATTAAAAACTGGTATAATAAATGAAAAATCGCTAGCAATCATATACACAAAGTTAATCAAAGAGATTGAATTAAAGTGATAAGACTGTGTATAAAAAAAGCCTCGCTAAGAAATTAGCGAGGCTTTATATAAAAATTAAGTTATCCTTTAATTCTTAATCACTCTAACTGTTTTGAGAGTTTTGTTAATAGACACTTGTACAAAGTAAGCACCAGTCTGTAATACAGACATATCTACTGTGCTATTGTTTGTATTTGGTGCCAATCTAATTACTGATTGACCTAACATGTTATAAACAGTAATACTATCAATAGAAGCTTGCGCTTTAATTGTTAATACATTGTTTACTGGGTTAGGGAAATACGTGAATTGAGATAATTCAGCATCTTCTATCCCTGCGGTTGGTTCTGTGTAAAAGTAGATGTTATCTAGGTATACAGTTCCATTTCCATCTGTTTTAATCTGATTAACTCCAGATAAATCAGTTACTGTATAATGTGACAATGGAATATCTACACTTACCCATTGACCTGTAGTGATCCCTAATTCAGTATCAATTGAATACCCATTCTCGCCTGTACCATCTTGAATTACATAGAAGCCTAGAACTGTTGAATCATCTGTATAATAATCCAAATGCACGTAATCCATTGTTGTAACATCAGTAGATGTATACAATAGACCTTGATAATTTAAATTTGAATACAAAAGTGCCGTATCGCCTTCAGCCAACTGAAACTCTGACTGTGCCGTTGCTTGGCTCCATGCTGGATTTAAGTTAGTAGCAATATTATTTGAATATGTATCACTATAAACAGAAACCACATCTTCTTCTAATTGAGTTGGAATTGGAGCTGGTCCAGGATTAAATGGAGGCTCGTTTAATGTTCCTTGCAAATAACTGATGTTATCTACATAACGAACGTCAGGAGCAGTTCCAATTGGGTTACCTGCAGCATCACAGTAGTTAAAGAATAACACAATTTTATTGTATTCTCCATTCACAGCAGAGCCATCATGTCCTCCACTCGTAAAATCAACAACAATTGTTTCCCATCCGTTTCCAGAGACATTAAATGCAAGCTCTTTATTGCCAGCCCCATTGAGGCCTTGTTCAAACTTGATAAGTCCACAAGTAGCTGTTTCACTCCACATGTCAAATATTATACGTTTTGCAGTACCATCTAATAAATTAACAGCATAAGTATCTGCCACTAGATTAAGTTGAGAATTTTGATAAGGTTCTCCTGCTGCGGCTAATTCCATTTTACCTACGTTTCCGTGATCGCCTCCACTTGTGTCAGGATCAGCAACGATAGAAGTAACTTGTCCTGCATCACCATACCAAGTATCTCCTGTAACAGGGTACTCTTCAAAAGTGAGTATCGATCTTACTGAATCTATTGTTACGTTTACGGTTCTTGTAACTTCCGTTGCAGCATTTCCTGCAGCATCAGAAACATTGTATGTAACTGTATAAGTTCCAACCGTTAAAACATCGACTACACCAGCAACTACAATACTTGAAGTAAGGTCGCCATCTACATCATCAGAAGCGCTAGCTCCAGCGTCTGTGTAAGTATCTCCAAAGAATAAATCAACTGAATCAGCTCCATTAAGTGTAATAACGGGTGCTGAAGTGTCAGGTGGTACACAAGAAAATGCTAAGCTTACATCTCCATTTTGAACAGTTGAATCATTTGTTATATTTACCGAAATTGTTCCATCTGTAGATTCATAAGTTACATCAGTAAATACTCCACAAGTGTTACCTGCATTTAATAGAGTACCTGCACCATCATAGACATATATATTGTCATAACATGTATCACTAAATGAAGATTGTTCTAAATCACCACTTATCGTTACAGAGGCAGGATTACCACCTGTTAGCATTACATTGTAATCTCCACTAGCAACTTGAGTATAAACTACAGTCTCGCCACAAGAAGCTGGGTTAGGAGTTGTAAATGTTAATGGACCAGTATATTCACTGTTACTACTATCACATACATTAACTACATAAACACTATATGAAGTATTTGGTGTTAGAAATCCAGTTAAATCAACACTTGTTGCTGTATAA
>Ga0115005_10000391_pt1 | contig 33670 bp, 32 predicted proteins | sample ArcOceMetagenome_FD_87163 | JGI IMG/M metagenome (GOLD analysis project Ga0115005, IMG submission 87163) | Marine eukaryotic phytoplankton communities from Arctic Ocean - Arctic Ocean - Greenland ARC118M Metagenome | ecosystem: Environmental > Aquatic > Marine > Oceanic | place: Arctic Ocean...
AGGTAATCAGGTAATCAGGTAATCAGGTAATCAGGTAATCAGGTAATCAGGCGAACGGATTCTCAAGTTAAGGTTTCACATCAAGACTGATTTCCTGATAAACTAATCAACTGATTTTCTAATTTCGGTTTCACATCAAGACTGATTTCCTGATAAACTAATTTCCCAATAAACTAATCCCCAATCAACCAAAAGCTACGGCAAAATACACCTCGTACAATCCTTTAAAGCAGACTGTCCAACGATAGAGTTTCCCTAATCTACTGTTTCTTAATATTCTGTCTCGAGTTTATCAATTTCTTCTTTGCTACCACAAGATTGCCCTTTACTTTCTTCAATTCCTCCGATGGTAATCACACATTCAAGGCAATGCTCATCTTGTTTGCATGAGCTAAAAAATACACCTACTAAAGCAAATACCAAAAGTATTACAACTAACTTCTTCATGGAAGTTGAGTTATCCTTTTTCAAAAAAATTAATAGAAATAATAATTGGTAGGAATGTAAAAAAGAAGCAATTTACTTAAAAAAGCTGGCAGATGACAGTAGGCAGTTTTTCAGTAGGCAGTTCGCAGCTGCAGCCTGCTTACTGAAAAACTGCCTACTAGAAACTTCTAAGTATTCAATGCTCCGCAAACACTAATCGTTTGTCCTGAAACATATTTCGACATATCTGATCCTAAAAACACGCACACATCTGCCACCTCATTTGGAGTACCTAATCGCCTCATTGGAATACTGGCAAGGAAAGCTGCTTTGGTTTTTTCATCCAATTCATCCGTCATATCTGTTTCGATAAAACCTGGAGCAATTGAATTGCAACGAATTCCTCTTGAACCAATTTCCTTTGCAATAGATTTTGAAAAACCAATCATCCCAGCTTTGGAAGCAGCATAATTCGCTTGTCCTGCATTTCCAAAAACACCGACCACAGAACTCATATTAATAATCGAACCGCTTCGGTTTTTCATCATCGGCCGAATAACTTGCTTGGTCAAATTAAAAACTGATTTCAAATTCGTTTCCATCACTTGATCCCATTGCTCTTCAGTCATACGAAGCATTAAATTATCACGAGTTATTCCTGCATTATTGATCAAAATATCCACTCGTCCAAATTCTTCCAAAACATCTTTGACCAATGCCTCCGCTTGCTCGTAGGAACTCGCATCAGATTGATAACCTTTTGCTTTTACGCCCATCGCTTGAAGTTCCGTTTCTATTTTTATTGCTCGCTCTGCGGAGGAACGATAAGTGAACGCAACTGATGCGCCTTGTTCAGCATATCTTTTGGCAATAGCTTCTCCGATTCCTCGAGAGCCTCCTGTGATGAGTGCAACTTTGTCTTGTAGTAATTTCATTGTTGGTTATTTTTTATTTCCCGCTTAGGCTTTTTAGAATATCGATTTGAGAAGTTTGACGATGTTAGTTTTGTTCTTTCTATGAAAAGTATCGTCAAACTTCTCAAATCATAAATCCTTGTTCGATATTCGTTATTCTAAAAATTAAACTCGCAAGAATAATTATTTCAAAACGCGAAAATAAAGAATCTCTCCCAAAGCCTTCCTATTTCCCCATAAAAAAAGCCGCTCGAAATAAAATGCTTCGAGCGGCTTTTTTAAAATTATGAGTTAAAAGTTAATCTGCAGTTTCCTCACAATCTTCTTCAGTTGTATAAATAGAAGCCAAATCTACCGCTTCATCTGTTTTATTTTTTTGAGGAACATAACCTAAGTTACGATTTCCGTACCATCCTCCACCTTTGCATTTTCGAGTACAAGAACTCAACATTCCAAGGCAAAAAACTAAAGCTAGAGTTAAAATTAGTGATCTTTTCATGACAATTATTTTGGATAATTTTAAATTAATGGTGGGAATTTGAGTTTACTACTTCAAAATCAGTACCATACTATTTCATTGTGCTTAAATGTTTCTTCTGCGAAAATATCATTTTATCTTCAAAAAAACATTCACACAAAAAGACAGAGTAAATTGAACTCTAAAAAGCTGCTTTATGTTTTATTTTTTTTTGGGAAAAGTAAAATTCTAATCACGCTTATCTAGCATGAAGAATATACATTATATGTACACAGGTTTAATACATATGCCCTTCCATAACTTTAATTTTACTAAGCTTAATCATAAATTTGCCAATTTTAAATATATCTTCCTTTTCATCTGGTGAAGCTCTTTCAATTAAATGATATATCCCGTTTTTGTATCCTTCAATTAACCAACTTGATCCATCGCCATCGGGCGGTTTTGGTATATCTGATTCTATATTCCAAAAATTTGCGCTATCTAATATTTCCTCAAATCCTTGCCAATCTTCCAAAGAAATACTCTTCCTCTTAACTGTTTTTAACTCACCAATATTATAACCTCCCATCCCATCTGTAATTCTATATTCTAATTCTATTTTTCTCTCACGTCTTACCAATCTAATACAAATTGGATAATGAAATGTTCTTATCCATGTAAATCTATATACCTCAGCCTCTCCTAAATAGTTAAATAAGATTGGCTCCTTAAACTTAGTCAGGAATTGGGAATAATATCGAATGTTCATTGAATCACGATTCTCAAAATATGTTACTTTTTTGAAAAAGTGAGCAGGTAAATAGAATTCAGAAATTTCAACATCTTCGATTTCCTCATCTGTTTGAGGTTTTATGACACTACAATTTTGAAATATAGCTATTAAGAGAAAAAACTTGATTATTGAAATTCTTCGCATTTATTTCTATTGTACTTTAATATTTATGACTATTCCAAAGGTATTTCGAGAAAGTATTTAGTGACAATCTTCTTCTGGTGTACAACCTCCCTGCATCCTCACCGTGCCGACCGAATAAGAGGGGGATTTGAATGTTGCGTGCTATTTTTATTTTTGCAAATCCTGAACTGCTTCCAGTTGAGAATTTATTACCGTTGCGCTTTTTGGAGTAAGGGGATTCTAAAACTTTTACAAAATCCTTTGTTTGATTCGTTCTCAGAAAGTTATTCAGACGTTTACCCTTAAATGCTTTCACCATTTCGGTAACATTCACCATCTTTTTGCCCATCTCCAAAATCAAAAGTGATGCGTTTCCCTTTAGGAACAGGTTCTACGCAATCGCAGAAGTCGTCAACCTACACTTCACCCTCAAAATCTGTTGCACCTCATCCACATTCACCTGATAAGGTTTAAAAACCATACTATTATCAGAAATCAAATTCAAGTTAGTCACCTCATTGCCTTCTCTGATTTGTTGAATTCTCTTCGCCACCACCACATCAGTCACTACTATATAGATGTGATTATCTCGCAAAGGATCACCTCGTTCGACGGGTTCACAAACCACCAAATCACCATTCGTAATATTCGGCATCATACTATCTCCGCTAATTTCGAATGCCACCAAATTGCCATCCATCCCTGGAATTGAAAATTTTTGCAAATTCTCCAAATATTCTTTGTCCTGATGTTGCGTCGCATAACCTGCAATCGCTTTATCTGGAACTAAAACAATATTCCGCCGACCAGTCATCATTTTTTCATTAATCGAACGAACTTGCAAATCCCCCGACTTTCCATATCCTTCCATAAACATCTCCTCGCTCAACCCAAAAAGGTAGTTCGCATTGATATGAAATATTTCAAACAATTTGTTGAGTTGTTCGACCGTAATATTCCTCTGAGCTTTCAAGATACTGTTCACAACGTGGTTATACGTACCTAAATATGCTGCAATATCTGATTTTCCTTTAATTAAATTCAACCTTTCAAGAGCGCTATAAACGAGCCGAAACCTTTGATTTACTATATTGTTTGAGAAGTCTGCCATATTTTTAAAAATAATTGTTTGAAAAAATTTGTTTTTAAAAACTTTTTGTTTGATATTTGCATTGTACTTATGAAAACAGAAACAAATTCATTTAAAACGAAAACACAAAGTACAAAAAGAATCCTGCAATGAAAAAACATTCACACATCAATACTATACCAACCAGAGAATCTGCTACAGAGATTGAGTGGGATATCGTGAATAAGCCGCCAAAAGTAGAAATTGAAGTCGAGACTGCAGACATGATTAAAGGTTCTTTTTTTAAAGAAACGGTAGCTCCTACGCTTTTAAGTTTAGGAACTAAAATCATGACGGGTTTGAAAAAACCATTGACTTCTTTGAAATACCAATTTCATAAAAAAACAACAGAAATGGATCTCAACATGGCAAGTCAAGTGGAATTAAAAAATATCCCTTGGGTGAAAATTGGTCTAGTTGTTTTTGCAGGATATATTTTATTGCAAAAAGACATGCGCTTCAATTTTAACTTGAGCGCTCCTTTTTCAGCAGTTGCAAATGATGATGACGACGACCATGGACAGAAGACGAGCAATTTCGCTCAAGCAGTTGCCAATCCATACGCGCCAGTTTCAGCAGGTGCACTCTCCAAAGATGAAGTAAAAGCATTTATCAACAGATATATTCCCGTTGCGAAAAAGGAAATGGAGCTCTACAGAATTCCAGTAAGCATCAAAATGGGACAAGCATTAATCGAAAGTCGAGCAGGAACAAGTCGATTAGCTCGAAATAATAATAACTTTTTTGGGATGAAATGTTTTTCGAGAAATTGCAAAAAAGGACATTGTTCGAATGCAACTGACGATCACCACAAGGATTTTTTTAGAAAATATGCTAGCGTAGGTGAAAGTTTTAGAGCACACAGCACGCTACTTTCGGGAGCTCGATACAAAGCATTAAAAGCTCATGGAAATGATTATAAAAAATGGGCAACTGGTTTAAAAAAACAAGGCTACGCCACCGACAAAAGATATGACAAAAAACTAATCAACACGATTGAAAAATACAAATTGTATGAATATGACAATCTGTAGAAAATAGAATTACACACTTACAATTCGATATACCAAAATTTTAAAAATCTTATTCCCTCATTCGATCATTAAAATATTGAAACACCATGGAAAAATTTATTTTCTCAGGAATACTAATCGCAACATTAATTAGTATGGTCAACCACAGAGCGCCATTGCCTCAATCAAAAGCTATTGTTGCACCTGCTTCAATATATCAATTGACTATCGGTCAACAAATTCAATTAGCTCGAATCAAAAAAGGATTTTCTCAAAATTATTTAGCTCGAATATCTGGAGTTGCTTTAGAAGAAATAGTTTCCATTGAAAAACAAGGAGCTATGCCTACCATAAATGATCTTTATAAATTACAAGATATTCTAGGTGGTGGTATCGTCGTCAGCGGAGATACAATTGCACGACTTTAAAATCTAGGACTTGAGATATTTAGTCTTGAGTACTGGAACTACTATGCTGCTCACAATACTAACAATCCCAAATCTATAAAAATATTGATTTGATTATTTGAAAAAGTAACCTAGTTGGTCGATTGACTTCGCGCCACTACCCTACTCTTTTAGTTTTCAGGTCGGGGGAGTAATCCCCCAAAAAATTAGACCTCTCATAGCGGTTTTCTCATAGTCTGTTTTTTAGATCAAAGGCTGCCTTCGTCGGGCAGCCTTTTTTATTCAAAAAAATAATTTCTTTTTTCCTAAATACGTGACTTGGTAAAATACTCTCGTCAAAAGAGAAACAACACCATAATCCTCTTTTATACAGAAACTCTTACTATGAACTTAAACACACCTTTAAAACTAAGAATGGAATTGCAATAATTTCAATGTAGTAAGAAAAAAGAGAGTTAACTCACCCTTATTAATTATTACACCTTTATGAATCGCCTTCGGGCGGTTCTTTTTAATTTAACCTCCGTCCCATTAAGAAAAAACATAATATTTAGCATTTTTTTTTGCAATCAACATCGTGTTGTCTTACCCCTCACACTATTGACAACTATAAAACACTTTATCAAATACATTTTAAATTTTCATAGATGGCTAAGTTCTGAAGAATTTAGCCATCTATTTTTTTGCCCAAAATCGAGATTATTGATTTGAGAAAAATAATTTATATTTAGTCGATAAGAACCTCATCTGACTTTCATTTGTTATATTGAAAATAACATCTTAACCTTTCTTAAAAATAATATCATGAGCCAGCAACCTCCTCTTTTCCCAGCTTACTCTCCTGGAGTTATGAGTATTTTACCATTGTTCTACGTCGGTTGGGCAGATTCAGTTTTGAGTCCAAGTGAGGTCAAATTGATCAAGGAAAAAATCAACGACCTTCATTTTTTAACAACTGAAGACAAAGCAACCATCAAAAAATGGGTGAATCCTGCCCACTCACCTTCTGAAGAAGAATTTAAACATTGGGTGAATCTGCTCAAAAAGTCAGCAGCTCAACTTCCTTGTGAACAACGACAATCTCTGACTAATTTGGGAATTGAAATGGCAAAAAAAACGGCGACAGGAACGGACTCTTTTCAATGGAATTCGGAGGAAACCAAAACTGCTTTGGAAGAATTGGAAAAAGCACTCGGCTGTGAAAGTTTAGAAACTTTTAGAAATATTTTTTCAAAAGAACAAAGAGAAACAGAAGTTTCGGAAATTTTAAATCAACCTAGTTTTGATGTAAGAAAAATGACGGAATTGCTTGACGATGATTATGCCGATATCCGAAACCGAATGCGGACACTTTTAAAAGATCCCGTTTTTAAATACAATACCTTAAGAGATAAAGAAGCCTATCGAAATCAGGTAATGGATTGGTGTAAAATGTTGGCAGGTCAAGGATTCGGAGCAATAGCTTTTCCCAAAAAATATGGCGGCGGCGGAGACATGGGAGCGTACATCGCTATCTTCGAAATGTTGGGTTATCACGATTTAAGTTTAGCGATAAAATATGGTGTGCAGTTCGGTTTATTTGGTGGAAGTGTTACCAACTTAGGAACTCATAAACATCACAAAAAATATTTGAATGACATCGGTACTTTAAAATTAGCAGGTTGTTTTGCGATGACAGAAACGGGTCATGGTTCCAATGTTCGAGAATTACAAACTACGGCAACTTACGATAAATCCACCGACGAAATCATCATCCATACTCCAACTGAAAATGATGGAAAAGAATATATTGGTAATGCTTTGCATGGTCAAATGGCAAGTGTGTTTGCTCAACTAATTGTGGAAGGAGAAAACCATGGCGTGCATACTATTTTAGTTCCGATGAAAGATAAAAAGGGGAATTTATTGCCCGGTGTTCGAGTGGAAGATTGTGGTTACAAACTAGGGTTAAACGGAGTGGACAATGGTCGGATTTGGTTCAATCAAGTTCGGGTGCCACGCGAAAATTTACTCAACCGATTTGGAGATATTGATGAGCAGGGAAAATACTCCAGCGAAATTGAAAGTCCTTCAAAACGATTTTTCACCATGCTTGGAACTTTGGTTGGAGGTCGAGTGAGTGTTCCTCGGGCAGGATTGAGTGCCACAAAATCAGGTTTAACTATCGCCATCAAATATGCTTTAAAGCGTCGCCAATTTGGCCCAAATAATCAAGAACTAGAAACGCTTCTTTTAGATTACCCGAGTCACCAGAGAAGATTGATGCCACGCCTCGCCAAGACTTATGCCTTGGATTTTGCGCTTTCACATTTAGCGAAAAGATACGCAGATAATAGTGAGGAAGATATTCGAGAGATCGAAACTTTAGCTGCAGGTTTGAAATCTTACACCACTTGGTTTACCACCGACACCTTGCAAGAATGTAGAGAAGCTTGTGGTGGAAAAGGATACTTGTCTGAAAATAGATTGGCAGATTTAAAAGCAGATACTGATATTTTTACCACTTTCGAAGGGGACAATACCGTGCTCATGCAATTAGTTGCGAAAGGACTTTTATCAGAATTCAAACAAGAATTTCATGGCGGAGGATACATGCCGATTTTACGATTTTTGAGCGGGCAATTTTTGACACTCGTCGCAGAACGCAATCCAATCACCGTTAGAAAATCAGATCAAGAACATCTGCTAGATCCGGAATTTCAATTAGCTGCCTTTCAATATCGAGAAAGAGCCAATCAGATTTCAGTTGGGCAACGAATGCAAGGTTTTATCAAAAAAAGAATGAATCCTTACGATGCATATTTGCGTTGCCAAAATCATATGTTGGTTTTAGCGGAAGCTTATGTTGAAAGAATTGTTTTGGAAAATTTTATTGAAGTGACCAAAAAAGTAGAAGATGCTGATTTGAAAAAACAACTCAAAACGATGTGCGATCTTTATGCACTTTCAACTATAGATCAGCACAAAGGTTGGTACTTAGAAAAAGATTATATGGAAGGGGTGAAAACTAAAGCCATCCGTCAAATGGTGGAAAAGTTATCTAAAAATTTGCGCAGCGAAGCCCTCTTTTTGGTGGAAGCATTTGCGATTCCAGATCAATGCTTAGGTGCCGAAATCGTTTAAAGCTTGTTAGGGAATTAAATTTTGGCTAAAAACATTCCTTCTTTGATGACAATGGTTGTGAAGAAATTATTCAAGTCAATATCGGAAACATAACTTCAGCTGAAGAAACTTCACTTCTAGAAAAAATAAAACGCTTCCCAAGGCCTACGAATAATTTTATTCTTGCAAAAATTTCAAATAGGCAAAATGAACATTTAGAAATTTTCGTTACGAATATTTTAGGGCAATCGATGCGGGAAATTTCTTTTTTGGAAAATGGAAAAACGGAATTTTCAATTGATGTAAATGATTGGCCAACTGGAATTTATTTTCTAAAAATAACTATGGAGGAAGAAGAAAGGATTTGGAAGTTTAATGTGGTGAAATAAAAAGTACCTACGAAGCAGGAGCTTCGTAGGTACTTTTTCGGCCAGCATTTTTTACTGCGGGAATTACTTAAAATCCTTTGAAATAAAATTACTCAAAAGTAAACACCGTTTAGAGAACCAACACTAGCGACGATATTTAAAATAAAAAAAGGAGATTGATAAAAAATATCAATCTCCTTTTTCGCTTTGAAAAAAATCAAAAACTACAATCCCAAAGCTTTTTTAATCTTACCATAAATCGCAGTATTCTCATAAATTCCGCTAAAATTTTCAGACCCTGGCCCATATGCAAAAACAGGAATCATCTCCGCCGTATGATAATCTGTGGTAAATTCCGTCACCATCGTATCTTGAGTCGTTCCCAAGTTGATGGAAAAACCGCCAGTCTCATGATCAGCAGTTACGATAACTAACGTCTCCCCATCTTTCTCTGCCCAATCCAAAACAGCTCCTACACTTTTATCGAAATCCAACATCTCAGAAATTATATAATTAGCATCATTCGCATGTCCACCCCAATCAATCTGAGCGCCTTCGATCATTAAAAAATATCCTTTCCCTTTGCTCCGAGCATTCAAAAACCCAGTTGAAACTCGCGTCGCACCATACAAATAATCTCGACCACTCGCTACCGGAAGTGGATCATCATCAGCGGTGAAATAAGCAAAATTTTTATTCGGATCAAATTTGATCGCGCTCATATTTTCTTTAAAATAATCGCTCACGTAATAACCTTTGTCTTCTAATTCTTTGTACAAATCACGTTCATCCGTTTCTCTTCGATCAAAATATTTTTTCCCTCCTCCAATGAAAAGGTCTATTTCTGTTTTCAAAAAATCAGCAGCAATCTCCTCATACATTTTTCGACTTGGCTGATGCGCAATAAAACTTGCTGGCGTCGCATGCACGATCGTCGAAGTCGAAACCATCCCTGTCGCCATTCCTTTTTCCTCACATTCTTCCAAGATAGTTTTTACTGGTTTCTTTCTAGGATCAACTCCAATAGCACCGTTGTAAGTTTTTACCCCGGCTGAAAATGCAGTTGCTCCTGCCGCAGAATCTGTAATTAGATTATCGCTCGAATGCGATTTATGTAAACCTACAATTGGAAACCTTTCTAAATTAAGTCGATTATTATTTTTAATCATCCCCGCTGTAATTTGCGAAACGCCCATACCATCGCCGATCATCAAAATGACATTTTTCGCTTTCCCATGACGAACAGGATTGGGTGTAGCTGAAGTCGCTGCCAATTTTACAATTGGAGTAGATTTTTCATTTTTTGGATGACATCCAAAAATGAACAGCAAGGAAAACATTACAAAAATCTTTCTCATATACTTATTTTAGTTCTTTGACAAATTCTGCTTTTTAACGTCAAGCTAAAATTAAAATCAACACTTCCGTTGGTCGTTTTTAATTTCAATTTTAGTTTGACCGCATAATTTATCAAGGAACGATTTTTACAAAAAATTTCTAAACTAACATATATCGTTTTCCGGGGAGTGTCTTAATCATACCTTTAAATTCTAGTTCCAACAGCAACGAAGAAACTTCACTCGGTTGTAATTTTGCAATATAACTCAACCTATCAATCGCCACTTCATTTTCATTTCTCAAGATATCAACCACCACTCGCTCCTTTTCCGATAACTCAACGAATAACTGCTTTTGAATATTTCTATTTTTTTCAAATTGTTCCCAGCGCATAATCCCAATTACATCTTCTGCACTTTCAATTAATTGCGCCTTATGATTTTTTATCAAAAGGTTTCCCCCGCCAAATTTCTTATCCCGTGCCCGACCTGGAATTGCAAATACATCTTTATTATATCCATTCGCCAGTTCGGCAGTAATCATCGAGCCTCCTTTCACCTTAGTTTCTACCACAATCAGCGCATCACACATCCCTGCTACAATTCTATTTCTCATCGGAAAATGTTCCCTGTCTGGCCCCTTTCGATGAGTGAACTCGGTTAGAATTCCTCCATTTTTCATCATTTTATCAGAAACATTTCTATGCTCATGTGGATAAATCATACTCAACCCATGTCCCAAAACTCCCACCGTAGGTACATTTAATGAGACGGATTTTCGATGAGCCGTCACATCTATGCCATAAGCTAAGCCGCTGATAATCAAAACATTATACTTTTGCAACTCTTCCACAATCTCTTCACAAATAACCTTGCCATAAGGAGTTGGCGTCCGAGTACCAATAATTGAAACGATGCGATGGTGATTCAACTCAGCATTGCCTTTGAAGTATAACATCGCTGGGCTATCATTGAAATGCTTGAGTCGCTGTGGAAACTTTTCATCCGTATAAAAAAGGCATTGAACATTATTTTTAGCTATAAATTCAAGTTCCTTCTCCGCTTCTTCTAGCACATTATAATGCCGAATATTTTCAGCTAAAGTTCTTCCAATTCCAGGAATGCTCATCAACTCTTTTTGAGTGGCATCAAAAACTGCTTTCGCTCCTCCACAATAACTCACTAAGTTCTTAACAGTAATCGCCCCAACTTTTGGAATTTTGGTAATTGCAATTTTGTATAGGAGATCGTTATTCATTATCTTGGTTTTCTAGAAATTAGGAATTTATTAATCAATAAATTTTGACTTATATTCGTCCCCAATTATTATGCTTATAGTATGTTGAAAATCAGCACAATTTAGCTTTTATTTTTTTCGAAAAAAAAGACTCTTACGAATATTTATTTTTCGATATTATTTTAGGAATGGATTAAAAATAATCACTACTTTTTGACTGGCCTTTTTTCCTTAAAAACGATAACTCTATAATTTTTTGAATTACCTATTTTTGTAAACGAACGTGAAACATTATGACTAAGAAAAAGACAAGTTTTTTGCCAAAATTTGAAGTACTCATTATTTTAGTTTTCTTCGCCAGTTTTATGGCTTGGGCAATTAGTAAATGTGATGCTACCAAAAAATCATTTCAAGATGACTCTGTGGAAGAAACTGCTTCGACTGCAGACGAAACTCCTACCATTGATTCTTTGTATGCAACAGCAGAGCCTAACCATACTTTTCCAAGTGGGGAAGCTCCGCAACTTTCCACCAATACTCCAACGGCCAATCAACCAACTGTCAGCCAACAACCTAAATATTCAAAATTATACGTCACTATTGATGGGTTAAAAATGCGGTCTGGACCATCGTTGGATAGTACGGTAGTTTCTCAAATGAAATTATTCGAGCAAGTTGATTTCTTGAATGAATTTACTGACTCGACTTACCGAATTAATTTAGGGTACGAAATGGCAGATGAGCCTTGGTTCAAAATTCAACATCGAGGTAAAGTCGGATGGGTTTATGGAGCAGGAGTTAATTTTTATAAAAAGAAAAGGGAAGGGGCTTTTTCGGGAAATTAAAATCTAAATGAATATTCAATCTAGAACATGGAATATCCACTATCCAATAAAGCTGTTGTGAAAAATTGGACATTGGATATTCCTTGTTCTAGATTGGTGTTATTCAAAAAAAAATATCACTTCTGAATAATTATTTTTTGAATAATTGTTTCTTTCTCTTTTTCAAAAACTAAAAAATAAATTCCTGAGGGAAAATAGTTAGTCGAAACTTCTCTCGAATCATTCGCATTTAGAAAATCAGCAAACCATATTTTTCCATTCACATCCATCAACTTCATTTCTTTTTTTGACGTCGAAAGGTTTTTAATTTTTATAAAATCAACAGCAGGGTTTGGCGCAACTTCTATTTTCCCATCCGAAAATTCTTGCGTCGAGACCACATCAACCCCTTCATAATTCAAAACTACGCTGGAAGAATCAGACAAATCATCAAGTGGATAAAAAAGATATTTGGCATGAAGCGTTCCAGTTAATCCGTTTGGTTTGACATGCAAAATAAATTTATTCGTTAATCCTGTAGGAATAGTTGGTAAGTAAAAATCAGCACTATCCATTCCATCTGCTGAAGTATAATATTGAGTTGGATCTTGGATAGAAATCTCCCACCCATTATTCCCTCCGTGCGATGACAGAGGATCTACTTCCAAGTACACTTTTTCCCAACGCATATATAAGGTATCCGAAGTGTTGTTTTCAAATAAAACATAGTCGTAGAAAAATTCAAACGTTGCAGGTTTTACTAAATTAATGGTATCAGGTGTAGATGAAAATGCTACTTGCGCATTCGCCATTTTTCCAAAAAATAATATTATAGCAATAATAATTATAAAAATTAATTTTTTCATTTCTCCTTTTTTTAAAAAAATTATTTAATTCGAATACCCATTTGCTTCATCAAAAGCGTGGCATTAAAACTTTGACTCACTCCTTTTTTAATCGTATAATCAAATTTCAATTTCCCATCTTGTACTTCTACTTCCATGCAAAGATTCTCAATCGCACCTGCTGCATTCGCTTCCATACTTCCCAATTCCAAATCGTGCGTAGCAATTAATCCTGATCCTTTGCTATTAATAAATTGTTGAATCAATGCTTTCGAACCGGTGTGTCGATCCCTAGAATTCGTTCCTTTTAGAATTTCATCTAAGATAAAAAAAATGTTTTGTTCGGCATCAACTGCTTCGATAATTATTTTTAGCCGCTTGAGTTCCGCATAAAACGAGGAGGTACTTTCGTGCAATGCGTCAACCGTTCGCATACTTGTATAAACTTGTAAAGGCGGCAATGAAAATTCTTTTGCACAAACCACACTCCCACTCATCGCCAAAATAATATTCAACCCTGCCGTTCGCAAAAAGGTACTTTTCCCTGCCATATTCGAACCGGTGATCAATTTGATATGCGCTTCAGTCGGCATCTTCAAATCATTGCACACTCTTTCTTTTCCATCGATCAGCGGATGCCCCATTTGGTTGGCGACCAACTCATTTTTGTTTTCAACTTTTGGAAAAACCCAATCTGGATTGTTATAATAAAGTGTCGAAAAACTTAAAACAGCTTCGATCTCTTGCAATGCATCAAACCATTTGGGGAGAAGATCTTTTTGCACCGCTTGCCATTTTTCCAAACGATTCACCCAATGCAAATCCCACAGCGTAAACACATTTAAAATAATCGCAAAAGGATTATTTCGAACATTTAATTGCTGAATGATGTAGGACAATTTCTTGACACTCGTCGAGGCATTCTCTTTTCCAACAAAAAAAACAGATTGTAGTCCATGTAATTTCTTAGAAGAAAATTCCTCTCCTTCAATGTGATAAATCAGTCGTGCGTAGTGTGCTAATATTTTTTCTGCTTTGTCAGTTTGTACGTGAGTGGCGGTGACTTTCTCCAACGTTATTTTTAAAATAATCGCCGCAGGTATATAAAATAAAATCGCCAGTTGCCAAGGAATATAAAATAACCAAAGTACGACTCCAGCAATTCCTAAAATTGGAGCAACGTACATTGCCATTTTTAACCAAGAAGAATTACTCACGAAAGGAGGCATTTGTAACCATTTTTTCAATGCTTGCAAATGATCTTCAGAATCTTCGGTAGACATGCCGACCGCTTGAAAATTTTGTCGCCAATCTAATTGTTGTTGTAATTCTTGAACAGATTCTTGGCGAAGTGAAATTTCCTCGATTTGTGCAGGATGACTTAACCAGTTGGCTAAACATTTTTTCCCAATAGAAGTATTGCTTCGATTGCAATATTGGAAAAAAGAATAGGCGCCGAAAATATCCATGTCAATTGAATTTGGATGTTGAGCGTCTATAAATTGCTCGCCCGAATCAAATTCATTGAAGTTATAATTCAGATAGTCAACTTCATTTTGGTTGACTTTCATTAAATTTTCGTGATGAATTTGATCTTGCTGAATCGCTTGATGCCAATAGACGAATCGAGCAAAAGCCACCAAAAACACTAATAAAAAAAGCGGTGCTGCCCAACCATACGACCACAAAAAAGTAAATATCGCAGCCCCTATAAAAAAGATCACTAATCGAACAATCGAGAAGCGAATATATTTTTGTTTCAACTCAGCAGCTTTGGCTGCAAAATCATTTTGTCGTTTTTTGTAAAGTTCTTGTAATTGCAAAGGAGAAAATGTTGAGTAAAAGTGATCTAATATTTTTTTGACTTAAAAAAAATTAATTGTGTCCTGCAGATTGTAACGTGGTAATCTGCCTAAAGTAATAATTGCCGCAAATTTACTATTTTTACCCATGAAGTTTTTAATGTAAAAAAATAAATATTTGAGTACCAAGACACAGAACCATAGAATTATTTTTGGACTGAAAGTAAAACAATCGCGGACAGAACTAAAATTGTCATTTGCCCAACTCGCCGAGCAATCGGGACTTTCTGTTTCATACCTCAATGAAATTGAAAAAGGAAAAAAATATCCACGAGCTGATAAAATTGTTTTGTTGGCAAAAGCCTTGCAGATTGATGTAGAGTCACTGACTTCAACTATCCTGACGAAACAATTAGCTCCCGTAGGAGTATTGTTACAATCAAATTTCTTGAATGAATTGCCGCTGGATTTGTTTGGAATTGAGTTATCGAAAGTGACGGAGATTATTGCAAATGCGCCAATTCGAGTAGGTGCATTTATTTCTACTTTGGTAGAAATTTCGAGAAGTTATTCGTTGTTGGATGCTCATTTTTTCACAGGCGCCATGCGAGCGTATCAAGAAATGCGCTATAATTATTTTGAAGAAATTGAAAAAGCGGTGGACGATTTTTTAAAAAAAGATAAATTGCCGATCAACGGAGGGACAACTGCCGATACGTTGAAATTTATTTTGCAAAAAAAATATAAATACCAAGTCATCGAGAATGGTTTGGAGGGCTACCCCGAATTAAAAGATATCCGAGCAGTTTTTATTCCAAAGGGAAAAAAATTATTACTCAACGAAAACTTGTCTTCTACTGAAAAATTATTTCAACTCGCTAAAGAATTAGGTTTTAATCGCTTGAAAATAAAACAGCGAGGATACACTTCTTCCCTTTTGAAAATCGATTCTTTTGATATGGTCTTGAATCAATTTCAAGCTTCTTATTTTGCGGCAGCGGTGATTATTCCGCGAGAAGCACTTTTGGAAGACCTCTCTTCTTTTTTTCAAAAAGAAAAATGGGATGCGGAAGCCTTGATTCAAATCAATCAAAAATACAATGCGTCGCCTGAGATTTTATATCATCGACTGACGAATTTGTTGCCACAGTTTTTTGGTTTGCAAAAATTATTCTTCCTTCGATGTATTCATGACACGGAAAAAAATAGTTTTGAAATTGATAAAGAATTGCATCTCAATCACAAACATCACCCGCACGGAAATGGATTATTGGAACATTATTGTCGAAGATGGTTGTCAATTTCTTTGCTAGACGACATGCATGAAATGCAAAAGGTAGGGAAATATGTCAACACCTTTGTAGGAGTCCAACGGTCGAAATATTTTGGAACAGAGGATGAATATTTGTCATTCACCTTGTCGCGCCCGTCGCACCCAAAATCGCATTTGAATACGAGTGTGACGATTGGAATTTTGATTGATGATGAAGTGAAAGGGAAAATTAATTTTTTGGATGACCCAACGATTCGAACTCGGGTAGTAAATAAAACTTGTGAGCGATGTCCAATTTCAGATTGTGAGGAAAGAGCTGCGCCTGCAATTGAAGTGAAGAAAAAAGAAAATAGGAAAGCCGTGCAGGATGCTTTGAGGAAGTTGGTTGGGGAATGAAAAATCAACTGTTAGACTGTTTTGCTATTAGACTGCTTTACTGTTTTACTGTTTCTTTTCAATAGTTAAAACAATAAAACAGTAGCGAAGCGAAACAGTTTAACAGTTATTCCAAAACCGTAATCACCCCCGTCTCCACTTCATAACTCCAATTCCCCGCCCGGTCTTTAATTCTAATTTTAAAAGTCGTCGTCTCTGAATTATTATTCTCATCAATCAGAATCGTATAATTTAAAACGATATTCAACTCCCCAGTAATTTTTATTTCAGCACCAGAAGGTGCTCGTGGCGAAAGATGATAATCAAATTTCAAAACACTTGGATCACGCGTATCAATCAGCTCAATCGAGGGAACATCTGGATCCTCCGTTCCCAAATCGCCATCACCATCCGAATAGGAAATTGTGAAAATTAATTCGTCCGTATACTGTTGCACTTGATCGGATTCAGGAATCACTTTGATTAATTCAATCATTGGAACTTCCGTCAATAATTCGTCAGGATCATCCTTTCCACAACTTGCTAAAAGAAAAATCAAGGTTAGCAAAAATATATTTTGATACTTCATCCTTTTTTATTTTTTCCAAAAAAAACAATACAGTTACATTTTTTTTAAAAAAATTACTGCACGTAAAAAGAGAAATACTTAATCAAATATGCAGGTGCATTTCCATTCGGCAATTCCGTTGGGTCGTCATGATCTGCATCTTTTACAAACATTCGCATGTAAACAATATCGCCTGATTCGAGACCTAAGTCAGATGGTTTAAATGCTACTTTTTGATAATAGGGAAATGGATCAGAGTTCTCTGTACTAAAAACACTATTGATTATAAGTGGCGTAGATTCAACTTGCATGTCCAATTCTACAGGATTATAAAAATAAAATGGCTCTGTCAAAAATTGAATTTTATTATAGGTCAACTCATTTCCCAAAATATAATTTTGATCAACATCCATGTCAATAAATAGAAACCATATTTTCATCCGCCGAAGTGATAAAAGGATTAAAAGCAAAATCATCAATTCGAGCAGTATCTACTCTGAGATTATTATTGTCGGGCAAGTAAGCCACCACCCCATACCACGCAGGTTGAGTACTCGAAAGCGTTGGCGTATTTCCAAAAATATCTTTTGCGCCATCATTAATCCAATTGGTGATGAGGTTAATTTTATCTTCGGCCAACGGATTTCCACTCGAAGGCATCCGTTCAAAATTAGGTAAAAAATGCTCCGTAATTCTTTTATACAATATTGATTGCTCCGGCTCAAAAGGGGGCACTCGAAATGGAAGTGGTTCGCACCCATCACTTGCCATGCCATAATTTTTCACAATCGGATGGTAAACCAAAGAATTGTAGGCACTCTCCACCGTCCTAAAATCAGGCTCAAAAGTTCCATCATGACAGCCTGGGCAATTACAACCTTCAACAAAGATATAATAATGCAGTCCTAAAATCTATTAGAATCGACAGGAATCGTTTCAATTTCTGGCAGCGGATAAGCCAACTTATCAAATGGGTTGAAAGGTAAATCTGACGGCTCAGGCGTATGATTATTCTTGCACGAACACATCAGCAAACATAAAACTAAAAAGGTAAATATGATTTTTTCATCTTTTAATTGGTTCCCCGTGGCACAGTTCAAAACCGTATCACGGATATTATTTAGGAACTTTCTTCTGAGAAACTATTTTTCCCTAAAAGAGAAATTCTGTTTTTTCAAATAAACTATTCACCATTAAAAACCCACCATTATCAAAACCCTGCGTACTCATCCGACTTCATCACTAATCGTTGAGCAAATTGATAACCTTGCGTTTCGTCAAAAATAAAATCGCATCTACCATCTCTTGCGAGTCAGGTTGCCGAACTAAAAGTTGGTTATAAATATCAATGGAAAGACCTTGATAAAATTCCGCTGTGTTCATTATTATATTAATGAAGTCATTCTGATTATTTCCATCTTGAAAAAAAACTTGAGCAGGGTTTCCAGAAACCATATTTACGGAAACTATTAATTGAGCGTTGGTTGGTGTTCTTTTAAAAAAAAAAAAACAAGAAAGGACATAGTTTTCAGCGCCCATATTGACCTCTTCGTAGAATTGGTTCCGAGTGATTCTCGACATAAATTCATTGATCGTAATTTCTCCATTTTGATAATTCACTCGTGCATTTCGCAGAGCATACATCAAATCCAATTCAATATTATATAATTGAGCCAAGGCATTATTTCCATTTTGAATTGCTTGATCTCGCTCCGATTCATAAATAAGGATGGTAAAATCTAACTCCTCATTCGTCACACCAAGTAAATAACTTATTTGATGAATTTCATAAAATCGTTGGTAGTATTCTTCCGACTCCATCAAATTGGTGAGTAATTGTTCCCGCGAAGCATAGTCTAAATGATTAGATTTCAGATCTGAAGGGGCCGACGTCAATTCAACATCCAATAGTTCACGCCCCAAAAGATCAATGTAAGTTTTATTGACATAACTTTGAATTTGGACAGTTGTCACTTCATCATAAAGAGGGGCAATATTATCTTCAGTGATAATATTTTCAATAACGGTATCTTTTTTTACAAGAAAAAATAAATACCACCATCAACATTAGGTAGATTATATTCCTCATAGGAATTTGGGTTTTAAGGAAATATTTTAAAATCTCAAGACAATCGGTTTTCAAAATCCCCTATTCCATTTAAAATTATTCTTAAGTTTTCCCGTAATCCGATTCTCCGAATCGTTAACCGTTCGACGACTTTCCAAATCGTATTCTATTTTTTCGATTTGGAAAATCGAAATACGGGAAACGACTCGGAGAGTCAGATTATGGGGGGTAGCGCAAAAAAATATCAATTTACTAATCGAAATGTAGTTTTAAAACCAAAAACCATAGTAACCCTTTTCAAAAGTTTGTTTTCTTTGCAGTAGTCGAAGATGTTAACAAAATTCGGCACAGCTACTTTTTTAATTTTTCAAAAAAAAATCAACTAGCATGTTAAAAAGATTGTACGTACTGACATTCATTTTTGTAGGTGTAAGTATTAGTTTAAATGCACAACAAAATAATGCGAAAATATCAGTCGAAGATATTTGGGAAAGATATGAATTTGTTCCAAGATCAGTTCCAGGTTTTAATTTCCTCAACGACGGAAAACATTATACTCGATTGGAAGAAAATAAAATCAAGCAATATGATTTGACCACGGGGCAATTTACCAAAGACATTTTTGATCCTGCTAGCGTGAGTGGAAATTCAGAATTTAATGGTAAAATGGATGACTACACTTTCAGTAAAGATGAAAGTAAAATTTTGATAAAAACCGAAACGGAATCTATTTACCGAAGAAGTACCCGAGCAAATTTTTATGTCTGGGATAAAAATAACAATACTCTTACAACTGTCGAAAAAGAAGGAAAACAACGATACACTTCTTTCTCTGACGATGCGACAAAAGTAGCTTTCGTTCGAGGTAATAATATGTATTATAAAAATTTGATAAGTGGAAACATTACTCAAATCACTCCTGATGGTAAATTTAATTCTATCATCAATGGCTCCGCTGATTGGGTTTACGAAGAAGAATTTGCCATCGCCAAAGCTTTTGAATGGTCGCCTGATGGAAACAAAATTGCCTTCTTGAGATTTGATGAATCGGAAGTAAAAGAATTTACGATGACTTTGTACAACCAAGATTTGTACCCAGAATATGAGACCTTTAAATATCCAAAAGTTGGTGAAAAAAATGCCATTGTTTCTGTTCATGTTTTTGATATCAGATCAGGAAAAACAGTTAAAGTACAAACCGGTAATGAACCTGACATGTATTTTCCGAGAATCAAATGGACACTTGATGCGAACAAACTTTGCGTCTTTAAGATGAATCGTCACCAAAATGAATTAGAGTTATTATTGGCTGATGCAACATCTGGTAGAACTTCTGTGATGCTTAAAGAAATGAATAAATATTATATCGATATCACCGACGATATGACTTTTTTGGAAGATGGGAAATGTTTTATTTGGACCAGCGAAAGAGATGGATTCAACCATATTTACATGTATGAATTGGATGGAAAATTGAAACGACAATTGACTAAAGGTAATTTTGATATAACTAGTTTTTATGGTGTAGATGAAAAAAGAAAAACAATCTACTACCAAGCTGCAGAAGAATCTCCGATGGAGCGACAGATTTATTCTTTGAGTTTTAAAGGAAAGAAAAAGAAAAAAATTACCCCTGCTGAAGGAACTAACCGAACGCAATGGAGCAGTAATTTTGATTATTATGTGAATACACATTCAACGTTAAATTTTCCGGCTACCTATACCGTTTACGAAAATTCAGGAAAGGAAGTTCGTGTCATTGAAGATAATGCGGGGATGAAAACCACGCAGCAAAATTACGGTTGGAACAACTTTGAATTTTTCGAAGTACCTATCGAAGGTGGCGAAAAATTAAATGGCTGGATACTCAAACCTACCGATTTCGATCCTAATAAAAAATATCCTGTTTTTATGTACGTCTACGGTGGCCCAGGAAGTCAAACGGTAAATGATTCGTGGGGAGGATTCAATAATTGGTGGTATCAAATGTTGGCTCAAAATGGCTACATCGTGGTGAGTGTGGATAATCGAGGAACAGGTGCAAGAGGTCAGGAATTTAAAAAAATGACTTACCTCGAATTAGGGAAATACGAAACCATGGATCAAATTTCCGCTGCAAAATACCTTGGCAGTCAAGCTTATGTTGATGCAGAACGGATTGGAATTTTCGGTTGGAGTTATGGTGGTTACATGTCTTCTCTTTGCCTTTTCAAAGGAGCAGATATTTTCAAATCTGCGATTGCAGTTGCACCGGTGACGAATTGGAAATGGTACGATACGATTTATACCGAACGATATATGCGTACGCAAAAAGAAAACGAAAGTGGTTACAAAGATAATTCACCTATCAACTTTACAGACTTAATGAAAGGAAAATATTTGTTAGTACATGGAGTGGCGGATGACAATGTACATTTTCAAAATACAGCGGAAATGGTTAATGCGTTGATTCGTTCCAACAAACAATTTGATACTTATTTTTACCCAAATAGAAATCATGGTATTTTTGGAGGAACTACTCGATTGCACCTTTATAATAAAATGACGGATTTCATTTATGAAAATTTATAGGGATTAGACCGCTGCGCTGTCAGAGGACAGATCGTTCGCCTGTGCCGAACTGACAGAGGACAGACTGACGATTACTATCTGCGAGACGATAAAACAATGCGATGCAGAAATAAAACCAACATCGTCAGTCTGTCAGCACAGCAGTCTGTCCGAAAGCGCAGCAACCGATCTGACCTCTGTCAGCGCAGCGGTCTAAATAAAAAAAAATGAAAAAACATAACAACATATACACGTCAAGATGGTTTTATTCCGTCTTGGCATTTTTTTTATTCAGTTTCATTCTTACTAATTGCAAACGTACTCATCCACCACCAAAAGATCTATCAAAGTTAGACTGGATTCTAGGTCATTGGAAAATCAATGAAGGGAATGATTTCGAAACTTGGATTAAAATCAATGATCAATATTATTTTGGAAGAAATTTTCGCATTTATGGCGAAGGTGATACAACTGTGTTAGAGACCATTGATTTGGTTATTCGAGATAATGAGATTCTTTATATCCCAACGGTCAAAACACCCAAAGGTGACCACCAAGTCCCTTTTAAAATGATCTCAGATTCAGACAAATATTTTATTTTTGATAATAAGGAAAATGATTTTCCAAAAAAAATAAGCTACACAAAATTTGATCAGAATACCGTCCGAGCTAGAATTGAAGGAGGAAAAAGGAAGATTGATTTCCAGTTTATTCGAATGGAATAAAATTAAAGAATTGAAGATTAAGGGATTTTAGCAAAAAATAAGGTGACTTTACCCATTTCCTACGTTAAAAGAATAATGATGGTTATGTGATTTAGCGAAGTGTTAGCATATCTTTTAACATACTTTAAGAAATAAAAAAAACGTTAACATAATTATGTATTTTAATAGCAAAATCTATAATTAAATACTTAAATCACTATAAACCAATCTTTAATACATATTAAAAATGTAAATTCACCATTAAAAAAAGTCATTTTCCGCTCAATTTTTTCCAAAAACTTGACAGATCATTTGATAAAAGGTACTTTTACATAACTAAGAAATTCGTTTCTGGCATATAAGTTGGAAACCTATAAATTAAAAAGTAAATCCATGAAGAATCTAATGTTGCTCTTACTAATTGTTCCTTGTTTGGCTGCCACTAGCCAAAACATGGATAGTATTTCAAAGGCTTTGAGTAGAGGTGATGTGGAATCTCTTTCTACTTACTTCGATGAAAACGTAGAAATTGATGATGACTTTTATGATAAATCGGAAGCAAAGGCTGTGGTGAAAAAATTCTTTTCGAAGAATCCACCCAAATCTTTTAGCCTAATCCATCAAGGTACTTCCAAAGACAAAGATTCCAAATATTTTATTGGAAACTTGAATGCAGCAAGCGGTACTTTTAGAGTGTATGTTTACATGAAATTATCAGGAAGTCAACCACTTATCCAAGAACTTCGATTTGACAAAGAATAATTTTTTTAATGGTTAATTGTTAATGTTTAACGGTTAACTCGAAATAGGAAAGGAGCATTCATTAGGTTGAGTGCTCCTTTTTTAATTGGTTACAATTGTATCCTACCTAGTTAAAAAAAACAGGAACACTCAATTAAATGAATGTTCCCGTTTTTTCATTAACCGTTAACAATTCACCATTAATTAATCGCTAATTTGATTGCTCTTCGTGTATCGCCTTCACGAATCTGAATCAGATAAATTCCAACCAGTAAATTCAAAATATTCAATATATATATATATATATATATATATTGGTGTCCCTCGAAAGAAGTGCTTTGCAATTGCTTGCCACTCATCGTTGAAAGTCTAATCTCATAAGTTTTACCCTCTGAATTATTGATATTAATATAAGTAAAATAAATTGCTGCATTTGGGAAAACAGTTATATCCTCAAATAAATGTGGATCTTGAACCGCTGTTGATTCTTCTTCGATAAATAAATTAGACCATTTTCCAATCGTCAACTAATTATCGTCAGTCAATGTTTTCATAAAATTGACCAATTTAATTTTTCTCCATCCTTGAAGTTTAATCCAATTGGATCACTCATCCAATTAAAGAATGAATTCGGAGATTTCTAGGAGAGATTTTAGGCGTGGAATAAAATTAACCCTATAAATTTTGATAAAATGGCAAAATCCATTTTCCATACAAATGTCAGGAGGAAGGAATTTTACCAATTATTAAGCAAATTGCTCAAATAGATGTGGATTTTCTTTAATAAATGAATTGAACTTTCGGCGACTAGCTACAAAAGTGATTTTTTTTCCAAAAGTCCCAGGCTCTTTTAAAACGATTTGAATAGTTCTGAAAATTACAAAATCTTGTTCCTTGATATTCTTAACATTCGACCAAGGATATTTATAATTTTTAAAATAATTGGTAGCAAAAATATGTGTTTGATCCATTTCAATTCGCTTGAGCTGAAGAACTGTAAAGTAAAAAAATACTATTCCAGCTAATAAAAAAACAGTCATTCCATATCGAAAAGTCTGAATCGGTACACCCGCAAAGTGACTTGTATCCAAAAACCAAACTGCCATCGTAAATGAAGAGAAAATTACCGTCCAAAAAAGGGGTACGAATATTTTCAAAAATAAGGTAAGTGAAGTGGATACTTGCTGCATTAGTTAATTTTGAATGATTGAATTTTAACCCGCCTGCTGCACTTGCCCGGGCAGGTCTTTAATAATTTAAAATTAATAGTTTACGGTTTTTTCATTAAAGCTTTCTCTTCTGCCGCTTCTTTGGCTACTGCATTTTTAATGACTCTTCGAGAAATTATGATACTCACTTCGTATAATCCAAATAATGGTATTCCAATCAAAAACTGCGTGACCACATCTGGAGGAGTGACAATCGCCGCCATCAATAAAATAATCACAATCGCATGTCGTCGATAACTTTTCAAAAATTCAGGAGTGATTAATCCTATTTTTGATAAAAAATAAACAGCAACTGGCATCTGAAAAATGATCCCAACTGGCAACGTAAAAAGTATAATGGAAGAAACATAATCAGATAAGTTTGGCTCAAAATCTACTCCTGCCCCAAATTCATAATTGGATAAAAAGGTAATCGCAAATGGCGTAAGCACAAAATAACCAAAAGAAACGCCTGACATAAAAAGCATAGAACAAGAAAAAACAATTCCTCTCGCTGCTTTCAACTCATTGTTGAGCAATGCAGGTTTGATAAATCGCCAAATTTCCCAAAATAAATAAGGGAACGCTACCACTAAACCGAAAATGACCGATACTCGAATATGGGTCAAAAATGCTTCATGCATCGCTTTGATATCCAAGGTAAATTCTGGAGGAAAAAAACAAGTCACTTCGGACATGTTACAGAAGAATTCATACGTAGGAAATTCTCTAAGTCGAGGCCAAAATAAAATAAATGTGGTAAAATCCTTTGCAATAAAAAATCCTATTGCTAGCACTAACAAAGCAATAACCGACCGCACCAAGTGCCATCGCAAAGCCTCTAAATGATCCAAAAAGGACATTTCTGACTCTTCTTTCATATTGTCAACATCGACTTGATCTAGTGCCATTGGTTTATAATTTTTCCCAAAAATAGCATTTTTTAATGAGGTCTAGGAAAGGAATGGAAAGGAAGTTTTTTGACTTAGATTTTTTCTAAATAAGGAAGTTTTCAGTTAGCAGTTTTTCAGTTGACGGTATGCAGTTTCCCCAACTTTCTGCCAACGGTTACTGCTTACTGCTTACTTTTTTCTTGTAATCCAAGATGCTCAACGTTTCATCACAAAAATCATAATCTGCTTCTACATTAGAAGCAATAATCATCGAGCGATTTTGCCCATATTCTTTAATTAAATCTCGATACCAATTCATGCCTTGAATATCCAAATTGGTCGTCGGCTCATCTAACAGTAGCAAAGATGAATCGGAGCAAATGCCCAAAACTAATTTTAAGCGTTGCTTCATTCCAGAGGAGAAAAACCGCACAGGTTTGTCTTTCGATTTTTCAAAATTTAAAATTTCAATTAAATCAGCAGGTGACAATTGATTAGAAAACGTTTTAAATTTTTGATGAAATTTGATCGCTTCGGTGAGCGTAAATTCTTCGATCAAATCAATATAAGGTGCAGCATAACTTATCTTTCGATAGACCTCTTCGATCGGTAGTTTCTCACCTTCCAACAAAAAATTCACTTTGCCTTTCGATGGAGTCAGATGACCTGACAACACCTTCAGCAAAGTGGATTTCCCTGAGCCATTTGGCCCTAAAATAGCATACTTTTTTCCCGCTTCAAAAGTGAAATCAACTCCTCGGAAAATCCACTCGTAACGGTATCTTTTTCCAATATTACGAAAGGATACTTCCATTCCCATTTCCGTTAACTCTTATTTGTGGACTAACTTTACCTCCATTTGTATGACGATATCCTCTGATAATTCCTCGGCTCGCATCTTTGATAAAATCCAAAATATTTTCTCTCTCAGGTGATTCGGTCAAAGTAGATTGAATCACTTCCAAAGCTTGTGACGTATTATGTCCTTTCTGATAAAGCAATCGATAAATGTTTTGAATATTGTTAATCTGATCATCAGAGAAACCTTTTCGACGCAAACCAATTGAATTGACTCCTGCGTAAGAAAGTGGTTCTCTCGCCGCTTTGATATATGGTGGAATATCTTTTCGCACCAATGAACCTCCTCCGACCATCACATTATCGCCAATTCGTACAAACTGATGAACGGCAGTCAAACCTCCAAGTGTCGTTCTTGGCCCAACTTCGATATGTCCAGCAAGGGTTACATTATTGGCCAACACACATCGCTCGTGAATAATGCAATCATGTGCAATATGACAATAAGCCATAATCAAGCAATTATCTTCAATAACTGTTTTCCAATTGGCCGTCGTTCCGATATTGATCGTACAATATTCCCGAATGGTTACATTATTTCCTATTTCTAGAAAAGTCCGTTCGCCTTTATATTTTAAATCTTGCGGAATAGAACCAACGATTGCCCCAGGAAAAATTTTACAATTTTCTCCCAATCGAGTTCCGTTCATAATTACCGCATTTGGAAAAATCTCTGTATTATCGCCAATCACTACATCTTTTTCAACCGTAACAAAGGCTCCGATTTTTACGTTTTTTCCGATTTTGGCTTCCGGATGAATATTTCTTATTGGATTCATGATTGAGCTTCTTTCAATATTTTTTCAAGAAAATAGGTTCTAAAAAATTAAAACGGATTTTTCCTTAAAAAAAATACTACTGTTTTATAAATATATAAGTGAGTAAAAACATAACGTGCAATTGCTCAACTTATTCGTATGATTTAACTTAATTTTCAAGCTAAATTAGGTATCCGATAACTATTGAAACTATAATTTAAGTCCTTTTTACTATTTGAGCGGTCAACTCTCCCTCTGATACTATTTTATTCCCAACGTACGCTGTTCCTTGCATATGACAAATTCCTCTTCTGATCGGAGACAATAATTCCATTTTGAAAATCAAAGTATCGCCTGGAACTACTTTCTGTCTCAACTTCACTTTATCTATTTTCAAAAAATAAGTATCCCAATTTTCGGGATCTGGAACAGTTGACAAAGCTAAAATTCCGCCTGTTTGTGCCATTGCTTCTATTTGTAAAACGCCTGGCATAACTGGATTCCCTGGAAAATGTCCTTGAAAAAATTGCTCATTAAAAGTGACATTTTTGATCCCCACCACATGTTTCTCTCCCAATTCAGTTATTTTATCTATTAATAAAAACGGATATCGATGGGGCAAACGTTTGGCGATTTCTACCACATCATAAATTGGGTCTTCGTTAGGATTGTATTTCGGTTTATTTTTGAGCTTTTTTTGTTCGACTAGTTTTTGTTTTAATAACTTAGCAAATTCAATATTTGCGGTATGCCCTGGCTTAGTTGCAACGATTTTTCCTTTGATTGGTTTCCCCACTAAAGCTAAATCACCCATCACATCTAATAATTTATGTCGAGCGGCCTCATTCCTGAATTTTAATTCGATCGTATTTAAAATTCCCTCTTTATCAACCTCCACACTTGGCTTTCCTAATTTCTTGGCTAAGACATCCAATTCCTTCTTTTTCATCACTCTATCCACAATAACGATTGCATTGTCCAAATCGCCCCCTTTGATTAAATTTTGTTCCAACAATTGTTCTAATTCATGTAAAAAAACAAATGTTCGACAAGGTGCAATCTCCTTTTTATAATCATCAATTGACTTCAAAGAAGCATATTGATGTCCCAAAACAGGAGAATTGAAATCAATCATCGTCGTCACCTGGAAATCCTCACTTGGAAATGCCATTAATTCAGCACCTGATTCTTCATCTTTAAATGAAATAGGTTCTTCGATTACAAAATAATCTCGTTCCTCTTCCTGCTCTTCAATTCCAGCTTTACTCAGTTCTTCCACGAATTCCCTCGCACTTCCGTCCATAATTGGCGCTTCTGGCCCATCGATATCAATCATCACATTATCAATTTGTAATCCAGATAATGCAGACAAAGCATGTTCCACAGTCGTAACCGAGGCTTCACCAACTGAAATGGTCGTACTTCGATTAGTAGAGCTTACTCGATTCACATCGGCTGAAATTACTGGTTGATTTTCGAGGTCAATCCGTTTGAATTTATAGCCATGATTAACAGCTGCTGGATGAAAAGTCATCGTGACCTCCTTACCTGTATGCAAGCCAATTCCTTTTACTTTTACTGGTTTCTTAATAGTAGTTTGCTTCATTCTTACTTTTTGAAAATTCGATTTTTTTTGAAAATTCGCACAAAGATAAGTGTTTGTTAAGAAAAAAGGAGGTGAAGGTTACTTTTATAAAAAAAACTGGCTAATTCAGCATTACTTTAAATGCTTTTTAAAGCAAAAAACAGTTCCTTTAAACAAGACTAATAAAACAGTCTTTTCCCCTACTTCATTTGTTTTTTCAACAAATTCACTTCTTTAGATAATTCTGGTAAATTTTTAAAGACCGCATATGATCTTAAATAATTTGCATAATTTATTGCTGGAGAACCATAAAGCGAGGTATTTTCTTTTTTTACACTTCTAGCCACTCCTGATTGCGCTTGAATTTTTGCTCCATTAGCCACCTCGATATGTCCGACAAATCCAACTTGCCCGCCAATCATACAATTTTCTCCAATTTTAGTACTGCCAGCCACTCCAGTTTGAGCAGCGATAACTGTATTTTTTCCAATCTCAACATTGTGTGCAATCATAATCAGATTGTCTAATTTTACGCCTTGACGAATAATCGTAGCCCCCATCGTGGCGCGATCTATCGTAGAATTCGCTCCAACCTCTACATCATTTTCGATCAGCACATTTCCAATTTGAGCTACTTTCTTAAATGAACCATCTGCTTCTGGTGCAAAACCAAATCCATCTCCACCTATCACTACGTTGGCATGTAAAATACAGTTGCTTCCAACTTCACAATCATGATAGATTTTTACGCCTGAAAAGAAAGTGCAGTTATCCCCAATTTTGGCATTTTTCCCAACAAAAACTTGTGCTTGAAGAGCAGTATTGTCGCCTATTTCAGCACCTGCTTCGATTACTACGAATGGGCCAATATTTACATTATTACCAATTTTGGCAGAAGGATGAATCGCAGCTTGAGCTGAAACCTCCCCTTTTTTATCATCCTTGGGAGCGAAATTTTCCAATAAAAAAGAAACTGATTTATAAACATCTTCCACTCTAATCAACGTCGCAGAAATGGGTTGGGATGGAACAAAATCTTTGCTGACTAGAATAATCGCAGCTTTTGTCGTATAAACGTAGTGTTCATACTTTTGATTGGCAAAAAAACAAATCGAATCCTCGGTAGCTTCTTCTATTTTACTGGGTCGGCTAACTATGACATCAGGATTACCTTCGATGGTTCCATTTAGCGATAGGCTAAGATCTTTGGCTGAAATTTGCATGTTAAATATGGGGTTTAGCGATAGGTTAAATTTCCTCGCACAAAGGTAAATAATAATTATCGCACAACGTTTTTTTTCGATAAAATTGAATGTTTTCACCTATGAAACGATATTCTATTGCATTTAGCTTCCTCAGTTTTTAAAATCAAAATGTTCATCAAAATCAAAACTCACTACGGAAATCTCGTCTGGGGAGGAATTTTGATTTTGATTGACATTTTGATTTGATTCTATTTTGATTCTTACTTTTTCCTTTTTTTGTAAAAAAAAATCATCATTCTATCATTCTATTTTCCAATGATTACCTTTGCGCCTCGAAATGGGAATCTTCGGTTCAAAAGTACCACGAAACTCCTGCTTCGTAGTAACAAAGAGCAACGAAGCAGGAGCTTCGCAGTACTTTAAAAAAATTTAATATGGAATTTTTAAAAAAAATAAAAATAGGCACTCGTGGAAGTCGGCTTGCATTATGGCAAGCAGAATTTCTCAAAAGTCAACTCGCTGAAATTGGAGTCGAATCCGAATTGATTATTATCAAAACTAAAGGTGATAAAATTCAACATATCGGTTTTGACAAAATGGAAGGCAAAGGTTTTTTCACTAAAGAAATTGAAGATGCTTTGTTGCGAGGTGATGTTGATATGGCTGTTCATTCGATGAAAGATATGCCAACCAACTCGCCGGAAGGATTGGTGATCACCGCCGTTTCTTATCGCGAAGATCCTGCTGATTGGTTATTGATTCGAAAAGAATCTGTTGATACCAATATGGATTTGAAGTTGAAAAAAAATGCCATTGTCGGAACTTCTTCTGCTCGACGAAAAGCACAAATGTTAGATTTTCGAGATGATATTGAGCTGAGAGATATTCGTGGAAATGTGCCTACTCGAATTGAAAAATTACGCAAAGGAGATTTTGATGCAATTCTTTTGGCTGGGGCAGGTGTGCAACGATTGGAGTTGGATGTTTCGGATTTGGAAGTGCTCAAGTTTAATGTTAGAGAATTTGTTCCTGCTCCTGCGCAGGGTGTTTTGGCTTTTCAAACTTGCGTTGGGGATAAAGATACTCGACGGATTTTGAAAAAAATTCATCACTCTGACGTAGCAAAGTGTACCAATATTGAACGAAAGGTTTTGAACCTTTTAGATGGCGGTTGCCAGTTGCCGATGGGTGCATATTGCGAAAGAGATACTGATGGGAATTATCATCTTTGGGTCGCAAAGGCAGAGGCTTGGGATGGAAAAGTGAAACGAGTTAGATTGTCTTCAAGTACTAGTTTTGAACTCGCGGAAACAGCAATAAAGAAACTTAACCAATAAAATAAAAATAGTGATGAACTATGGGTGATAAGTGATGAGTCACTCTCGTAAAACTCATCACTTATCACTCATAGTTCATCACTCAAAAAAAAAAATATGTTTTTATTCTTTCATGTCAATGCAATTGGTCGACCTAAAAAATGGAGTACTCCTCCAAGTGACACTTTTTTCTGGCCTCGATTATTTCAAATCTCTTGGCAACAGTATAATAAGGAAGGTGAAATCCAAAATTCTGCAGATTACATCATCAGAGCTCAAGGGTTTGAAGTGCCAATCGACGTAGAAAAATTTACTAGAGTAACGCCTGAACGAGCAGAGGAAGAAGGCGTGGAATTGGAATCAGTTTTAAGAGAATTTTCCAAACTTGTAGATGAGTCAGAATACCTGATTGCTCACAATATTAAGTTAGCTGCGAATGTCGTGGAAGCAGAATTTATTCGTACCAATATTCCTTCTCGACTGATGGCATCTGACCAATATTCATTGATGCAGGAGGCGACTTATTTTTGTAGAATACCTGCAAAGGGAGGAAAAAAATATAAATGGCCTTCACTTCAAGATGTTCACATGGCCTGTTATGATTCTAATTTTGCCGATGCATTTGACCCTTCGACGTGTGTTCAAGCAGTAGCGAATTGCTTTTTCTATTTATTAAAAAAAGAAGAGATCGATGTGTTTTGAAAAGACCGCTGCGCTTACTGTCAGATCGCTGCGCTGTCAGACAGTAAGCGCAGCGGTCTTTTCTCCAAAAATGTAACAATGAACTTAAAAAAGATCCAGCAATACATTGCTGACTACAAAAAGCATCTTCAATCCACTCGTAATTTTGAAGAAGGTTACAAGTGGGAATCACTTCAAAATTTTCAAAAAAATTGGGACATCGAAGCTGCTGATTTTAGAAAAATGTATGACGCAAGTTTTCAAAATAGCGAGACTCGAAGACTTTGGAAAGGAGATAATTTTTTTCCAAAAGAAATGATGTTGAAGTTTATTGAGATGTCTCCTAACTTTGTAAGGAATATGTTTCGAGATCTTTTTAATGAAAAGAAAGATGTGGAAAATCGAATTTCTCGTTTTCAATTTTGCTGCGATAGTTTATTGGGGGAGTACAAATCCAAGTTTCCGTTAACCATCGAGAATCGTCATTTTCATTTAGAAAATCACATGATCTCGATGTATTTATGTTTTCGGTTTCCAGTACAATATTCACTTTTTGAATATCCTTTTTTCAAACAAGCGATGGTAAATATTGGCGTAACTAAGCTGCCTACTCAATTTGACATTTCCCGATTTTTTAAAGTGGCTCGAACACTAAATACTTTTTTACAGAAAGATCAGGATTTGATTATTTTACAAAAAAATAAATTACGCCCACAGGTTCATTTTATGGATAGTACCTTGCTATTGGTGAACGATTTTTATATTTTTATAGCTATAAATTAAAAAACCTCTTTTCTCATCATTCATTTTCCTACTTACCTATTTGAAATTTTCTTTTTCAAGAAATTAATTAATTACTTATCCAAAATAATACGTAAATTCATTGTACGTATTATTCTATCCCATTATCCAACCGTTTTTTGTCCCTACCGAATTCATTATTTCTACTTAAATCTTAGTGATATTTTTAAATAAAATTATCACTTAAAAAACGACGTGTTATGCTTTGTCAAAAACGATTAAAGGTTATTGGGTTAATATCCTTAGGGCTTTCCTTTACATTTTCTAATTCACTCTTTGGACAGATATTTTCGGATGCCTCAGCTGAAGCAGGCATTACGTTGGTTCATAACGCAACTGGAATTAATGATCATAAAATGGGAACTGGTGCCGCCTGGTTGGATTATAATAAAGATGGGAATTTGGATCTATATGTAACGATGAGAGTTGGAGCAAACAAATTATTTAAAAATAATGGACCAGATCCGATCACAGGAATTTATGATTTCACAGATGTTGCCTTAAGCCTTGGAGTAGCCGATGCATTAAATGATGGAGGAGGCGTATCAATTGCAGATATCAATAATGATGGTTGGGATGATATTTTTTTAGCAAATTGTGATGGGAATAGATTGTTTGTTAATGATGGTCCAGATATCAATGGTGATTTTTCTTTTACTGATATTATTTCTACGGCATTCTTAGATGGGACAGCAGGAGGAAACTCTAGAAGTCCTTCTGCGAGTTGGGGAGATTATGATAAAGATGGATATTTAGATTTATACATTGCTCAACACTACCCTATTTTAGGCTCTTCAGGTGGAACAAATCAAGATTTTTTATATCATAATAATGGGCCAAATGGGACGGGCAATTTCACGTTTACAGATGTTTCTAGTTCTTTAGTCATCGATAGTTTAATGGGATATGGCTTTATTGGAGGTTGGTCTGATTATGATAAAGATGGTGATATGGATATCTTTTTAATTAACGATTGTCCTATTGCAAATGGGAAGAAAACTAAGGTTTGGAGAAATGATGGAGGAACAGATCCTCTCGCTTGGAACTTTGTAGAAGTGAGTGTTAGCATCGGAATTGACGATTGTAGAAATGGAATGGGAATCGGAGTAGGTGATTATAATCGAGATGGATGGATGGATATTTTTTATACGAATATTGGAGATTGTGTTTTGTACAGTAATGATACAGCAATTATCGGTTTGAAAAAAGATTTATATGAAAAAGATAAATTAGAAGTAAAGCAATAAAAATAATACATTTCATCCAAAAAGTTGGATGGTAGATAAATTGATAAAATTGGTAAGAA
>Ga0115005_10000392_pt1 | contig 33652 bp, 25 predicted proteins | sample ArcOceMetagenome_FD_87163 | JGI IMG/M metagenome (GOLD analysis project Ga0115005, IMG submission 87163) | Marine eukaryotic phytoplankton communities from Arctic Ocean - Arctic Ocean - Greenland ARC118M Metagenome | ecosystem: Environmental > Aquatic > Marine > Oceanic | place: Arctic Ocean...
ACCCGAAACCGAACAAATCAGCTGAATACCACAATATGTAAACCTCCTCGCAACGTGCAATGATCGAGAAAATATTAGATCGAGACGCTTTCGAGCAGTGGTTGCATGATCAATCAGTCTTTAAAGTTCTCTGAGCATTGTTGAGAGGAATCAATCATGACAAACTAGATACTGAACCAAGAGACAAATCGAGTTGATGCAAGTTATTCTTTCCCCGTCTTATCGATACATGTCGAAGATTAGAAAGGCCCCGTCCTACAAGCCAGTGGACAGTAAGGGGTAAACTCTGATCGGTGTCCTTGTCGTCTTGGCTACAGAGTTCTAGTTTGCCGTTGACTAGTTTATGTTTTGTTTAGCTGTTCGCTACGGTTTCTTCGAGCCGAATTGATGCAAGTTATTCTTTCCCCGTCTTATCGATACATGTCGAAGATTAGAAAGGCCCCGTCCTACAAGCCAGTGGACAGTAAGGGGTAAACTCTGATCGGTCTCAGATGTTTATTTTCCTCCTTCAGTTTTGATTATCATGATTCTCACATTTTGCTCATTTCTCATTTCAGGACAATATAATCTGTTATCATGGAATAAAACAAAATCATCAGAATACGGGTTTTAATTTAATTGTAATCGATTTTTAAATTAAAAGCAAATATTGAACTATATGATTATTCAACAAGTGCAGTTGTGTATTGTTTGTAACTATTCAAACTGATGAAGTATTGTAATACGTCCAGCTCAGAATAAAAGTCGGTTGTAAGTAGCTGTGTATTCACAGCAATACTTGTGTACGACGCTGCGTGTAATTAGTAATTTACAAATAACTGTATAATATTAAGCATTGTAGTAGTCTCAGTGTTGAGTGGAGGTGACGACGGCGGGCGGGCGTGATGATTTTTTTTGATCATCAGGTGACGAATGTTATGGCGGGAAAGCCTGTGCATCAAAAAGTTCTAACAACCAGCAGGAACAGCGCCGTTCTTTGTCTTCGTTCGTTCGAAGTTCGAAGTCCACCGCAGCTTTTGAATAGAACCTGCTTGCACTGCTGTCTATTGAGGTTTTCCTTTGGTTCGATATCTGCATCCACAAAGCAGCCTTCCTGTCGATAGGTCAATTTATTGTGTGACTAAGGAAAGTTCTATTTGTATCAAACTCAAAGAGACTGACAGTAATCTCCAGAGCTATAGTTCCACGTTGCCTCCTACCTCCTTCGTCGTCATGTCTGCTGGTCATAGGCGCCGCCTTTCAAATCCCGAGAGCCAGGCTCAGTATTTATATGAAGCACGAGGGGATGCTGAAGCTGCTTTAGACGCATACAATTTACTAAAAGATGACTCTGTCAAAAATTTGGCGATGCAGCACAACTTGCCTCTGCTAACTTATCTCGCAGACACTCACAAAATAAGTGAACAGGCATACCTCACTGCTCTAAAAGATTTGCATTCGAGAAAGAATACAGATTATGGAGATGATTCAGATTTGACACTGCAACAGCTCGTTTTGAGTTATAACCTCGCTCTTCATTTTTATTTCTCTCGAGAGTTTGAGGTGGCCGAAAAGATCATCTATCCTATCTTTCAGATGATCCAAAATAAAGAAGAGGTTTTTAAGGATATTTACCATGGAGACATAAAGTGCAAGATTGCGTTTCTCTCGGTTGACTGTATGCTGGAAGTCTATGATGTTGAGATTGTAAAAGAAATTCTGGATTGGGTTGAAAAGTATATCACTGCTCAATCCGAATCTAGCATGGACGAAACCAGCGCTATAGATTGTCAACCATCGTTTATGGAAGAATCTGATTCGGAGTTAAAGTTTCGTTTACATTGCTATCGAGCTAGGTATCTTTTTATTTCTGCAGAGCGAGATAAGACCATCGTTGATGCCAATTCGAAAAAGGCTAGAAAGGAGTTGAAGAACGCAATGGAGATTTTCAATCACAGGTTGTCTGGTAAAAAGAGTAACGCTGGTTCCATATGCGATGGAGGGAGTGCTCAAGATTCGGTTGCCGTATCTTTGGACAGTGGTATTGGGAATGGAAATGGGATATGCATTGACCGACATCGTTCGAATAACAACAATGTGACTGTGATGATAGGCAATGGACATGATATTAATGATGACAATCGATCACCGTTTGAGCGCAAAAAGTCGGATACTCAGTATCAACATGCATTATACCTTAAAGGAAGGCTGGAATATCTCAAAGGCAACGCGAAGAAATCCTTAAAACTCTGTTCTGAAGCTCAGAACACTGCAACTAGAAACCCTGGAGATGAGATGACTAGTATTCACCATGCAATGTATAACAGCAATGTGGCAATTGTGCACCAAACCTCGGGACAATACTTTCTTGCTATGCATTACTATGCCCATGCATTAGAGCATATAGAAAATGCACGAAAAGAATGTGATTGGATCAGAGAAGATGGCACCAACGCCAGTGGAGATGGTACCATGAACCAGATATCTGTGAAGCAAGTGATGTATAACGCAGCAATTTGCGCGCAGAAATGCGGAAATTATGCAGCATCTTGTGAATGTATGCTCCGTTATCTTGAAATGAGTGAGGTATCTGCCACGCATCCTTTTCCTTGGCTGCATTTGGCAGAGAGTTGCATTGGTAAGTTGAAGATAGTTTCCCAATTACCTTTGAGTATGGTTTGGCTCAAGAATTTATTAACAAGAATGCACCCCGTTCCATTTCAGGAATGCATGCGGCGAAGAAACGTGGTGACTCTACTTGGGTGAATGGGTCAAATGGCAAGGAAGAATTAGATTCGGCTTTGTCAGATTCACTCACAAAGGCAGTTACATATTTGACAAGGTGCATGGCGCTTTGTCATACGTATCAATTTATGCCAACCTTTTATGAACAGCTTTTGGAGTCTGCAAGGGTTTCGTTGGCTTTCGTTTGGTTGGAAATAAGCAATTATGCATCTGTCGTTCATCTAGCAGATCTTGTGCTAGGTAAAGATCTTCCTGAAGAAGATAGTGAGAAGGCAGGATCGCAGCGCCTAAGAGCTACTGTGCGAATTTACGCTTGTGAAGCTATGTCCCTCATGGGCAATCCTCAAGGAGGTTTGAAATACCTTCCAGATGATCTTGATGATGTGCTAGATTTCATGGTTGACACAAACAAACCACGCCGCGAACTTAAAGAGGCGATGGTGGCATCTGTTTCGCATGTCAAACAGTTGATGTGTACTCTTGAGAAGGCCCACTAGTTTGAGCATGCAAGAATATAACCTAATCCATAAGAAGAAGCATTCTAATTCTTATACATAAAACTGCTATAAAGGTTTTACAATGATTTTGTCGTTGATTGCTGTTCTTGTTGTTTTTTCACGAGCCAAGCTGGAAGATTGTTCAAGCCTCTTCCACGGCCTCTACCTCTGCCCATTCCTCCCAGTGCTGCGCCGTCCATTCCATTCTTTAATCTGCTTTCAATTATCTTACCAACGTCGCCGGAAGCGAGTGCTTTTTGCCGCTCGTCCTCAATCTGATCTCGTAGCTTCTTTTGCATCTCGAGCGTTTTTTCTGCTTGTTTTTGTAGATTAGCGTTCATAAAATCATTTTCTTTTCTCTGTCGGTATGTTAAATAATCATTTGGCATCATGGGAGTGTACATATCTGCTAAGCGAATAGATGCGTGTAAATCAGTGAGATGTTGCGGTTCTTTGTATTCTTCTTTCATGGGTTCAGATGATGATGGGATCACATGTACATGTACATGTACATGCATATTCCGTTCTTCTTGATGCGATGCTTTTTCCTTCTCTTCGCAATCTGGCTCGCAAGAATTAGAAATGATTTCTGATGTTGCAATAGTTGGTTTCGATTGATGATGCGTACACGGACTACTAGGTTTCACAAAGATTCTATTTGCAACCTGTTTGCGAGACTTGGATGAAGAGGGGGGCATTGGAGTTTTGCGCTTTCTTAGAGCAGCTGGAACGAACGCCATGGACGTTCCTGCTTTTCCAAGTGAATCAACAAGAGACTTTGGCTTCTTTTCCCCCTCTGAGATATTGGATTTAGTTTTGCCACCTTCATTATCATTTGTTGTGTTTTCTAAGGACGCGGGCTTCTTCTGGTCAGTTGCTGTTGCGTCATTCTTAGCTTGAGGAAGATCGTCAAAAAGCATTATTCAGATAGGAAATCAGGTGGTGTAAATAGGATAAATGCAGATATGATGAAATGCTATAGTTATTGTGGATGGCAATTTGATTGCGATGAGCGATGAGTGATGGGTGATGGGTGATGTATGGCCGAGAAACCACAATAAATACCAAGAGGTTTTTTTATCAGTTGGCGGCGCTTAAATATTATTTTTATTATTATTTTAAAAGATTGGGTTTATATATCAAAACTTGTCTGATATTTGGTATTCTTGCACAGAGGCATTCGCGCGATAATGAAGTTCTACTGAAGTCCGCGAGTTGCTAATTGCAAACTAAATAGCTTGACTGTGACGATGTAACAATCAGATCGAATCTTTGACTCCCCTTGAGGGATACCCCTTTTACCAACACTTTGAACTTGATGGTATCAATTCAATTCATTGCTGTTGTTTACATGACAAAACGAGTTGGATCTGAATATGCAAAAGAAACACTGCTCCGTTGTTTTGAAGTCCTACCCTGAAGTGCGGCCCTTAAACAAGCCGTAAAAATGTCTTTCGCAATGCTTTTATACTTTCTAGTTATGGGTGGAAAGTGCGATACATTTTTCGGTCTCTCTAGTTATGGATGGAAAGTGCAATAAAGGTTCTTGAAGTACAATTGAAATTGTACTAGTCTTAATTTCCGTTATTTATTGGTTATAATTTTTATTTCTCCTCTTCTCTTTCCCATGTTCCTCATAATTTGAAACTCTCCTCGCACACTTGATCAAAAGGAGAGAGCAGCATCATGTTGAATACATGTTCGTTTTTACCACTGTAATTGCAATATCTGCCAGTTCGATATCAAGGTACCTCTCGATTTCATAGGGTTTTGGGTTGTTGTTTTAAAGGAACTTTCGGTTTTCTACGGAAATTGAGTCTACAGCCTACACTTGTCTATTTCCAGCTTACTTCTTGCTTCTTAGGGCGGAATTTTGTACTGTACAGTATACTACAGCAAAATACTTCACGCTAAAGCAAAGATGGATACTTCAAAGACTGCTATCCATGATACAATAGGAAACAGCCCTGGCGCCGATAATTCAGCCTCCGTGAATTCTATTGAAGCATCTTCAGAGCTAGATACGAGCCATCCTGCGAATGGAAACAGAAGCAGTGGAAATTCTCCAAATAGGGAAGCAGGGGATGTAATCCCCCGAGTGGGGAATGTAAGAAGAGGATTACTTGATTTTCCAATGAAAGCTTCAAATGGCTCAGATTGTGGTGACACTTGTGATAGCAATGGGGATGCAGAAACGCTGGAGCAACCAGGTACACGTAGTAAAGGAAACGAAAAGACTCATTCCAATAGTCATGATAGTGAGAATCGTCATAAAGAGACGCTGGACCATCTTGCAAATTTCCTTAAACAATATGAACCGAAAGATGGTCTTGATCAAGATTCAATCGATGCCACTATTGTTAATATGAATAAGTCAGCCTTCCTTCGAAACAAAAGAATGCAAATTCTTGATAATCACGATATCGAAGGAGGTATAACACTACACCACGAAGATGGATTTGTATGGCATGACAACGATTTGTACAATACAGAGCGAAAGAATCATCTCCATTCGTTGATCAATGTAGTCGATGCTGATTTCTTTTATGAGATTGTTCAAGCAGTAGAAGCTGGTTGCGTTGATTATATTTTAGATGAAGATACAATCAAGAATCTTAGACAAAGCCTAGCTATTCAGGAAGATGGGAAGAAAAGAAAGAGACGCGATCTAAAAGTAAGCGCTCCTTCAAAAAATCAAAATGGTTCCATGTTGCTCGTTGCTGCAAAGTGCAATACTGTCGAGCTTGGTGTTCCTGTTGTTTCTAGTGAGGAATTGAAGGGAGGGAAAGAAAGACGTGTCACTAGAGGGTTGGCAGGAAAGAAACTCAAAGAGCATAAACTTTCTGATCAAAGTGGATTAGAGGCGCTGTTAGGCGCCATGATTGAAATGGAGCGTGATGCAGGAAGGCCTACTAATTTGGCAGGGGAAATTATTCAGTCGAGAAGGCTCCGAAACAGGAAGAATCTGAAGAAGCATCCAAAGTATATGGTTGATGCTTTGAGTAGCGAAGAGATCCAAAGGCTCATTGATGACGAGGGAAGAGAGGTCACAAGAATAACGGTTGGTGGCAAGAAATTTGCTTCGCCCAAGAAAAGGGGACCAAAAAGGAAAAAAATGCTATGCAACGAGGTAGGACCACGTGCAATGTATCTATCAACACATTGCGATTGCACACGTTCACGCATTTCTTTATGTCTTTCATATTAGGGAGGAAATCAGAAATCAAACGAGGAGGATCTTCCGTTCTCCTTGGGCTTGCTTGACTGGCAGGATCGCTTGCCTCTTAAAGCAAAAGGTCATGGTAATAAGCCGGTGTTACCTACTATGAAGTCTCGTGGAAGAGACCAGCGTTTCGCATTTACAGAAGAGAGAATTGATGCGATTATCACATCTTGGGAGGCCCTTGATAATGCAAATGGCTTGTCTAACGAGATGGCAACGCTGGAGCCACCAAGAGAATGCCATTCTGATGAGATGTATGGAAAATTGTGCCATGGACTTTTGAATTGTTTACAAAGCAGCGCGCGCATCTTCGCACGCCACGAATTCTTCTACAGTGATGTCGATAGGGCTTGGTACGTAAATGAGAGATATACCTCTACGAGCTGTGTGTGTACAGTGTTCCTCATGAATTTCTCGGTTATTTTTAGGTTTAATGATAATCCATTGCACAGGGATCTTATTGCGCATGGCATAGATATAGATACAAAACTGAGTATGGCAGAATGGAGTGCGATCAGAAGAAAAATACGCAACAATCCCCGCAGATTTTCGAGACGCTTTATCGACGAAGAATTTGAAAACTTAAACGAATATCGCAAGGCAGTACGCAGAATCCAACTTGAGATTTACAGGGGGGACAAACCGAAAGATTCCGAGTTTCCTTTCAAAGGTAAGAGCATCGTTACTTGAACAGTCCTCCTCCATAAAAGTTGCTCATTTGTTTTCAGTTTTAGCACCGGCTCAGGTCGGGACGACAGTCTCCGCGTACCACCACAAAGCTCATTTGGTCCACAGGGGAACTGTCTTAGTTCATGACTATTCCACTGAAGCCTATTTGATTCAGTTTGAGAAGAAAGCTCTTGGTTATGAATGGTGCGCAGATTTTGAGATAGCGAGCCACGGGCTTCCGGAGGTGATATTCCCGCTGAAGACCGAAGAAAACCATCAACAGGTAACCCTCGGGAGATTGCCCACGGGGACCAATTATGGTCCGTTGATCGGTGAGTTCTCGTCATGACTCTTATTTGACTGTTTATGTTCGTCTACTAACTGTTATGCGTTTGCCTTGAAGAATTTTACAACAAAGAAAGCCAAGGTTCGAGTGCACCAATTGATGTTTCTGTAGAAAATATTGCACAGGTAAAGGGAGAGGTTGGCAAGGTTGTACATAAAATTGCCGAGCGTGAAGCCTTGGCACGCTTTATGGCCATCGTCGACATGCTATTAGATAGAAAGGAAGCCTTGTTACAGACAATTGAAGAATGTACAAAAGCCTTTGAGACGGTCGTGTCTGACGACAAAGTAAACCAACCTACAAGTAATGAAAATGATGACGAAGCTACATCTATAGATGCTCAAAAGTGTCAAGCATATACAGAGTTCAAAGATCATCTGCAGTGGCTTCAAAACAACTTGAATGTCTGTGAAAAGTCGCTTCAAGCTGCCTTGGCTCAACTACAAGTTATCTACGGAAAAGGATACACCGGCGTCCCTGTGTTGCCAACATCACATGCTTCAGATACAAAACCTCAAGAGGACAATGCCCAAATACTCTTAAACGTTACAAATCAGGTTGATGACATGGCATTCGAAATTGGAGAGATTCTTGCGACGAAGCTTTGTCCAGCGTCAGAAGAATCAAAAGATTGTCCGACTAATGAGTACCAATCATGCGTGTTATCGTCAGCTTGCAGCTTGCTTGTTACTTCTAATCTTTTCTTGGAAATGACGGCGGCGAAATCAGCATCAACAGCAGAAATAATAGATGCTATATTTTACAATCAATTGCAACATCTCGAACCTGAACCAATTTCAAAGTTACCAAAAGTTGCGCAAGATGTTTTAGATTTACGGAAGGAAGCATTCGAGAATCTCCAAGAATCTGTTACGATGCTCTCCACAGAACTATTAGAACGTAGTAAAGTTGATATATAAGACCGTTAAATATAAACAATCTTGTAGAAGCGTTCTAGTTTGTTAACTGTTATTACGAAGAGTCCTTGAAGGTTTGACCAAAGATACACTCAATTAGGATCCTTTTCATTGGGATTCTTCAACGTTACTACAGCTGTAATGCTACCAATGTCTTTGTGCAATTTCTTCTGGAATCGGTAACAGGTCTTGGTCCCCTCAGAGAGCAGCTGACAAATCCAGTTACCGATGTTTAGTTTGCTGTCATCTACGGCCTCTCCTACATTGCATTCCTTACCTGCGGATTCGCTGCTGTCTTCAATTCTCGCGGTAAATATGAATTTGATGAGAATGGAGACAAACAGGCCAGATTGCTGCCCATTTCATGGAGGATTATCAGACGTGTCGTGAACTTACCCAAGGCAGAAAATGATAGACCACCAGCGAAAAAGAAAGAAGAGATCATTGAACTTCTTAAAAGTTGTTCCGGTACATCGTCCGATGTAGATATTGTGATAGTTCTGCCGCTGGCAGTTTGAGCAGGTCTTCAAAGCCCCCCATTACTAAATCAGACGTCAAACCCACGGCAAAAATATGCAGACGGGCTGAAAACATCTGCGAATACAATTCTAAGTACGAGCCGTTCCTCAGTTGGTCATAAATCTGGAAAACATGCAACAAATAGTATGAATCTAACAATTAATGCTATATGGAAGCTTCCATTCCAACAATTAGTCAAACATTGAAATCATATCAGGGACGTGTACCGGTACCAAAGAACATCAGCTACTCAGTTACTCAGTTACACCCGACTTAGGAAAGGAGTATACAAAGACTGCAGCACCTAATAGAAACTTTTCGAGATCCCAGAAGAGACTTTCAGAAACTAACATCATTTCGCCACCATTTAGTACGTGGAGAAAGAAACATGCAAAGAAGATAGGTACACATAGAAACCCCAGACCAACATCTACACATACTCGTCAAGACACACCCGTGCTTTCGGAAACGTTGCGTTTGAAAGTTATTGACAATGATGCCGATCGTAGTTGTGGCATGATATCTCCTACTTCATATTCTTTGAGAGCGGAGGTCAAGATAATTTTCATTCGAGTCTTTACTGTTATAGGATTACCTAAATCTATGAGTAATTATTGCCAAGAACATTTTCAATATAAAGACGTGTGATAAGTATATTCCACCAAAGGGAAAGGCTATCAGTAAGAATGACAAGAACCTGCCATTTGTTGCGCAATTGTGCACAACAATCAGGCAGGTAACAGGAATACCTGCAATTCAAAGTTGAAAATGAGTCTTGGAAATGGATTTTTGCAGTTGCTGGACGATGGGGATCGTTGCGTTTCTTCACTCTTCATAAAATTAAAGGGGATGAGCGATTCTTGCAAATGATGAAAGAAACTGAGTTGAAGTTAGATGCTGCCTATACTATTACTGAAAAATTGGAAAAGTTGATAATCTCGGAGGATTTATTTTCCAATAATAAACAGAGGAGCAAGGAGCAATAACTAGTAGATATGTGGTTCTATGTGGTTCTATGTTGAGGGGCAAGGAGCAATAACTAGTAGCTATGTGGTTCTATGTGGTTCTATGTGGTTCTATGTGGTTCTATGTGGTTCTATGTGGTTCTATGTGGTTCTATGTTGCCAAGTACATGGACCAAAATTATAATCGATAAAACGTCGACATGTCGCTTGTAATAGCATTGAAAAGAAATGAATTTGAAGGGCAGTACATGTGTATGTTTGTTTTATGCACTTTCTGCCTCAATTCAAAATCGGTACTCCTATTCAAACTTCAATCTATTAGAAATTGCTTCTTCAGCCTCAATGCGAAGAAAATCTTCCCGTTGCTGTCCTAGAAATTTGGCAATTTTTGCTGCTTCGGCGATGCATAGCCGCATTTGTATTTCTTTTCTAACAAAATGAAGACTTTCTTGAACTTGTTGCTGCTTTCGCATTCTAGCAGATTATGCTTAGTGTAAAGCAGCCTGAATAAGAAGACGTTCCTCCTCTTGTTCCTGCTGATGCAATCTAGCAAATTCTGCTTCTTCAGCCTCGAATCCTTGCTGTTCCTCCTCTAACTCATGTTGTTACATTCTAGCAGGTTCTGCTTCTTCAGTCGCAATCTTGTTGAAATCAAGCATCATCTTCTTCTCTGTGGTCTCAATTCGTTGATGTTCCTCATCTTGCTCCTGCGGTTGTGTTCTAGCAGGTTCTGCTTCTTCAGCCTCAATACGTAGACATTCAGAAAGTATCAGGAGATAAGTAAAAGATCCTTACCCAGATTAATCCGCGCACAATAATCTGCCACCTTAAGGTCGCACGTATGTTATATGGACATCTAGGCTCCAGTTTTGAATGAGGTCAATAACCGGCACGTAATACGATGAAGCCTTGCAGGCTGCTTATCGATGATTTGAATTACGGGATTGGGTATGCCAGCAAGGAGGATTAGAACGCCAATAAACTGTTGTTGTTGAACGACATGATTTGACTTTTGCGATACCATCTCAACGGTGCGACCGTGGACATTATTGCGTAACACTGAAAGAGATGATTCAGTAACAGCATGTAGATCTATGATGTACAATTTAGTGAAGTTTCTAATGAGACAGCGCCTCTCAACGTATGAATGTGACTTCAAACTCTATTTTATACAAATACATTCAAACGTACATCACTCTGAATCAGATTTGTCTTTTGCCTCGTCGTCGCTAGAAGATTGCTGAGACGACGAGTCAAAAGACCTCATTTGTTTCTTGAATTCTCCATATAAAAGAATCAAACTATTCATATCATTCATTGGGATCTTGCTCACGAAAGGTGAAATGCTACTGACTCGAGTAATACCTCGGTCGGCGATGCGCTCCTTTTCGCCAGGGATAAACGATCTCAACCGAGCATTTGTCACTCCGGTATAACCTTCGCAAAGAAATGCAGATAACCTAATGAGCAAAACGATTGCACTGGCTTCGGAGCAGAGTTCAGAGAATTTTGTTGGATCAATTTTCTTGATGCCCTTTGCTCTGCTAGGATTTGGTGTCATTGACGCCTTCTCAAGTTCATCAACTTCCGCTAAATCGGAATCATCGTTTGCCATGCCGCATGGGCGTAGGAAAGAGTTCATCTTGGTTAAGATCTCGTTTCCTTCCAAACTCGTGATAGCAGAGATTTTATGAGCAATGAAGAGGACATCACTCAGATGATTATAAGGCAGGTAGGCAATGACCTCAGACATAAAAGAGAGCATCGGTACCCTCTCGAAGGGTGGGAGAACAAGATTTTTGCCAACAAAGGTGTTCAACAAAGACTTGATTACACGGATACTGTGGGTACGACTGCTTCGGATAGAGTCCTTGAAGGTTTGACCAAAGATACACTCAATTTGGTCCTTTTCATTGGGATTCTTCAACGTTACTACAGCTGTAATGCTACCAATGTCTTTATGCAATTTCTTCTGGAATCGGTAACAGGTCTTGATCCCCTCAGAGAGCAGCTGACGAATCATATTCGGGCGCTTTTCTGTTTCCTCGGTCAACAATTTTAGAGCTGTCCCTCTGATCTGTGGCTCATTCAGATCCCCAAGAAGTCCAAACAGCACAGGCACTAGTTCCATGGGATTTAACAGCCCTTGTCTCTTCAATGTTTCGAGCAACAAGATAGCATGTAGTCGGACCTTCGCGTCCATGCTTGTGGTCATCTGGAAAAGACGAGGTGAGTGCTGGATGCAAACGGACCCGATGAGAGAAGCATCTCCGTCTTGGTCACCGGAGACCTTTTCGGATGTGGAGAGGTTTGTCTTGGACTCCATTTGCCTCTTTGCCTCGCCACTTTCTACTCTTTTTTCTTCAGTGACTAAAATCTCACGCCAACATTGCAATGATTCAAGCTGAAGTGCAGGATCAACATTGTCAGACATGATGTCTTGTAGTACACCCTCTTGTTCAAATGCAAGCATAATCCTGGGATGAGCGGAAAATATCGCCGACATGGCTCTTAACGCCTTGCATTTGGTGCTGTTATCCAATTTCTCCAGATATTGCTGAAAAAGGACAAATGATGACGTTGGAAGGCTTTCCCACGTGAGATCAGATGGCGAGACGGCGATGAAATCAGATATATCGCCATTGAGCATGAGCGGACTCTCGTCATTATGGAAACGGCATATGTGACCCAAAACTGACAGTGCCCTGTGCACGTTGCTTCTCTCCCTGTCCTTCAATTTTGACAAATCGTTAGAGGCATCCTTCATTTTGAATAAATGGGTGTAGAAAGTCTTTGCGAGCTTGAAAAGGGCTAGCGATAACGGATTTTTCTTGCTGCTACCAGGATGAGTTGCTAGCTTCGCGAGGCATTCGACAGCAGCACCAGTAGGTCCCATGCCAAAGCGGTACGTTATTTTCACCAAATCTCTTGGAAGATCTCCACGTCCAAGCCTTTGAAGATCATTTTCGTCTAGGCTGCTAGAAACATGGCTCAGAATCTTGCACATGTGAACGACGATCATTGACTCGCACTTCAAAGGGACACCATTGTCAGCCTTGAGATAATGTAGAAGAGTATCGTAGTGATTTCTAAGAAGGGAGGGAGATGCTTCCGCAAATACATCCAGCGTAGACAGAAGGGAAACTAACTGCAGACCTGCCTGGTCAGCGGTTAAGCTCCCACGTTGTTCCTCAAAAATCACCAATTCTTCGATGAGACTAGCCACAATGTTGGCACAGAGATGTTCTGCAGAAGCGCAGTTTATCTTTCTCTCAGAAGAATTCTTTTCCTCGGTGTTATTTTGACCACTTATCATTTCTTGAACAAGATTCATGAGATGCCTGGAAGATGGAGAAATAGTAACAACCTCCAGCATTTGCTTTGCAGTATCTTCAGCGCTTGTATTGGTTCGAATGTCTCGTAGGGGCGTGACCACCGCTAACGTCGCTGACTTTGGGCCATAGGACTTGCCCTCGGGGAACCACAGAATTCGAAAGGTTTCGAGTATCAAATCGCGAACACCGTCGTCTTCCTTCCTATCAGATACCTGGTCAAGAAGCTTCATAAAGACAGACGCGCGACCAGGATACGATGGATTTCCTGAGATGAGATCCCTAAAAATTTTGATGACTCGTTTCCTCTGTGTATTGAAGATGGCATTGTTAATGAAAATTGAGTCTAGTGCAAGTAAAGGACAAATCAAAATTCATAAGCAACTTACCACACTAATCCCGCCATCGTTGAGTCTTGATAGGAGAGGCGAATGAAAAGAGTTTGCAAGCTCAGGAATTTGAAGGACAAAAGTCCCAACCAATGACACTGCTGCCTCACGAACAGAAATGGCTTCATCGTTGAATCGCTTGGCAACAGCCTCTCTGATTCCACGTTGAGACATCAAAGATGGATCCACCTGAACTATTTGAGATAGAGCCTTGACTGCGAGTTTGCGCAGCGAAACAATGTTTTCATCTCCCATCAACGCAATAACAACGCCCAGAAGTTGTGGAAACGAGGAAACAAGCTGAGACTTTGCCAAATTCAAGGTAAGCATGAGCTTAGCATTTCCTTCTTCAGATAGATATTCGCAATGTTGATTATTACTCGAAGCGCCAGTAATAAATGTATTTCCGTCACTTTTGCAAGTCCAAAAGTCTAAGAAGTGAGCACTAATGATACAAGCCTTTCCCGAAAGTAGCCCATGGTCGCTATCCTTGTTCCTATCAATATCCCTCAAAAACTTGGCAAGATGAAACTGTCTAGAAAGGGTGGAGAAGCTAGAACGAACGAGGCTCTCTTGACGAGAAAGAAAGTTCAATAGCAAAACTCGCATAATGTGAACTTTGTCTTCCACGGAGAGCACTGCAATTTTCTGATCCGTAGTGGACCTCTCGCAACCGTATTTGGAAGAGAAAATCTTCATTTGATCCAGAACCATCAGCTGCATCGTGCATTCGTCGCATATCCAAACACCGGGTAGGTTGTCCTTGGGGATTCCAACACAGCTACCATGAAACCAGCCGTGGCAACGATCACAGTCCAACATGAAAGTATCTACCAACGCGGTTCTCCCACAAAAGCATCGATTGATTTCCTTGGAATTACTTGAAGGATCAGCTTCCTCGTCGACAGCGTCCATATCTACTGCCGTGGGGAAGCTGAGAGGGCTTTCATTTGCCCAAGCCATCTTGGTCGATATGTCAGAACAAATGGTTCCTACTGTATCCATGGCAGTGGTGAGATAAGTTGCTTCAGAGGATACCGACTTCTTCCCACCTCCAACAGCGCTGTTGCTGACAAGGTCTTCACAAAGCTTCCTACATATCTCCACCAATAACATTTCTGCAGCAGGAAACTCGGGCAACATTTGCACAAGTAACAAATCTTCAACAAGATTTGACAGAACAGGTCGGAACTCAGAAGCGCCCCCTTCGTCACCCTTTTTGGAACATCGTTGAAGCAGAATCGTGGCAATGATTTTGCAACTTCTTTCACATTCTAGCAATCCAGAAGAAAGCTGGGGTCCAGTTTTCTCTTCATCCTCACTCGTCTCGTTCTCATTCTTTGCAGATAGAGAATAAGGCATTGTAACACAGGCCTGGATCATGTGTAGAATCATTGCCGTAATAACCTGAATGAATACTTGCTCATCCCCACTGCCACCACCACGAATCGTCATGGCACCACCCTCATTCTTTGATTTGACAGTATTTCTCCCTCCAACTCTCACTGCAAATGTACGAATGGACCTCTTGGAAGTGGGAATCTGGAGAAAGAGAGGGAAGAGATCTTCCAGAATCACAATACGATGCATTGGATTATTGCGATATATTGCAGTGATGATACTCACGCAAGTCATTTGCACAGCATGTGTCAGCGACACATTTTCTTGCGAGCCTACAGTACTGGCAGGATCAATGGTCAAGGATGACAGAGCCGAGGAGCAAATGGAGAGGAGTGGCTGGTCCTCAATGGATACCGATTGAACAAGTAGCTCCAGCCTTTCAATGAGGTTGGTAAGTAGACCAACTGTAGATGCAATGGATATGTATATTTTTTTGAGAAATTTGATGAGCGTCTGTTGCGTAGACTTGCTGGCCTTTTTCTCTCCCTTTGTGTCTGCCTTGGCCTTGGTTGTCTTTTGCCTTTTCCGAGGAGGCTGCCCTGCACCAGATTCAGCCTTGGCCATGCTGCTCGCATTTGGAGAATATGCTCCTGTATGTCCAGTAGAAGAGAGGGCGGGGATAACGTTCTTTCCAAGGTGGTTCCTCATGAGATAAATCATGGATTCAATTGCATCTTCATTGACAACTCTTCGGTCAATCCCTGGTGAAACCATGATGGACAGAAGAACCGTTGATGCTTGAATCCCTTGGCGTAGGATTATAAACTGTTGCATTCCAGGAGAATTATTTCGTGCATTTGAATCAAACCACTATAATTCAAGAAAACGCGATATAAACAATCAGGGAAGAGCGAGATAAGCAGTGAGAAAAGGTGGCGTAGTCGACATTGCCATTCCAATTCATTTCCAAAATTAAAAAAAAAGTCATTTCAAATTCTCACCATTGCATCATTGCGTTCAAAAGCTACTCTTGCTCCTTGAATCAAATCAATAGAAATCGCGCTCTTAGCATGTTCTTCGAGGTATCCACTGAGCTGGGTAATGGAATCAATATCCACATTGGACCAGTTGAAATCATTTGTATTCGCGGCGCCAACGCTATTCCCGTTCACCCCTTGACTAACCGATGAAGTAGACAATAGTGAAAGGTGATCAAGCTCGTCAGCTGTAAGTTTTCCGTGCATTGAAAGCGCATTAGCGTTTGAAATTGTCGAATTGGCTCTATTGTTGGCAATCGTTCTTGCCGATGATGCTTGTTCGAATACGGATGAATACTGCACCATTCTAGATTCCACATTGAGAAGAACACGATCTATCAGATCGCTATGAGATTCAACGGCTTGATGTTTTGACGGCATTTGCACAGGGATAGATGCAGTCATTGACGGTGCCATTCCTGTCGGTGGTAAACTTGAATTCAATCGTTGCGGTTGAGAAGAACAAGGGGTCACGAATTTGTCGACTGATGATCGCGGAGCGCTCCTTTTTCGTTGCATTCTTTTCTTCTCGGTATTATTGGGCTTTGGTAAATGTTCTAAGCTGCTCATAGATTCCACGCAAGAGGTGTGTTATCGTCAGTGGTGTAGATTGGATCCGGCGAAGTAGTAAAAAGAGCAGTGGAGTGATCTTTGATGATTGATGATCTGGGTTCTGGGTTGGAGCGCTTGATTATTTGGAGCTATTTTCGAATTGCAGCCGAATGGCAAAACTAATTTTTAATTTTGCCGTTTAGGCCTTTTACTAGCTATTTTCATTCACATTTTCTACTTTATGAATTGTGATTGTTTTGTGCGACTAATACTGAATACTACTACAGTTAGTACACGTATTACTATGTAACAATGAAACAGAGTTACTTCCGTTTCCCATCAACCATTTTCAACCTGTAATCGAAATCATTTAGAAGGAATTCTTCTTGTGTTAGGTTCCTGTGTTACATACTGTACTGTAACTTGCTTGGGCGTCTCACAAGATTTCTGAATAAAATGGCGCGCACTCAGTGCGAATTCCAGCTCCCTCCCTCCCCTTCTAGCTAGGAACAAGCAAAAAATATTTCATATATATTCTCGATACAATTACAACTTCACGAACCGCAAAGTCTATTGGTTTGATCTTGGTGATACGCGATACGATCTCTGATTTAATTCAAAGATGCACAAGGTAGTGGAAAAGCGACTGCGAGATGTGGTTGAATCTCATGAAATCGCTCTGTCGCTCATGTCTAGTCGAAATGCGTTCCCAATTCCATCACAACAAGATACATCCTCAACGGCCAAAGCAGCGCAGCTACGATCGTTCACCACCCTACATAACAACACCAATATGTCCATCGCAGATCTTGACCTAAATCCACCGGAACGAGCGAAACCACAAGATCTCTTAAAGGGTTGTCATCTTTATACTACACTTTGTGCATCAGTTCCATGTACTATTCAAGATGATGGCGCAAGCAGTGGTGTCCAAAGTCAATTTCAGAATCTACAATTACACGGTCATTTGGATTATCATAAAACATCCATCAAAGCTATCACAACCATGTCAGCTCTATGCGATGAAGTATATGAACTCTCGGCCATATCCAAAAAGAAATTCCTACCACAACTACATCTATTCTGCCATGATTTGAAACTAGATGCATATGAAAAAGATAAGGAGGTCAACATGTTGGATGAGGTATTAATGATACAGAGAGACGAAGAAATGCTGAAACGCATTGGGAAATTCATTGCTGTCCTGCAAAACTGTTATAATTTCGTCAATAGGATTCAGAGGTTGGTGAAAAACATGGTTTGCCAAATTCATGGATGCTTGGAGCCACTTTACGATTGGAGCATTGATGCGGAAAGTCTTGGAAGTAAGAATGGGCACACAGCTGGGAATATGGACGAACCGAAACTCTTTAGTAGTGTGCAGAATGCAATGCCGATTGTTGAAGGTATTGCTGAGTTGTTGGAGATACTGATTGAGATAGATGGAATCATTGCCAATAACACAGAGCTTTTGGAGGCTTGGGATGTCTACAAATCGATTGTTATGGAAAGTGGTAATGATTCTATTGATGATAGAAGGGATATGCAGCGGCCAGTGAGCTTTGTCAATGTGCGTCTTGATAATAATATTGGTAGTCACGCCGAGGACGTTGCCAAGATAACGGTTGGCGATGACGGAGATGCACATAGAGATGGTCATGGAGGTGATCATGGAGATACCGATGGAGATGATCATGGGGATTCTGCAATAATGAAGGATAATTGCGCAAAGTCTGCCTCTACATCTGCCTCTAATTGCGAAGAATATATCAACAACGATTCGTCCCAACCATACTCCAACAAAGACCTTACGATGCTTCGGCGCATGCTTATGCAGCTCGATTTCACACTGCTTTCTTCGAGGTCTTTTCTAATTGCAATCGAACAGAAATTTGATCCGAGAAATGAAGTGTTTCAAGAGAACAGTACCGGAAAATCAAATATCTTGCACGAGTACGTGAAGCAAGGGGTAGAGATGTTATATCGTCAGTGCTGTCAAACACTTGGAACAAAAGAACAATGGACGCATAGAACTCCAATTGTAGGTCTTTACGGTCTTTACTGTTTATATCGTCGACTGCTCCCATCAAACACCCCCCCAGATGAAAATTTGCACAAGTCTCTCTGCGTATTGCTTCCCTCTCATCGTCCTGTTCTCCCAATGTTTGGAGAGTTACCATTCTTTCCAGCGGAATTTATCTCCAGATATGCTCCTCTGGAACGTGTCAAAGGATTCACACCTATAACTATGGATGACATCCGATTGCAAGCAAAGAGATATATATCAAAAGAAGACAAAAACTTCGTTGCCACGGTTTCCGAGTTGTATCGACAGGGGCTGTTATGGTCAGTTTCTGCTGAGTATGGCCTCGGTTTCTCTGCTTACAATGCTGATGACTTGAGCGGACACGAAGATTACAATGCATCACCCGAAACAACAGTTGTACATCAAATAACTCTGATTCGGAAAGGTATTGACATCGCTAAATATGCTACTAGCTTACTGCGGTGTTATCTTGCCATGCACAAAAACTTACTGGAGCCAATCCCTTCTGGACATTTATCATCGCTTGAAAAATTGTGCTATTTAGCAAAAAGTGTAGAACAGGTGCTGAAAAGACGGCAATGGAGCAACATCGTCTCTATCCACAAAGCAGCATTGAAAACGATCGCATCTTCTCTATTCCAGAAGCTAGAGGCGCTAAGGTGAGATCTTTATGTATTTTGTTACTATCTAAACACGTACATCAAGTCCTAAATTTGTTGGTATCAACTTTCCTTCTGCAGGTCATACGTGGATCACAAACATAGCTCACTGGACGAGAGTGACGAGTTCGAAATGAAGCAGCTTCAGACTTCGAGAATTGGGGCAGGTCTCTCAATTGTCGAGGCTCTTTTAAAAGGATCATCTTCATTCAGCCCCACAAGAATGTAAGTGATTTACTTGGCATTGATGACCTCTAAACGCTCGGTGTTACCTATGGTTACGCACGCATGGTGTACTCATCGCATTCGCGCAATGGACTAAACGTTATATTCGTTACAGTTATACAATAAAGGTCGCTCTTAATGCTTGCTACGAAGACAATCATGATGTCCAGCTAGAGACCGAGAAAGGTAAAGAGTTGTTGGATCTACTTTACGAGCTGGAAATGATGTCAGACATTGATACTGCAGTTGTATCAGCATGCGACTGTTCCTTCCTTTACTTCCACAAAGCTCTTTTTGCACCTCTTGTAATGCATGTGCATAGCAAAGGAACTAATATGCAGCTACTCATCACGGCACTCTCAGATGCTGCCAATACTATTCTTTCCTCGTCGACATATTTGAACTCTTTCCGTCATTATTTGATTGAACATGTGATATTTGCTGAGATTGTGAATCCAATCGTGGAAACAATAGAAAATTTATTGAGACAAAGAGTTCTTTCACGGACGATCGTGGAAATGCCTTCTGTATCTCCGCGAGATGCCACGTTTGACTTCGGCCGTCTCTCTGTTCCTCCGCTTGATTTTTGTGGTATGAAATTCAGCATTAAAGTTGCAGTTGAGAGAGCTTTGGAGACATCGTTGTATAGCTCTGCAACTGTCGGTGTCCAAGATACTGTCAGCCATACTGAGATGCTAATCCTTGCTAAAACTTATGGATTAAATTTGGTTGATAGCCATCTACCACTTGGCGCCGCTGACCAAGGAATGGATATTTTTGCAATAGTAGACAATCTTGAAGGTAAACATTATCGGTTCTGTCTTTATGAGCATGCTGTTACTTGTCCAATTGCTCACCCGAATTCTTCGAACAATGATAGGTTTCATGTCCTCATTCAATTACAATATGAACCAACAAACTTTTATAGAGCGCGCTCCAAAATCGGGTAGCAAAACACTGAACACGGTCGACATCCAATGCCTTTCAATGTCGTTGTGCCGTCATGGACGGGCTGTAGCAAGGGCTGTATCTGCAAAAATTAATGCATTCATATCAGGAGTAAGTGAATACAAATCACCATTTGTACAATGGCATGGTGGTTCTTTTTTATTCATATCTTACAACTTCCGTGATTGTAGTCGCTGGGCCAGCTCTTTGGTATATTATCAGATGAATTCTTTTACTCGTTACTCGCGAAAGAGAGGAGATGGTACGAAGAAGAATTGAAACGAGGGGTTTCCTATTACCCTTATGATCGAGCTCTTACGTTCAAGAGCGAACTGGATCATCAGGGCGACACCGATTCCAAGTTCCCGCTCCAGCAAAGTAAAGACATCATCACAAGGATCGGAAACGCAATCGGTCTTCTGCGCATGCTACGATCTGCAATTCTCCACAATCAGAACAGAACCAAAGAGTATTGCACAATGCTAATCGATGAGAATGATTCCAAACATCAACGAAATACGCGTATTCCCTTTGAACGTGCATATCAAAGAATTCACGAATTTCAGCAAAAGTTCCACGAAACAACCGATATCCTTCCCTGTACTAGCAAGGTACTAAATGACAAAGAGAAAGATATTTTGTGCTGTATCTATATTCTTTATCCCCCTCTTTCGCTGTTGTGGCTTGATAGCAGCGCATCTGGTAAGGAAATGTTGCGTAGAAAAATAAAGACGTCGGAAGGATACTACACGGATGATGGGTTTGCATTTGGCTTTGCGTATCTATTTGAAGTCATTGACCAAACCCAAGGAAGAAATTATGATACTCTGAACTGGTCCCATTCGTTCAGACTGCAGTTTTCCCAGGAGAAGTCTCAAATGATTGAGAAGGCAGAGATTGTGAAAGCAGCTTCAAAATCTCAGAAATCAGCTTTATCTGTGTTTGCATCTGACAACATGTCACAAGATGACGAATACACACGTCTTCAAGTGTTAGCCAAGAGACTAGAAACGCGCAGACAAGAGTTTGACTTGCTCCTATATTGCACGAACGCAGCACGGGTGGTCTTCGGTAGCGCATAGAGTAAATACTACTATTATCATTCATACCACGCGTCAATTTTCAAAGCGCTACACTATACCAAAAGGCCCCAAAACATCTTGTTTTTACGGAACATTTAATAATGGACAAGTGTTTCTAGAGGTTTAATTCTTATCGAGCAACGAAAGACTCTCAAACTTCTCGATAGCAGCCTTAATCTCGTCGACCTTCTTCTGGAGACCTTCCATTTTCATTATGTTTGCCTGCTTGAGCTCATCCGTGACGTTCTCTTCGTAACCTGGTGCACTGATCTTCTTCTCGAGATTATCAAGAGAAGGCGTAGTCTTCCCAAGATTCTTCTCCAACTTCTGGATTTCAGCATTATAGTCAACTAGTCCCTTGATATCCATGAAAATAGTCGTCTGATCATCAACAACATCGATTCCAACAGTCTCAGGAACGACAGCAGCATTAATTTCGACATCAGACGCCTTTCCAAGAGTTTTAATGTCTGCAATTTGCGCTGAAATAGCATCGGCGTCGGAGCCAGTCTTGATGTAGAACTTAGTAAGTGTCTTGTTGGTAATATTGTAAGATGCTCTAAGTGACCGACAAGAGTTAATGATCTTCTTTGTAACTTCCATGCCACTCTCAGCAGCAGCATTCTTGTATGCATTATTGCATTGAGGGTATTCAGAAATCATAATAGAATCCTTCTCATCAGCCCCAAGAGTTCCACGTCCTGGTAGTCTCTGCCAAAGCTCCTCGGTTACAAAAGGAATCATAGGATGCAGTAACCTTAATCCAGATTCTAGGCACACCCACAGAGTTGCCTGGGCCGCCCATCTTGCATCTGCATTGGCTTCACTCTTATCATAAACAACAGGTTTGATCAACTCAAGATACAAGTTGCACAGCTCATCCATCCAAAAAGCATAAGAAGCTTGTTGTGCATCACCGAATTTGTAATCTTTAAAGTTGCCATTTACAGCTTCGATTGCAGCCATCAAACGAGAGATGATAAACTGGTCCCTGATTGCCATCTTGCCACTATTCACCAAATCGTCAAGAAGAGTAGAAGTGGGCTTGAAATCAGAAACGAACTCGATCGCAAATCTTGTAGCATTCCAAAGCTTATTACAGAAGCTACGATATCCAACAACGCGCTTGATGTCTAAGTTCACATCCTTCCCCTGAACAGTATAAGCAAGCAATCCAAAACGCAAAGCATCAGATCCGCATTCTGGAATTCCGTCTGGGAAATCGGCTGCCTGGTCACTCTTGCATTTCTCAATTTCCTTTGCGGGAAGGTTCCCTCCCTCGAGTTTATGGAGGAGGCTCTCGAGAGTGCATCCGTTAATGACCTCAAGTGGATCAATTACATTACCCAAAGACTTCGACATCTTTCGGCCATCCTTATCACGAACCATAGCATGCAAGAAAACAGTGTGGAAAGGAAGTTCATCAGTAAGCTCCAATCCCATCATGACCATTCTCGCTACCCAGAAGAAAAGAATATCCATTCCAGTTTCGAGGAGAGAGGTAGGATAGAAAGCCTGGAGATCATCAGTGTTGTCGGGCCATCCCATTACAGAGAACGGGAAGAGACCAGACGAGAACCAAGTATCAAGTACATCTTCGTCACGGTCAAGAACAATCTCTTCTGGAGCACACTTGAGAATATCTTGTGCTTTCCTCATCGCACCCTACATTGCAATGATGAACTAATGTTAGACGATACACCCAACAGGCACGATCAGAGTTGGCACGTTCGAAGCCACTTCTACTTACCTCTTCAGTTCTTGAGACGACCCACCTGCCATTGTTTTCCATGTCATTCTTGCTTAAATTCTCGCCCTTCTTTGTCACGAACCATGCAGGAATCTGATGACCCCACCAAAGCTGACGACTAACACACCAATCGCGAATATTATCAAGCCAATAGAACCAAGTCTTTTCGTTCTCTTCGGGCAAAATCTTTAGTTGTCCATTACGAACAACATCGCATGCGCGCTTTGCCATGTTATCACAGTTCACATACCACTGTGGAGTGATCATAGGTTCAAGAATATCACCAGATCTGGAACAGATACCAAGACGCATCTTATTCGGTTCCTTTCCAATGTATAATCCCTTTTCGTTTAGAGCCTCCTCAACAGCAACACGAGCATCATAACGCATTATGCCCTCAAACTGAGATCCATTATGGTTAATTGCTCCATCAGGGGTAAGGACGGTAATAAATTCAAGATTATGCCTCTTTCCACACTCGTAATCATTAGGATCATGAGCGGGAGTGATCTTTACTGCTCCAGTTCCGAAACTCATATCAACAAGCTCAGAGTCAGTGATAATGGGGATACGACGACCATTGAAAGGATGAATCACGTGCTTTCCATGCAAATGCTTGTACCTATCATCCTCCGGATGGATTGCTACAGCAGTATCTCCCAACATGGTTTCCAGACGTGTGGTAGCAACAATAAGTTTCTCATCCGAATCCTCGACGGGGTACGCAAAGGAAGTGAGCACTCCAAATTCATACTTTCCGTTTTTGTCATTTTTATTACCCTTGTGAGACTTGACTTCCAAGAAAGTGCGTCCTTCCAACTCAATGTAGTCAACTTCGATATCAGAAATAGCAGACTTAAGTGCACAAGACCAATTCCCAAGACGCATATCCCTGTACAGCAGTCCCTTCTCGTACATTAGATTGAATGCTTCAACAACTGCCTTGTTACACGTCTTATCCATAGTGAAACGCTCTCTGGACCAATCAACACTTGATCCAAGACTACGCAATTGATTTGTAATCTTCCCTCCATAATCTTCTTTCCACTCCCAAATCTTCTCAACAAACTTTTCACGCCCAAGATCATGACGTGTCTGCCCAGTTTCCTTCATAAGCATCTTTTCTACAATAGTCTGCGTCGCAATACCAGCATGATCAGTTCCTTTTATAGAAATCAAGATATTTTGGATGAGAAAGCCTTTTTCAGTTTGTGAAACACAAGAAACAATACAATTATTCAAAAGAACTAAATGTTCTCACCTGGTACGTAAAGAGTTGCATGTCCACTCATTCTGTGCCACCTAGTGATAGTATCTTCGACAGCTGCAGTCAAGGCATGTCCCAAATGCAAAGAACCAGTTACATTAGGAGGAGGAATCACCATAACAAACTTATCATCAGCAGGGTTCTTTCCAATTGCGTCCTTTGGATCACAAGTGTAATATCCTTTGGCCTCCCACCAATCCTGCCAAGCAGATTCAACTGCAGATGGATAGTACGCAGCCTCCATGGGATCAGCAATCAAATCTTTTTTTTCCCCCTTTGGCGTTTTGTTTACGAATTTGGGGACCTCAACTGGCTTAGCTTTCTCCTTCTTCTTCTTTGATGATCCAGCATCTCCCCACTGAGGTTTCTCCTTCTTTTTGCCCTTGCCTTTGGCGAGCTTCTTGAGAGCACTTTTGGAAAGCTGCTTCTCTCCCTCAGCTCCCGCCGGTGCTGCACTTGCATCTGCAGCCTTTGAGGCATCCCCAGCGCCCTTGCCTTTGGCGAGCTTCTTGAGAGCACTTTTGGAGAGCTTTTCCTCTCCCTCAGCTCCCGCCGGTGCTGAACTTGCATCTGCAGCCTTTGAAGCTGGCGCTGGGGATGCCTCAAGAACGTAAGATGCAATGGCAGCAGCCTTGCATCATTTTGAAGGTTGAAACATGTAAGACACATGAAATTCTAGAAGATGGAACCATGATTGAATCCGGAAATAACTTTTCTCACCTTCTCGTCTGTCTTCATAGTATCACTCATGATAAAAATGGGTGCAAGCAATGAACTGACTTGTATCAGAATTGTTTGATTGTATCAAGGGTGGTACCGAGGCAGCAGTCGTTTCCAAAGAACAAAAATATCGGAGGTCGCAGCGATGAGAGGATGGAGGGGGACAATGTTGCGTCTGGCCGCCTGTCCAAACATTCACGTCACAGCAAACATGATAATTTGTTTTCCTTCACATCTTGAATCTTGAATATCATTTTCCACGCGCGTAGATCTTCAATCTTGTCATTTTTCGTCCTTTGCCAGTGCCGCAGTGCCCCCCACCAACAACATCAGCACATAAACGAATACAGTAACAACTATGCGTGCGAGTGCGCCAACAGCGAAGAGCAACGCGGCAACCAATGCCCCTTTTACCAACACCAATAACGGTTTGGAATCCAGCGCTCTGGGATTTTCTCTTGTCATGGCTCTGGCGTCCAGTTCTGTTTACTCTGCAGCTCTTCAACTAGAGAAAGTTTTCTTTGACGGATTTGAAGACGATAAATTCATCTACAAAGTGCCATACTTTTCAGCATTGAAGGTACCCGAATCTTTTGCATTTTGTACCCTTACCTTGGTTATATTAGGGTTGTACATCAAGAGGCAAATGATATTGATCCAGAGGGCAGACCTTAATATGCCAATGGTTCCTTCTTCCATCCCTATCCTTGGAACTGCATTGCAATTCCTCACCAATACGCCATGGGATCTCATGGAATCCTGGCATCGTACATACGGTCCAATTTACGCATTCAAACTGCTAGGGAAGACATGCGTCTCTATTGAAAAACCAGAATTTCTCAAGCAAGTGCTTCAGAGCAAGATTCAAAACGTGAAGAAGGATTCAAATTTTTCCTACAAACCCTTTCTTCCCATTCTTGGTAAGGGCATTGTCACTTCAGAGGGCAAAAACTGGATGTATCAACGACGAAAGATTAGTACCGCGCTCAAGGTTGATGTGTTGGAGTTGATCCCTGCTGCAACTCTTAGCGCAGTTCAGCGTCTTATGCAGAAACTGGACAAGAGCGCGGAAACAAACCAGACGATTGATATTGCTGAAGAATTGAGACACCTTACTCTACAGGTAATCTCAGAATGCTTTTTGAGTCTAGAGGCTGAAGAGAGTGATACTACGTTTGCAACGATGTATTTACCAATTGTGGAGGAGGGGAATCAACGTGTTTGGAGACCGGATAGATCATACATGTTTTTCATGCCATTCTTTTGGCGTCATATCTTTGGTATCCGCAGGCTGAATAACTACGTTTCAAAATTGATCGTTGATAGATGGAATCTACGTAAAACAGAGAAAAATGCCAATACTAAGGTGGCGAGAAAGATTGACATTCTTGATAAGGTACTTGCTCATTTCGAGAAGGATCATCCAGGAAAGGAGCTTGACTACAAATGGATCCGTCAATTGCGTGACGAATTCAAAACCTTTATGTTGGCAGGTCATGAAACTTCAGCAGCTATGATGACCTGGACATTCTTTGAATTGATGAAAAATGGAAATATCAAAGAAGAGGTAAGTCTTTGAACATGATTATTATCTAGCTGCCTTTTGCAAACCATTGGTGCCAAGAATATTTACTAACTCATCATGATTATCTACTACATAACGGCAGGTCCAACGCGAAGCAGGAAATGTTTTTGGAAAGAAGGACTGGCTAAATGGTGGTATGAGCGAAGCAAATTTGCCTACGCGAGAGGAACTATCTAAACTCGAAATGTCCGAAGCCTGTCTCAGGGAATCACTTCGTTTGTATTCAGTTGTTCCTTGCGTTATGAGGCAAACAATCAAACCCACAAAGGTCGGGAACCATATTATTCCCAGCGGAGCAAATGTGAATATCAATATCCAGAGTGTTCATCACAACGAAGAATACTGGCCAAAACCTATGCAATATGATCCTTCCAGGTTCACAGATGCAAATTCGCTGCCAGCACCATTCACATTTATCCCCTTTATTGACGGGCCTAGGAATTGTCTTGGACAGTACTTAGCGTTGTTGGAAAGTAAGATTGTGGTATCCCTGATTTCCCAACGTTATGAATTTGAATTGGCACAGAAAGAGCTAGCGGGAGAAGAAGATCCTAGACACCGATTCATTGTCCCTGTGATTCCCAAGGGAGCATTAGATGTTTTTGTCACCAAAAAGTAGTTGAATGTTCAAACAAGCGAGGTTCAAACAAAATTATACTGTAGCTGAGAAACGCAGCTTGTAAAATAATGTTGGCGATTTCTAAAATTTGCTCGTTTTGTCTTCATTGGCATATTAATCATGATTTTCAACTGATACCGGTTCGACCAAAAGAAGTGATACGAAAAAGTATCATCCCAAGATGATTTTTAGAAATATTTTGAACGGAACGTTAGATTGCGGTTTTTGTTTGCAGTTTCCGTAAAACTAATTGAGTCGTGTTGAACAACGGTATTTTCAAAGATTGGCCTGCTGTTGGCGATACACATTTTTTGGCTAGCTTGCTCTATCCTCGACGAAATCATCAACCGTCAAACCAATCCCTCAAGACCACCCCAACGCCAGTAAGGTTTGCCATCCGAATACCCAACTGTTCCAATTCAGTCATTTATCGTGGATTCAGTCCTATTTCCTATTTCAAATACAAATGATTAGTTCTCCCAGAGCCGCATCTATGGCGGTGAAAGGTCGCTTTCTATCAAGAAGTGGACTTTTTTTGGTCGTTCTTGCTCTTCTGGGAGCCGTTGGTCCAGCAAGTGCAAACGATTACTACGAGAACAGCGGTAACACCACTGATGACGATTTCGTTGATCTAAGTACTCAAGACTTCGATGCCGTATCTCTTATGCCTGTTTCTTGCGTCGACTAGTAAGTTCCACAACACCACCACCAATGAATGAATCGAATTCTGGATAGTCTGCATAGCATTTGAGACGTTTGTTTCATGAAGCATAACACATAAAACATAAATGCACTTCCAATCTGTACACATGCTAACACCACGTTGACTCAATCTCACAGCATGAATGGTCAGATGATTAAGTTTGAAATGTTTGAGAACAGCAATAACTTCCAATGCCACACAAACAACCTTGGAACGTTTGTTGTATCAATTTCCCATTACATGCGTGCTTACTTCAATTACCAAGCGCTTATTCGCGGAGAAGATTTCAAGCTTCCCTCAGATGCGGGATATCTGAACTGTGTATTACTTCAGCAGACTGCGTACGCTGATACCAAACTTTACGCAAAGATCGGCTGCCTTGAGCGTGATACATACACTTCTACAAAACTCAAGATTCATGTGTTCACTGATAACCAGTGCTCAGAAGTTTACGATGATGGTCAGTCTGAGAACTCCCGCAAAAGCAAGGGATATGACATCAGTGGATATTATTTCAGCTCCAAGACTTCATTCAGACCCCCCTTTTATTCTTGTATTTCTTGCAAGCCATCTGCCGTTTCAGATACATTCTCGAAGAGAAAGACTTTCTGGTACGACGATGACGCTGCTGCCAACGGATATCAGATATACAAGTACTTTGATGACTGGTTGGATGATTACTTTTCGCAGGATGATGCGTACTTTAAGATATCACAGTACACCAACAATGAACGTGTTAACAACAAGGTTGACGACGATGACTTTTACACCGTTCAAGACGATGATGACTTTTACAGAAAACGTAAGGTCGGCGAGTTGCCTGAGAGTGAAATTGAAGAAGCTGAGACTGCAGCTGATGTTGAAGCTGCTGCCAAGCCAAAGTCTCATAATTTGATGGGATCGGCCAAGAGGGAGCTCCAGGCTGAGGAGGGTGCACTAGAGGTGAGTTTGAAACCAAAATTATCTAAATGAAAATTGTAGTTTTAACTTTCACTGTCGCTAACACAGAATACTTGCCTTATCTATGCATCAATAGGCTTACGAAAAGGAGTTCTGGGATGAACACAAACAAATTCGTGAACTAAACGACAATAATCAAGGCAATAGTTACAACGACGACTCTGTTCACTACTGGAATATGTGTAAGAAGGTATATAAGTACGGTGTATGGTGTGACGAAGAATGCAGAGCTTTGGATGCATTCCGTATTGACGAGTGGTCCAAGTCTGATATTGCTCTTCTTGTCTTCATGTGTGGATTCATGGCATTCATGATGTTGCTTGTCTTTGCAAAAAGAGTTAAGGCATACGAGAAGGCTTCCATCTATGGAGATGAAATGATGGCAGAGGTTGGAATGTCTCCCACAGTCATGGCTGGATTCTTTGGAGTTATCTTCATCCTTGTTATTGTCCTTGCAGTATTGAGATTTGTAAACGAGACCCTCGTTTTCGCTGTGGTATCTTGTATCTTACTCTTCATCTATATGCTCAAGCTTACTCTTTTCGAGGCCAAGACTCCAGCACTCTTGGGATCATCACCAGGAGGAAGGAGGAAGAAGAAGAAGAAGGGCTACAACTCCTACGGCGGAGACGATTTCCGTTACCACGGAGACACTGACAATCCTCTCTTCAAGTATTAATCAAGCAACGGGTTTCCTCTATTCGTGGTGTGAATAGAGACAATTTTTAAGAAGACCGCACGAGTTAGTTATCTTTCTTCTTGAATGCAAATTTCATGGAATGAAAAGTATTGTAGACAAACAAATTTATTAATTTTGAGTAGAATGCTTGTTTGTTGTTGGCTCAGACCCCCCCATGGAGGATTTTGCCACTGCCTACTATGTAACTGATGGCACTACTCGTACGTACTGTACTATACACCATGTACGCATTGAGTATTGTTTGCAGATAGATGATTTCAGTGCCGTACGTGTTCCTGATAGGTGATAATATTTTAACAAAAATGGTATTGGAACCAATCTAATCTTCACATGCCCAAATGTTCATTGCATATTTTACTGCATCTCCGTTAAGTGTCTCCCCTCTATGAACTAATCTTTCATCTGGGGTACCATCTTTTTTAACATTGCACCAAATGACTGCCAAATTCTTTTTAGGGCGAATGGACAACCCTTTGAGAGCAACAGTGTCACTACCAGTGCTACCTCCTTTCAACAATGGAAAATGGGTGGAACCTCCCACATCATTGGGCAAATCGTTGAGATAAACAAGTATTGTCACAATCCTACGAGGAGGAGTCATTGCATTCTTTGTAGGGAGCTCCACAGATCCATCTTCAAACAGCATTCCCATGTCATGGTGGTCATGAAAATATTGCCCTCTTGAATATCGCACCACTTGCAAGGGTTCTATGCTATGGTTAGGCATAGAAAGGAGGTCTGCCGCCCTTCGCTCAATTGCAGCAATTGACGAGTTGGACAATTTGCTAAAGTGAATGAATGTCGAAGTCCTTTGAATTTTCGCCTCATCTGCACTCATGTCTTCCTCAGCAGCAGCAGCATTGTCAATATCATTTTCCTCGCGCTTTCTTTTTCTTCGCTTGATATCATTGATACCACCACCATCTACAAATGATTTGCTGAATAGCTTTTCCCTGTCTGCAATCTCAATATTTTCTTGTATTTTTAACATCTCCTTGTCCGTTAGAAAATTATCAATGGTGTAAACATGTGGACTATCGTGTATTCTCTTGAGCCTGAGCCTGCCTCCGAAGTTTGGAATACTACGCGTAGTAACATTCGCATTTCCTTCGGCTGCTTCCTCTGTCTCTGGACCATCCTCTTGATTATCGATATTCTGTTTGGAAGAATATAAAACATCGTCACGCCAAAAAAGTTCTTGTACTCTTCTCAGCCTTGACGTCTTGATCTTTTGACAAGTGCCATATCTCCGTGATTTCCGACCATTGCGAGACTTGAGTGATTCTTGTTCTGCTAATGTCAATTTCACGCACTTTTCGCCATCAAGTTGATTAGACATGGCCAAGAAGTTCAAGTGGATGAGTGGTGTTGATGGATGGGGGATAGGTGTGTGGATGTGATTTTGAAGAACACAACTTTTACTTTGTATAGTATCATCATATTGAATATCTCGCTTGATCATATTGCAATATTGCAATATTCAATATCAACCAGCCAGGGATGGATGGGTAATTTTCTTCTCTCTTCTCTCCTCTTCTCTCCTCTTTCCAAATTTCATTTTACTAATTTCGTCGTTCCACGTTTCTCCAGAAGACGTCGGCAGTTTGTTTGAAGAAGATAGTTTGAAGTTCAACCGACGATACCTACCAACCAGCGAGCGGTAGATAGGTGGTGTAACGTAATGAATACTGTCACGACTTCTTGAAGCTACGTACCACCTGCTGGGCCATCGCAACCTCATTAATTATCCGCAGCTTTGACGCCGACTAACCTCTCTTTGGCAGCCCAACGTTAACGTTTTACAAAGCATCATACAACCACGAACGATTTGCAACCTTTATTAAAAAACTAGAAGTAATAAACATGGGAAACCTACTAGTTGCACCAATTACAGAGAAGGAAACGCATCGGGGAGAAACAGATGATGGACAATTAAAATTTGCCGTGTCTTCCATGCAAGGCTGGAGAGTACACATGGAAGACGCTCATATTCTTGAGAGTTCCATGTATGCCGAAGAAGCAATCAAAGAGGATGGACGTGACGAGACTAAGATGGATGCAAACGGTGATTCGTCATCTAGTAGTAACAGCGCTGTGAACGGTTCGGCAACCAAAAGGGCCAAGAAGAATTCCGGAGATCGCGATCTCGAAACAGACGGGGATGAAAAAAATGATAACGAGCAATCTCGAACGAAATACAATAGATTAGATCTACCGCAACATTCACTATTTGCAGTTTATGATGGGCATGGAGGAGCCTTTGCTGCGGAGTATGCCGGGCTCAATTTTGTACGTGTGCTTGCTCGGCAAGCGAATTTTGTGCAGTATGCGCATTTTGTGAATGATTTAGCTGCTAGGGATGCATTGGAAAATGCATCCGCTAGTGCAGGTACTGGGGGACAAAATACCGATGCACAAAAAGAGGATCTTAAATTGACGCCGCAGGAGAAGGCTGAAAGCAATAGAAAGGGACGCGAATTGCTTGAAACTGCCCTAAAAGATGCATTCTTGGACATTGACAGAGAGATCTGGAGGGAAGTCCAAGGTCTTGGCAATAAGGATTCGACATTACCGAAAAAAAAGAGGAAGGACCAAGATGAAGACCTTGGAAATGATGATGACCATGAACACGAAGATGATGAATGGCAAAAGTCTGATTCTGGAACCACAGCCACAGTTGTCATGTTTACACCTATGTGGATAATATGCGCAAATGCTGGAGACTCTCGGTCGGTATACAGCAAACAGGGGCACTGTACCATTCCGCTCAGCTACGATCATAAACCCGACGACGAAGCCGAAGAACGAAGAATCTACGAAGCAGGCGGTTTTGTAAGAGGGGGAAGGGTCGAAGGGGATCTTGCTGTCAGTCGTGGTTTGGGGGATTTTAGATTTAAACAGGATGAAATGTATCAAAACATGGGAACTGTGCCTAGCAGCTTTGCCCATTATGCTGATGTAAGGGGGAGTGGAAGAAAGAAGGGGCTCGTTGGTCCGGCCAGTGTTCTTTGTCCCGAGGATCAGAAGGTTTCACCAATGCCAGATATTGTTGTGCAGAATAGGAACAGAGAGCACGATGAATTTGTTATTGTAGCATGTGACGGAATTTTTGATGTGCAGACGAATCATGAGTGTATAGCTTTGACAGCGGACATCCTCCGTCAAGGTGAAAGCGATCTGGGGCTGGTTTGTGAGGAGGTAAGCGAGTTGCTTTGATTCTGCCGTTGTCACGAAGTGGAGAATATTTTTTTCCAACCTTGCTTTGTTTCCTATTTTTGACAGATTCTCGACGTATGCTTGAACAAGGGAAGCAAGGATAATATGACTGCACTGGTCATCAAAATGCCAGCGCAACAAATTGGGGAAGGCGGCGGAGTGGCCGAACGAAGAAGACTGCGCAAGGAAGCCGAAGATAACGATGATGAGTGATGATGCATGAGTTTGGAAGAGCGCCAAGGATAATTGACTGTACTCATCACCAAAATGGCAACCAACAAGTAATAAGGTGCCAGGCAGCAAAGAAGGCATGGTGATGAAGCGTGATATCGGAGAAAGATTTTAATTAAGCTTTCATATGTCAAATTAATGTCTAAACTTTTAAGCTTTAGATAGCGTGCTGAAAAAGTTGCGTGGTGGCACAATTAACAGTTCACTTGATTCATCTTGACGATTGATGAGATCGATGACTTCTTTGATGGTTTTATGCTTGCGTGAATTACGTGTACGCGTATGTAGTGGTCCCTATGTTTTATGAGGGTCAGGAAAAGGTCAGGAAAAGGTCAGGAAAAGGTCAGCTTTTTTCCTGTCAGTCAGCTTTTTTCCTGTCATTTTCCTGCCCCCGGTCACCTTTTTGGTGCCATTCCGTACTACCAGTTC
>Ga0115005_10000393_pt1 | contig 33608 bp, 22 predicted proteins | sample ArcOceMetagenome_FD_87163 | JGI IMG/M metagenome (GOLD analysis project Ga0115005, IMG submission 87163) | Marine eukaryotic phytoplankton communities from Arctic Ocean - Arctic Ocean - Greenland ARC118M Metagenome | ecosystem: Environmental > Aquatic > Marine > Oceanic | place: Arctic Ocean...
ACATGATGATGCTTATGACGTTTTGCGAAGCAGTACTGCGTCATTCGACTGGGTGCTGGATGATGTGTTTCAGCATGTCAGTGGCGAGCCTGAAAGAGAAGTGGGTTTTGAACAGTTATTTTCGCTGTATAACCGAGTACTGACACATGACGGTGTGTTGAGTATGAATACAATTGGCGCTCACCAGCTTAAACAAATCAAGCAGGCCAATGGTCAAATTCATCATGGTTACTCTCAGGGCTACGTTTTGCGTCACCCTTTATACGATAACGCGATTGTTTCCTTGATGCGTGATGGCTGCAGCCGAAAAACGTTCTTTGAGACAATCTCATACCATAAAGAATTGGATACTCGTCGAAAATCTTGTCGTTTACAGGTGTCCATGCGAGCGTTATAAAATGCGACATCGAATGCAACACGACAGGCAAAAAAAAAGCCCAGTTTGATAACTGGGCTTTTTTTTTCTCTTAATTTAACCTTTATACAAAGGTTAAATCCAGTTTACGTGCTTGGATGTCTAGGTTTTTAATGCTTACCGTGACATCTTGGTTCAACTGATAGCTAGTATCATCATTGCTATGACGTAAATAGACTTTATCAAAGTTTAAACGCTTTTTGCTTTTACGCAGATCCACAAAGCCTTCAATACCGAAGTCCACCAATTGCACCGTACAGCCGCCGATATTGGTTTGTACAATTTTACCGGCGAATTCTTTTTGCGGTAGATTCTCTAAAAACTGTAACTTAAGCCAGTTTTCAGCAAGGTTGACGGCTTGGCGTCCGCAGATTAAACCTTGTTGTAGGCGTTCAATCATGGCGTCGTCTACTTCGGGTGCTTTTTGCTCATTTAAATGGGCTTTGATAATACGGTGAACCACTAAGTCATTGTATTTACGAATGGGCGATGTGAATGTGGTGTAACAGTCAAAGCCCATGCCTGTGTGTGGCCCAGCTTCTTGACTGAATTCGCTGCGCGTTAAGAAACGACTTAGAATGGTTTTAATCGGCAGTTCAGTGTCTTTGGCTTCGACGGCTTTAATGAAGGCTTTGTAACCTTCGGCTGTGGTGAAGTCACCATCGAACTCAATGCCTTGCTGTTCAATGATGGTTTTAATATCACCTATTCGCTCGGTACGAAATCCTGGGTGCTGAACAAAAATACCGGTACCCAGTGTTTGCAGATGACGAGCACAACAAATGTTGGCGATTAGCATGGCCTCTTCAACCAGCTTTTGTGCGCTGTTGCGTTCGGCTTTATAGATGGTTTGTAATTTACCGTTATCACCGACAGTTAAGTAGTAGTCAGCGCGATCTTCCATGATTAGATTGTGTTCGTTGCGGTATTGATTTAACGCTTGAGTGGCTAAGTGCAGCTGCTCAAGGTGTTCAACAAGAGGGGCGGCCACAACGGATTGGTCACCTTCAATGAATTGAGTGACTTGCTGATAATTCAGTTTGCCTTGAGAGCGAACCACGGCCTCTTTGAATTCAAATGCTGTGACGCCACCTTGTTTGTCTAATTGAATGTCGCACACTAATGCTAGGCGATTTTTGTCTTCAAGTAAGGAACACAAACTGTTGGATAGTTCTTGCGGCAGCATAGGTAGGCTGCGACCAGGAAAATAAAGCGAGTTACAACGACGAGCAGCTTCTTGGTCTAAATTGGTATTCATACCAAACCAGCTACTTGGGTCAGCGATGGCGACACTTAAAAGCCAGCCGTTTTCGGTGGCTTTTGCAAATAGGGCATCGTCCATGTCACGGGTGTGCTCGCTATCGATGGTCACATAAGGCAGCTGGGTAAGGTCTTCACGGCCAGCAGACATGGTTTCAATATTTTCTTCAGCCAGTAGGGCTAACTCTGAGAATGTGGTCTCAGGCCATTCATGGCTTAGTTGAAACTTCTCAATGGCATATTGGCGCTCAAAGCCGGCGTCACTTAGCTGGCCAATTTTCTCAATGATTTTACCTTGTGGCTTACCATTGCTAAAAGGGTGGCGGGTGACTTCGCATTTGACCCAGTCGTTGTCCTCAAGGCCTTCACAGGCATCGGGCGGAATGTACAGCCAGTGGGTGCTGCCTTGAGTGTCGGGTTGTACAAATTGGGCTTTGCCGCGTTTTTGGAATCGGCCGGTGCATTGCTTGAAGCTGGTGCTGATGAGTTGTTCTGGAACGGCTTGAACCTTGTCTTTGTCATCCGTGGTTTCACTAAAATGAATGACATCGCCGGGGAAGACTTTAGCCATTTCATCGGGTGCTAAGAAGAATGACTCACCATCGTCTGTGACGACAAACCCAAATCGCCCCTGGCTTCCGCGAACGGTGCCTTGTTTGAGCTTGGTTTGTTGCTGGGTCTGAATATCAGATTTCAGCGCTTTGAGCTGAGCTAAGCTATCGGAATTAAGCATGATATTACTGCAAATAAAAAAATTACCCTCATGTTATCACTTTGCTTTCCCATAAGGTACAGCTGCAAGGCGGATACATCGCCATGGAATCACATTTATAGTGGCCTGTGAGTCCCTTGAACTGGCGTGGTGAGAATGTTGATTATTCTTCCACCAAGTTTGAGCTATAAGTGGTACCGGTTGGTGGGATAATCTCAATCTGCTGGGCAACTTTTAAGCTAATGAGCGAGTCGGAGAGGTCGAATTCCTCCCCGTTGGTGTTGAGCATAATGGTCTTCACTTCGGTGCTCACCCGCGAGGTGCCAGAGAAGATAATATGGTCATCGGACACCAGGTGCAGTGAATCAAAGTCGGGTAACCAGAGTCCGAAATCGAAGTTTAATGTCTCGAATGCATCATCATTGTTATTGGTGGTATCGAGTTTGGCGATGGTAAGGTTCAGTCCGGCATCGTAGCCGATGCAATAGAGGTTGTTATTAAACATCTGGCTCTTACGCAACCCCCTCACATCGCTACTTGGCAGACCAAGAATCGAGGGCAGCGGGTTAAAGATATTTATTTCGGGGTTTGGCCGTGGAAAGATACGGCCACCTTGGCAGCTGGAGTTAATGAAGTAGGGGTAAATATAGTCATAGGAGCTAATGCTTTCGCTGTTATAGGGCAAACGCAGGCTGGAGATCCGAGTGGTGTAGCCGCTATAGGATTGGCGTATTACGTTGCCATTGCAGCTAAAGACAAGTTTGTTGACTCCCCGCTCTGTGACTTCAAAAATGCTGCTGTTGCCGCTTTCATCGTCGGCCACTATTAAGCTGGTGTAAGGGGCCAGTAATACTGTGCTTAGGCGACCGGTGACGGCTTCACAGTCATCTAATAACACGCGGTAGCTGTTATCTCCGCCATCGATATTTCGGTAAATCATGATGCCAGAACGGCTCACGACAAACTGCCCTAAACCGGGCCGGTCGTCCTCTAGACTCACTTGCTCCAGCGTGTACTGGTTAGCCGCCCCTAAGCGCATTTTGTATATATTGGTGGGGGTAAGTTCTGTGCTTTGGGCCGTTGCATGGGAGACGTTCGCACTACCAGCCATTAATGCCGCCGCGGGGGCGGTTGTCTCTTCTGTGGTCGTGGGTGCCGGTGTCACTGTGCCACCAATGGGCTCGGTACAAATGGGTGGGGTGTCTTCGGTGTCGACTGTGTCGGCATCTATCGTTTCGGGTTCTTGCGTATCAGGAGCGGTTGGGTCCGTTTCATCAATAGGGTCTGGCGTTGTCTCGTCTGTGGGCGCTTCTTCCACTTCGTTGGTGGGGCAGGGGACGCCCGTATGATGGTCAATGATCTCTTCATGGTCGACCTCTTCCATCATGTCCAGTGCTTCATAGTCCACGCTCAGTACATATAAATCGGAGGTGTCGTTCCAGCGGCTATCGGGCGGGAAGTAATCCCTGCCCAATTGGGTTAATGCACTGCGCCCACTATTGCCTTGTGCGTTTAAACCAAGGGGCGCACTGGTGACATTGCCACTGCGCAAATCCACCAGTAGGTTGAAGTAATCGTTTTCAGTGTCAGTATCAAAATTACGATAAAACAAGGTGAGCAACACGTAATCGGGGTTCATCACCATGATGTCTAAAGGAATAATATTCTCTTCAGAGGTAAAACTGACATTTCCCGTTAGGTCTAATTCAATCAGACCGGTTGTGTCTAAAAAGGTCACTGGCGTGATGACGTTATCAGCATCCAATGTGTAAAGCTGTTGGGTGAATTGTTGGCTAGTGGCCAGTTGCCTGTTGGTACCTAAAGGGGTGATGCCTATAAAGAAGCCAACATAAGATGCCGGCAACACTAAGCGTGAGACGGGAGGGGTGGGCAGTGCAGGCACATTTAATGTGGTCGTAGCAGTGGTTGTGCCACCCCCACCGCCGCCACCGCAGCCGATTAATGCAATGCTTAAAATGAATAAGCCGATAATTGTTTTCATGTATTTGCTATCGGCTGATTTGAAAAATGTTAAAGTGCGTTCATGAATATTCTGAGTAAATAAATGGGATCTTTTAGTAATGAATGACCAACAATTGGAACGTTATAGTCGACATGTTTTGTTGTCGCAGTTGGACTATGACGGACAGCAGTCATTGTTAGATGCCAACGTATTGATACTGGGATTGGGTGGACTGGGTTCCAGTGCGGCACAGTATTTGGCTGGGTCGGGAATGGGTCGATTAACTCTTCTGGATCCTGATGTGGTTGAGCTATCGAACCTGCATCGCCAGGTGGTGCATAACGAAAGCACCTTGAACATGAACAAAGCACATTCGGCTAAGCAGCAATTGTCCCAGCTTAACTCAAGTATTGTGATTGAGGCGTTGGACGGTTTATTAGACGAGGCGCAACTGCTAAAGCGTATCGAAACCGCGGATGTGGTTCTGGATTGCACCGATAACAGCGCCGCCAGAATGCGACATAATCGCTTATGTGTGCAAGGCAAAACTCCCTTGGTCAGCGCCGCGGCCATTCGTTTTGAAGGACAACTAATGGTCGTGGACCCGCGACAAGCGGGCAGCCCCTGTTACCAATGTGTTTACCCTGATTTGAGCGCTCAACAAGATACCTGTAGCAGCTCGGGTATTTTGGCTCCGGTGGTGGGGTTAATGGGTGTGATGCAAGCACTTGAAGCCATTAAACTCATAGCCAAAATAGGCTCGCCAAGCACGGGTAAGTTGATCAGTTTTGACGGTTTAGATTTATCCATGCGCACATTTAATGTGAGCCAGAATAATAATTGCCCAGTATGCGCTGAAAAAAGTGATGTTATCGCCATATGTGATGAATAAGCTCACATCATTAAATGAAATATATTGAAAACACACGTAAACTCACTCGACGTTTGTGATGTGGAGGTGGCTGTGGAAAAAGACGTAAAATCCTTACAAGATCTCATTGAGAATAATCGTAGCTGGTCTGAAGAAATTAGCCGCAATGACCCTGATTTTTTTCCAACCTTGGCTAAACAACAAGCCCCTGATTATTTGTGGATTGGCTGCAGTGACTCCCGCGTACCGGCCAATGAAATTGTAGGCTTGATGCCGGGTGAATTATTCGTCCATCGTAATGTGGCCAACATGGTGGTGCATACGGACATGAACCTGTTATCGGTGTTGCAGTATGCGGTTGAAGTGTTAAAAGTCAGCCATGTGATTGTGGTGGGCCATTATGGTTGCGGTGGTGTACGTGCTGCCATGCAAAACCAGAAGCTAGGTTTGATCGACAACTGGTTATTGGAAATTCGTGATCTTTATCACCAAAAAAACCACATGTTTAAAGGCTTACAATCAGAAGAAGACAAGGTGAACTTGTTATGTGAGCTAAATGTGGTTCGTCAAGTATATAACTTATGCCACACCTCCATCGTACAAGACGCTTGGGCCCGAGGGCAAAAGCTTGCCGTACATGGCTGGGTATATGGCTTGAGTGACGGTAAAGTGAACAATCTTAATGTGACTGTTAACGAGCTGTCTCAGTTGAATGAAGTCTATCGTTTAGATCTTGAGTAACCTGTGCAATTCAGTGTTGCTCAACAACCCCTAGTGTAATGGCCAAGATTGGCGTTCAATGATCGCATTGAACGTTTATGGAGGCAATTATGAAAACCCTACAGATCGATATCGTCAGTGATGTGGTATGCCCTTGGTGTGCGGTGGGATATGCCAATTTATCTAAGGCCTTAGATCAAGTTGCCAGTGATATAGAAGCCAATATTCAGTGGCACCCTTTTCAACTTAACCCGCATATGCCAAAAGAAGGCCAAGCCATTGATGAACACTTGGCAGAGAAATACGGTTTAGACGAAACTCAGTTAAAACAAAACCAGCAGCATTTAATCAATGCGGGCCAGCAATCTGGCGTGGAGTTTAATTTTGACCAGCGTTCCCGTATTTTCAATACTCTGGATTGCCATGTGCTGTTGGATTTTGCCCAGACTCAAAACAAACAAACGCAATTAAAGCTGGCCTTGTTCAACGCTTATTTCACTGATGGTTTGAATGTTAGCGATCAAGCTGTTCTGGTGGATGTCGCTCAATCTGTGGGTTTAGAAAAAGCGCACATTGAAAAAGCGCTGGCGGATGATGTACTGCGTGAACAAGTCAGAAGTGAAGAAAATAAATATAAATCCATGGGTATTAATTCGGTCCCTGCATTTATTATTAATAATCAGTATTTGATTAGCGGCGGCCAGCCGGTGGACAGCTTTGTTCAGGCACTAACAGACATTTCAAAAAAAGAAGCATAACCAGATGGGAGGGGTCACTGATTGAGCCCTCCCGTTTGTTCGGTGATTAAAGATAGACGCCAATACTTACAAAGTGGCAAGCGGCCCCGCCGAGCACAAATACGTGCCATAAGTCGTGAAAATCAAAATGGCGATGCAGATTAGGCCACTTGGTTGCATACACCACTGCGCCCACGCTATAGCTGATACCACCGGCCAGAAGCCACTCAATGGCACCATCAGATAATGATTCGCTCAATGGCTCATAGACAAACAAGCTGATCCAGCCCATGCCCAAATACAGTAAGGTGCTGAACCAACGAGGGGCATGCAGCCAAAAAATCTTGGTCAGTATGCCTGCAAACGCAATTCCCCAAATGGTACCGAACATCCACCAAGCTTGAGCGCCTTCTAATCCGATTAAGCAAAACGGGGTGTAAGAGCCTGCAATCATTACATAGATCGCCATGTGGTCCACGCGCTTAAGGGCTCGAATACCCGCTTCGCTGATTTCCATTAAGTGATAGACAGCGCTTGAAGCAAACATGAAAAACATACTTAGGCCAAACACTAGGTAGCTGGCCAGATACACACCAGACCCTTGGCCTGGCAGATTGGTCAGCATATAGGGAATGGCCACAAGGGACATAATCGCCCCGAATAAATGGCTCAGTCCAGAAAACGGGTCTCGTAGATGACGCTTTAACATTTTGAGTAAACACTTGTTCGCTGAATTTGTGCCAATTAGACGCGTATTGACCATGTGTGTCAAGGTCAGTTGCCAGACCTTGTGTAGGATTTATTAATTTCCAAAACCCTCTATACCTTACAGTCTAAAGCTATGTGAAAATAGCCCTGAATCTTTCATGCAGAGGCAGTCATGCTGAAAATTAGCGGCATTATATTATGCGGTGGCAAAAGCCGCAGAATGGGGCAGGATAAAGGCCTCATGCTGATAGACGGACAAGCCATGGTTTGTCAGGTGGCAAAGGGCTTTAATGGCGCTCAAGAAGTTCTACTCAACTGCAATGAGCATCATGAGCAGTACCAAGCCTTGGGTTTTGCAACCTTTGCGGATAAAGAATACGGCGACATAGAAGCCAATGCTGGGCCGTTACTGGGTATCTTAAGTGCAATGGATACGGCAAAAAATGACTGGTTGTTATTTAGCCCTTGCGATACGCCTAGTCTCCCTGAAGACTATTTACACATCATGGCGCAGCATGCCAGTGATCAGCTTGCCTTTGCATGCGTGGTGTTTGATGGGGTGCGCCAACAGCATTTACATGTCTTGCTGCATAAGCGTTTTAAAGAAAGTTTAATGATGTATTTGTTGTCAGGCAGACGGCGCACCAGTGAATGGTTGGCGAGTATTAAGCCGGTCGAGGTGAACTTCTCTCAACAAACGGCAAGCTTCAACAATATCAATTGTCTAGACGATATACCGGTTAAGTAACTAAGGTATTAATAAAGGCGTATATAACAACTTAAGGCCTACTAGTTAAAGTAAGCCTTAAGTGCTCTTAGGTTGTCTTGATCGGCTTTGATGCGAAGTTTCAAGTAAATGCCTTGTGCACTGTAGCCAGCATCATCGAAATCTCGGTCAGTGAATCCGGCAAAGTTATAGCCAACGCTTACCCAGGTATTTTGCTGCGGAATATAACCTAGGCTAACCCCCATGCTATGACGGCTGTCTTTTAATTCGTAATCGTACAAGCGCTGACCTTGTAAACCCCAGTCCCATTTTGGCATGAAGTGACGGCGGACCTGTGCGCCCATTAAATCAATGACACCTGAGTAACTGATGCCATCTAGGGTCTCATCCACATATTTAAAACCGTATTGAGTGCTCAACTGGGTTTTCGTCCAGCGCATATTTAAATGCGTGTTATTCACTAAGCGGCGGCTGGTTAAGTCAGCGGCAATGGTGTTTGAACCATTACTGGTTTCTTCTTCAATGTATTTTGTTTGGTTTAACCAAGCGAGTCCTGTGGCCAATGGACGCAAACCGATATCGAACTCCATTTGTTTGAATTCAATGCGTTGCGTATCGCCATCGTCTAAACGGTATTCACCATTAAGACCAAACGCAAAACCTAAGCCAATAGGGCGGTAGATGCCACTGGTGGCATTCCATTTCTCGTTGGTATCACTCTCACGGTATTCAATGCGGTTTGTCCACTGCCATGTAGGGCTGCGATAACCCCAGCCAGTATTGATGGCATAAAAATCATCGCTGGTTTGTGCAAAGTTAATGGCCGTGTCATCAGATTGCTCAAGTACACTGTTTTCTAGGTTTTGGCTTTGGTCGTAGCCAAAACTGATTTGCCAGTTTTCATCCAGATTCACTTCCTGATTCACACCATGCACGGCAAATAAACGATTACCGTCTTTGCTTTGCTGTTGCTCAACGCTGTTACTCACTTGCATACCTTGCCAAGGTGTTGCACGAATACCTGCCACACTGCGCGAAGGCGCATCGCGTTCAAAGCCCATTTCGTGAACGGCAAACAAGGTCACTTGATCATTGATTCTAAAGTCACTGCCTAGGCGAAGTAGGTCGTAAATGTCATCGTTCTGTTTAAGGTTAAATTCTAAGTCTGCGTTTAATAACCAGCGGCCATTCATCAATGTATAGGAGTGCCCAGCCAATAGTTGCTGAATCGATTGAGTATCACCAACAGCACTGGTGTTTTCACTGACGCGACCACCAAGACGATAGCGACCCAGCTCATATTCATTGTTAAAGGTTAGCTCCGCCATGGATAAGCGTTGTTCGTTACCCAGTTGATTTTGATCGCTCACCAAAGCATTAAAGTATTGCTGTGAGGTGATGTAATACGTGCCTTCAACCCCTAGCTTTTCTGTGCTGCCTTCGCTGTCATTTAATTGGTCTAGTCCAAAACCGGCTTCTTCTGTTCGAATGTAGGCTTTGGTTTGCAGCTGTTCGCCGCGGAAATCCAAGCTTACATAATTGGCCGTTGCGCTGGTTTTAGTGCCGTTATTTTTTTGTTCGGTAATGGCCGTCTCTGCTTTGATCTCTAATTGATCGGATAGCTGTAAACGCATATCAACACTGTTTAAGGTTTTACTGTCTTCACCTAATTCTTCACTGATTAATGTGGTGCCCACTTCAACGGCTTTATCCAAGACATGGACAGCGGCACGGCCACCAAAGGTGAGATCATTGGCACTGTCATCTTGTGTTTCATAGCGGGCAATAATGTATCGCGGGTTGAGATCTTCATCGGTGCTTTGTACTGGCGACTTAAAGAAGATAGAACCGTCAATGTAGTCAATGCTGTAGTCACTGTCTTTGGTCAGCTCCACTTCACTTAAAATCACTTCGCTTCTAAAACGGTCACGCACTTGTAAGCTAATGGTTTCACTGTTGCTGATGATGTCGGTGTTCGATAGCGAGTACAAACCTGACGTACCATCACCACGAATTTCGTCACGGGCAAAGCGTTGGGCAGATTCAGTCACAAACGCATTAAAGCTCACAATGTCACCTTGGAATACCGACTGAATACCGTGGAATTTACGCAAATAAGTACTGAGTTCTGTTTTGTTTAGGTCGGTGCTGTAATCACCAAATACGGTATAGAAACGTTCTTTCTCAATACGTAAATACAGTTTACCTTCCATTGAGGCATCCAGCTTTTGCGTACTGTTGTCGCCATATAAGGTGTAGTACTTATTTGGATCTAGGAGTTTTTCAAATGGCGTGGTGGTTTCTTTGCTGCTGTCATAAGCCGCGGTTAAGAGCCAGTCACCGGCAATTTGACCCTTAGCAAATAGTGCTAAGCGGCCATCGGTATAAAAACCGTCTTCTTGATCATGGGCTTGAGCATTTTTAATATGACCACTGATGGTTTGGTAACCGATGGTGCCCTCACCTAATGCAATTAACATCCAATCACGGGCTTGTGGTTTTAACCACACTCGAATTTCTTCTTCTTGACCATTGGCCAATGGGAAACGAATCAACGCTTCACCGGCCTGAGTGGTTGGTTCAAGGGTGATATAAGCAATACCATCTTCGCTTATTTCGTAGTTAGGTTTGAATTCGTTACGGTTAATCTGGGCTCTGTCTTTATTCGGGTCCAGTGCTTTGTATGGGCTATCAATGCTGTATTCACCTTGCAGACCATTACGAACAGGGTAGCCATCTTTATCAAATAACTGCACGGCGATTACCGGTGCAATGACACCATCAGCCACGGCTTTGGTTTCGTCTTTGACAAGCTCAACGCGAGTAGGGGAGCCTGCATAATGCAGTTGGAATTCTTTACGATCAATAATGTCATTATTGTCATTGACTAAGGAGGCAACAAACACGTTATTGCCTTCTTTAAGATCCACACCGCTCCATTGACTAATAGCAGACTGATTAGCGGCGTATTTTTCACGTTTCGCAAAGTTTAATTCGCTCACCGGTGAGCCATTGAGCGTTAAACGAATGCGTTGATTCATTGGATGCTTGATGGCCACTTTTGTCGATGGAATGTTCGGCAGGAAGCCGTCACTTGGCCATAGCCATTCAAACGCGTTATTGGTTTGTGCAAGATACGCTTTATCAAACTCAGGCATAGTGATGGTATTGCGAATTGGACCAGAAGCGGTTGCTTCAATTGGGAAATCAAATCCACCCGGGGCGATGCCTGCGGTTGTGACCATTTGATTACCACTATCGGCCTTGGCGATCTTCATGCTGTTATTCGCAGATAAAATATTCACTTCAACACGGCGGTTTAGTGAACGTGTGTCTTCATTGGTGTTATTCGATACCGGTTTCTGCGAGCCATAACCGGCAATACTCACTTGATCAGGGGTGAGTTGCAGCTCTTGCATTAAGTAATTGGCCGCACTGCGGGCACGGGCTAAAGACAGTTCATAATTGTCTTTAAAAATATGACGGCTACGACGGGCGATTGGCACGTTATCGGTGTGACCGGCCACTTCGATTTGTAAGTCTTTTAAGCCTTTTAGCTTCTCAATCACCACTGCCATGGATTGTTGATCGGCGAGGCTGAGCTCTTCACTGAATGAGCCAAATTTAGGTGCTTCTTTTGGTTTGTGCACTTGATTGTTTTCAGGCACCAAAGCCAACAGAGCAGATGTTAAGGCGATAGGAGTGCGCTGATTATTTTGGCTGGGTGAGTTAAACATAGCCACAGATCGTGTAGTTAACTCGCCGGGCTTGGCATCTTTACCGATATACGCTTCAAATTCTAAAGTGTGTTGCCAGTCTTTGCCTGGATCGTTTAACGAAAACAGTAACGTTTGCTCGTCGTATTTCTTTGGCTCACTAATGGCGACACCGTCTAATAAGGCAGAGTCCGGTTTATAGACAACGCCTTCAGGTAGCATGACCAAACTGCGTAAATCTTTAAGGATGACTTCACTGCCGTTAAGAAGTAATCGGTACACGATTTTCTGCTGAACTGGGCTGTCTGCAGCCAGTGTTTCACGTTCCGCTTGAGTAATAGGTGCAAGACGGCTACTTAAACGCTGCACCACTTCACCTTTGCTGGGCGGTTTTAGCTTGACCACAAAGTCTGTGCGCCACATCGCGCCTGGGGCTAGATCAACAAACTGGCTGTATTCGCGACCAGCGTGTTGGCCGTAGTTGTCACAGGCCATTAGATCAAGGTATTTGGGAAGGGTCTCAGTATCCAGTTGTACCACGTGAGTGCCTGGTTTTTGTCCCTCAATGTGCCAAAGGCCATCTTCGTCGGTGACGACATAGGTGCCGTTTTCTAAATAAATTCGCGCACCGGCAATGCCTTCTTGTTCCACATTGCCTTCACAGTCACCGATATAGACTCGGCCAAATAAGCGGGCATTGTCACTGAATAGGTCTTCTGTTATTTCAACATCCGCAATGGCGGTGTTACTCGTAAGTATGCCTTCGCCTGGAACGTCTTCTTGGTCTTCAATCCAAACCGTGTTGGTGGCTTTGCCTACAGGGGTGGCTACACCAATTCGTGCAACATAGCGTAGGTTTAAAACCTCATCAGCTGCTATATCAGCAAAGGTAAACGTCAGATTTTGGCCATCATCACTGATAACAGGGTCGGCCACTTTGACGCCATCGACACTGGCACTGCCGGATGCATAACGGAAACCACGAGGAAGCGTATCTTTTAGAGCAACGTTGGTGCCGGGAATTTCAGTATTTTGCAGCTTAATGTTGTAGCCGACGAGTTCACCGACACCGGCTTGTGCTTTATTGGCGGTTTTAGTTAGCAGAACACTGTTGTCTTTAGGGTCCAGTGGCACATCCATACGGAAGGTGATACCTGAGGCGAAAATCTTGCCTCGACTGCCTTGTTCATCAAAATTAAATGGGCCTTGCGGAATATCAGTTAGGGACTTCTCATCCGCAACGGGGTAGTCGTGATAAGCACTTTCGCCCACTTTAATTACATATTCGCCACCATCTAAAACAGGGAAAGCAAATCCACCATAAGGAAAAGTGTAAGTATAAGTGTTGCTGTCGGCACCCAATACCGTCACTGTGCCCCCAGTTGTAACCGTGTTAGGGAATACACCGCCTTCATCACTTAAAATTTGCGCAGGGGTGACACCGTCTTTGTCGTAAAGGCATCACCGTGATGCCGTTGACGTATTCGCCGGTGTCTGCATTTACCACATAGCTACTTGGGTCAAATAGAGCGCCAGCTTTTGCCAAATCAAGGCTATCAAATTTATCTTGGTAACTGGCTTGGATACTCGAATCACTGGTGACCGATAGAGCGCAGTTATGTTTGATCGGTGCATTTGTGGCACTGTTAACCGTTTGGATATAACCCGTAAATAAACCGCTGCTGACGGCGGTTTCGGTTAATTGAATGGTTTCTTGGTCAACGCCGTTTTCACTTAAAATGGTGACGATGATTTTTTCAATCTGGGTTGGGTCTTGGTTTTGATCCAAATCTTTTAAGTGAACAAAAATGGTATCGCCCACTTTAAAGTAGTCATCACTATTCAGTGCCAAGGTGCTTGGCAAAGATAACGTTTGCCCTTGGTAATTCTTTGGAATCGGTTGTGGTGATAACGTTTTACCCGATGCATCACTGGCGCATTGGCCTTGATTAACAACAAAGTTGCCGGATAACGCTTGGCCACTTGAACTGGCGCGGGTGGTAATGTTACTGCTATTCGTGCTGCCAGAAGTTAACGCATTTTGACGTGATCGCATGAGGTTAGAAGAACCGTTCGCGGCGTCTTCCCTAGCTTTGGCTTCAGCATACTGCGTGGTGAAATCTACGCTGTTGTGCATCAATGTAATAACTGATGGCGTACCTGAACCGGCGCTAGTACGGGCTGTGATAAAACTTTCACTGTCCTGTACTTGTCGGCTTTGCCCATTAAAATCAAAGCTCACATAGGCGGTATTGTTTACTACTGTGCTTTCAGGGGTGGCGGCATGGGCCGATGAAAAACTGAAAAAGCTAGACGCCAAAGCAATGGCAAAAACACCGCTCTTTTTCAATAAAGATGCAGTGCTTTTGGCTTTGCCTCGGCCCAAAGCGCGAGGTGCGCCTTGGGTGAGGGTTGCACAGCGTGGCTGTGCGTTTTTGTTAAGACTTAAAATCACTCAGTCTTATTCCACGATTGCTGTGAAAGTGATAGTGATGTCTTCACCTTCTTCAAAGTTATCAACGTTTACCGTTAATAAATTATCATCCAATGTATTGGTTATAACAGCATTACCAAGGGTATTAGGTGCTACATCGTTATAAGCGGGTGTAACATTTTTAAGGCTATCAGCTTGTAAGTTGATTGCATCAACATGTGCACTTAATAAATTTTGAAGGAATGTCACATTAGTAGCTGGTGCACCACCGGTGTTTTTAGCAACAATTGTGTATTCAATCATGGCACCAGGAAGTGCTTTAGGAAAGTATGTGGTTGCTACTGCTGGTGAGCCAACATTTATAGTGCAACCAGCTGATGAGTAATCAACTTTGGTTGTAGTTGCTGTTAATGAAGGATCACAAATAGTGTCATTAATAACTTTGAATGTTAAGCCGGGTCCAGGGATATCAGAGCCTGCAACATCATGAGTAAAACGCGCAGAAACTATTTCAAATGCACTGTTAATGGTTTCAGTACCATCAAATAAATTATCCGCTAGGACAATCTGTGGCGTACCGTTTTGAACATTTGCGGATAAGTCAGTCGATAAAGGTGTGCCTGCATCAGCAGCTACAGCGGTTAAATTTGCAGCAGCGATTTGAGTATCTGTAGCAGCATCATCAGCTGTTACAAATACATAAACTACTTGTGCGTAATCAGCTTGTAGATCGGTAATTGATGTTGCTATGTCTGTCGCTGAGTCGAAAGAACTAGTAGGAGCTGTACCTGTTGAATCATATTCGCCATCAGCTTCAACGCGAACACTAACCGCATCTAGCTCTGCATTATCATTTACTGTATTGCCATTACTTGGAAGACCGACAACAATGTCTGTACCTGCTAGGTTACCGGCACTTAGATTAAAGTCGATTGTAGCGTTACTTAGGTTAGTTAGTAGGTATGTCGCAGTATAATCTTTTCCTGGAGTAACATCTTGGCTATCTGCAGACTGTAGAGTTAATGTGAAGTCTACTTTTGTATCAACAACAAACGTTTCAGTATTAACTACAGGCGTTTGTGTTTGATTGTCTACGGTATAACTAAGGTTCAAAGTATTGGTAATAGAAGTGCCAGAAGGCGTACCAGCAGCAAATGCCTGACCACTAAGGCCAAAGCTTGCACTGACAGCCAGTGCAGTAAGGGTTTTATTAAGTTTCATAGGTTTCTCCTTTGAAATCCTTTTACTTCTTTTGTTTAGTAAATTGTTTTGTAAATTCGTGTGTTTTATTGGTTAGCGATACAGCGGCATAACCAACCCCTAAGTTTTGTTATTTCACTTGCACCACGTATTGCACACTGCCTTCTTTACCGGCTGGTAGAGCGGAGGTCAGTGTCCAGCGTACGTGGGTGTAATCTTTTGCAGTAGCCGGTACTTTTTTACCGTTTACTTCAACAAATAGTTGTTCTGGTTTGGCGAATTGTTGGCCATTGTCCACCGAAAATACAATATCGCTATTAGCACCACGGGCACTGTTTTCTACATAAATGGTGTTTTCGGGTACGGGATTGTTTAACACAATGTCCGCAGCGGGCTGATCGCCGGTATTTTTAAATGAAATACGGTAACCCACTTTGTCGCCAGGAATAATATTGTCAGGCTTAACCCATTCCAATTTGCTGGTGCCGTTGTCTTGTTGTGTCTCTACGACTTCGAACATTTCAGTTGTTAATTCCACTTGAGCAAAAGCTAACGATGGAAGTAAACATAATGACGCTATAATCTTTTTCATTATTTAATACCTACTGAATAACGGTAGTGAATTCAATGGCAATGGCAGAAGCACCTGCATTTACATTGCCCAAGTCAACGCTGATTGTATTAGTATTTGCGTCATACGATGTGCCATCACTATCGGCTGCGCTAGCGGTTTCAGCTACGCCGCCAACTGTGATGGTACCCGTGATACCGTTTTTAAGAATCAGCTGGGTAGGAAGTGGGTCAGTTACCACGATGTTGTTGGCTGTACCAGTACCGGTTACAGTGACAGTTAATGTGTAGTCAACTTCAGCCCCTGGTACCGCTTTGCTGCCGCCAGCGCCTAAATTGTCTCGTGTGGCAGTAATGGCTTTTGCGATACTCACGTCAATGTCGCTAACCACGAAAGTTGAGGTAACCGCTGCAATGGCAACTGCGTTCACTGCATCAGTACCTGAGTCACCACTGCCTACCACCACTGCGCCCGCATTAGGGTTGTTTTGACCATCTGCAGCAAATGTTGCGGATACAGCGGATACATTTAAGTTTGCAAGAGCCGCGTCGGCGAGTGCGTTTGGAATATCCGAGGTTACCCAGATGGTAAGCTCGTCGTCCGGTGCCATAGCAGGTGGGTTAGCATTGTCATATAGAGTGTCGACAGCCGTATCTAAAATGCCGTCACCATTATCAATATAAAAACTGCCTAATGTGACATCAAAGTTATCACCAGAGTCTTGAGTGACGACAATTTTAAAGCCTTCGTCGCCGTTACCATCGTTTTTAATTTTAAACTTCATGGCTGCGTCAGTCTGTGGCGAACTGACACTAATATTACCAGCATCTAATTTAGCTACGGTGCCTTTGACTAATTCTTGTACAGTAAATGTGACTGTACTGGAGTTGGCCGTAACGGTACCTGCTCCAGCATCATAAGAAACAGTGGCTTGGTTTGATATTGGTGCGCCGGCACTAGTACCCGCGCCATAAGCATAAGAAGCGGATAACAGTAACCCACTTATTACACTTGTAATTGTTTTGAGCTTGTTCATTTAGGCTCCTTATTTAAGTCTTATTTGATATTCAAATGTAAATTCTGGCTCAAACGTAACGTTTTTATCAGAGGCATTTAAGTTTCCAATCGGCGCGATACGAATAAAGCGCACGCTATCGTCATAACCATCTCCAGCGTCAACTGGTACATAGGTAAAATCACTACCATCTTGAGAAAATTGAAGATGGTCGGTTAAATCATCAAGGCTAACAAAATCATACGTTAGGCCACTATTATTAGGAGGTGTGCCATCGGTAAAACAAACGGGGCCTAATCCGCTGCCGTTTCCGCGATTCGGGCAGGGAATGTCGTCAATATAAAGCTCAGCGTCTAACGGAATTTCATCTTTTAATACAACGGATCCATCATCAGCAAAACCGCGACCACTATTTTTTGCTGTGATGGAGTATTTAAACTCGGCAGAAGGAATGGCTTTAGGGTTCACAGTGCCGTTTATCGGGTCATTTAATACGGTAATGCTTTTTTCTAACGCGATGTTTGGCTGAAACGGGAGAACCTTAAGAGTATTAATAGCCGTATGTGTAACTTGTTCATTACCCGTCTCTAACCCCTCAAAGCCTTCGATGCTTATGGTCCAATTACCAATACTTTCACCTGTTTCTAATAAGGTAAGTTGTTTTTCATAGACTTTACTGCTGGTTGTAAAGTCGTCAGCAGGGCTATCCACTTGAACCATGGCATTTGTGTCTGGGCTAAAGTCGTAAGACGTGGCGTCGGCTTTTGTTATGTCTATTTCCGCAGCGGTAATATCAAACGCCCCGAATGGGTCTGAAATAGCGGCGCGAATAAAAAGGTTAGTATCAGGCTGGCTTGCGGTTATTTGATTGCCTTCACCGCTGCCTGTTGGGTCGCCGTAGGGGGCATCCCAGATGGTAATGCTATCAACGTTAATAACCGTAGCGGCATTGAGGTTGATCTTGCTGTAAGTATCATCGCTTGGGTTTGGGTTGATACTATGGATATCAATCTGGCTGTATTGATTGTTAATGTTGTTACTAGACTGGTTGTAAATTTTTAGTTTAATTGAGCTACCAGCTGGGATAGTCGTATTGTTTGCAAGGTTTAAGTTAAATCCGAGCGGGTATTGAGTATTTTCGCGATAATTGCCATATGGCGTGACGGTATTTGCAATAACAATATCACCACCGCCCACATTATCTTTGTAGATAAGGTCTACATCGAAGCGCGTTTCAACACTGCCTATTCTGTAGCCGGTTACAACCAGGTCAAAACCAATATCACCTGCCGTTAATTCTAAATCTGACCGCAAGTTGTGGTCGATGACCCAGTTAAAGGTTTCACCGTGGCGAAAGTTTCTGATGGTGTCCGATGACGGCTTGATACGAGAAATTAGTGCATTGCTAAGGTATAGCGGTTTATTACCTGATGCTGCAGGTGGTGGGTTAATGACTGTTAGAGTAGGTGCAACCAGTGTCCATAAGTTAGCGCCAATACTCAGCTCGGCGCTGAAATCAAACTCAGTGCCGCTTACTGCTGCAGGGTCCATAATAAACTCAAATTCTAAAGTTGGCGTTTCACTGTTGGAAAAGCTGATATTTTGTATATCAATAAAAGACGCTGAATTATCAGTACCAGTGTGTGGGTTAATAACATTAAATGAGTCAATAAAATCAGGGATGTTAACGATGGCCTCAAGTGTAGAGATATCTGAGTCATAAAGGTCATCCAGTGTCACAAGCACAGTAATGGTATCGCCTGACTCCAGAAAGCCACCGTTTTTATCGATTGCTTCAATTTTGGATGGTGATAAATCCGGTTCCACAATGGTGACGGTGATGTTCCCTGTATCCACATCCCAGTCGTCACCGTTGTAGGAGATGTTCGCAATGTTTCTGAGTGAGTCGCCTTCTTGGGCGGTGCTTGAAACTTTCACTTCATAAATGATTTGCTCAGTTTCACCTGGCGCAAGGCTGATACCTGGAAAGGTTAATAACCCCGTACCATTACTGCCGCCACCGGCTACAAACGTTTCACTGACAGGAGAGGCGATAATCGTATAGGCATTGGGTGATGTGATGATATTCGCCGGTAAATCATCACTCACGACAATGCCTGTTGCGCTTAAGTCGCTGGCATCATCAATAGTGATGGTGTAACGCAAAGTGTCATCTGCTAAAAGTAAGTCACCACTCACATCGGTATAGGTTTTACTGGATGCGGATAAATCGACCACAGGGGTATTGTTTACGGGCACCGTAAACTGATAAATGTCGTTAGCCGCTTGGTTATCAAAGATATCATATGGCGCGTTATCATGGTTCACATTGGCACTTAATGTGACATTGCTGCCAGCAACATTACCCACGTCAAAAGTGATATCTAGATAATCACTCCAACCAGCACGTAATTTTGGTTTGTAGATGCAGCTTAAATTTTGTCCAGTTTGGCTGCAGCTCCAATCGCTATCACCTTGAATCCCACTAAACGTCAAAGCTGAAGGCAAGGTAGTATTGAACTCCACACTATTAATAGGAACATCATTAGGCCCATTGTTTGAAATGGTGTATTTCTTGGTAATGGTACTGCCAGCTAGCCAACTACTTGGATTAGACGTTTGAACGGATAGATCAGCTACAGGAATATTGGATACTTTGATCACTTCAGCAGAAAGCAATACGCCATCTTGTCGAGCGTTATAGGTGGTACTAACGGAGGTCGCCCCTGCGGTTAGGAAGTTAGAGACGTCATATACGTCAATATCCACACCATACGTGACTAATCCGCCTTCTATATTTGAATAGGAATCAAATTGGTTGCCTATCGCATTATTACCATTAATGCTGTCGTATAAGTCATTGCCTTCAAATGTTAAGCCTTCACCGTCATTACCTATGGTGTCGTCACCCTCCCAAGTAATGTGAGCATGACGACCTTTAGGATTACTTGGCAACTTAAAGTTACTAGGTGATAAAGTTAATGACGATATTGCTGCATCTCTTTGGAAGTATTGAAAACCCTCATAAACATTCAATACGTTGAAGTCTTCTCCGTCGTCTTCATAAACCACCATAATTGCCCAGCCACCTAAAACCGTTTGAGTGTTGCAACGTGTTGTACTGGAATAGATGTCTAGATTTGAGACGGTGTAGATGCTATTGCGAGAAAGAGTAATAGTGTTGGTGACATCGGCTACCGCGCCATAGTAATAGCTTGTACCGCTGCCGTCAGTGAAGGTTCTATCAGCAAAGATGGTCTGGCCATTTAGTGTGACGGTATTATCGACAAATGTGCTATTTGAAGAAGATGCAGCCCAATACAGGTAGGCGCGTTTAATGGTGGCCGTGGCTGGAATGGTGGAAAGGGGGTTCGATGACGAAGTACTGCGAGTACAAGCGCTCTGATTGTTTTGTGTGGTACGGAAGGAGCCGCCAGTAAGCGCAAACGACAAATTGCCAGCAAAGCTTTCGCGTAAAGCGACGGGCGTGCCAGCATGAGATGTCATTGAATGCATACTACTTCCTACCAAGACTGCGATGCACATCATCCATTGCGCTACTGTCAGTCCTTTAAAATAGGAGTACTTCTGTACTACTAAGCTCAAATTATTACCGCATGTAATTTAAGGTAAAATCTATGTAACTGGCTGTTATTTTGACTGACCAGTGAAGTCAATAATGTGACCCCTGTCACGATATGAAATATACGGGCCAATTAACCCCTTCATTTTATTGGAAAAAATCAAAAATTCATGAACCTAGGTTCATTGGCGTATTGTGTCTCTAATTGGTCAAATAAGCAGGAAATATTATGTTTTTATTGGTTTTTGGGATAGTTGCAGATATTTAGCAACGGACTGTTTGGTAAATGCACATAATCTTTTTTTTGATGAATTTTATGATTTTTTTTGGTTTGTGACTTGAGTCAATGGCTTGGCGAGAAGTGTTGCTAGCTTCAGCTTGTAAGACTGAGTGTCAATTTTCTTGCTGATTTCATTTATACCGTTATCTTTTATGTGTTTATGTGGCTATTTGGTTTGATCAATGAAGGCCAGTAGGGGGCTTTTTCTCTTGCTTGGTTTGATTTTATGAGGTTTCTGGTTTGGTAGGGAATTTCGATTCACCATTAATTTTGGCAAGGGTTACTGGCTATAGCTTGGCGGCTTTTGATCTGGTGTTGGTTGTATTGATTTAGGCTTTTAGGGGAGGGCTTTGCTGATTTCAATTGGTGAGATGAATAGACTGGATTGCATGGTCATGCTTTTAATTTTTACGTTGTGTATTGCAGGAGGCTTGGGATTTTAGAAAATGAAGCGAGAATCTTTGGGTTCTTGCATCTTAAAACGAAAAAAACCGACTTAATTGCTTAAGTCGGTTTTTTAGAATTTGGTTGCGGGAGCCGGATTTGAACCGACGACCTTCGGGTTATGAGCCCGACGAGCTACCAGACTGCTCCATCCCGCGTCAATTAAACGCTAAGCCAGTCATACCATTTCTCCAAGCTTTAAAGAACAAGCTGAAAGTGAAAATGGTTGCGGGAGCCGGATTTGAACCGACGACCTTCGGGTTATGAGCCCGACGAGCTACCAGACTGCTCCATCCCGCGACTATATCCGCTTCTGGTTGTTCAAACATGACTTGAACGGCGGATTGCTTACTCGCTTTGGCTATTGCCTCAGCGAGGTTGCGCATATTACGGATTTGGGTCGTACGTGTCAAACCTTATTGTCGAAAAACCCTAATAAATTCAATTACAAAGCGTTACTTGGGGTTTAGCGGCCCCTGTTTAGTGGGCTGTCACTTGATTGTTCAATGTGCCAAAAAAACGCGCATGCAGTGTGTCATAGTCGGCGTTGTGGGCGCTTACGGCAAACCAGCGGCATTGCAGGTCTTCAAGTTGGGCATCCACAGAAGGCAGACTTTGTCCCATATTCTTTTGCAGGCGTTCCACTTGAAGTGCCATGCGTGCTGCTTGGTCGTTAGCAGGGCTTGGTACCTCTAAAACAATCTCAAGCTCCAGACACAGGCGCTCTAGTGTGTCTTGTGATGCATTTGCGGCATTGTTCAGGCGGGTTTGCAAGATAGCTTTCACTTGAGCGGGTAATTCAGTCGCTTCAAGATCAAGGCTTAGGGCATTGCTGTCCACTTCACCTTTTTGCTCTGCTTGGCCTAGGCTTTGAGCCAGCTTCTGTGCGTTGACCCATAATGCGTGTTGAGCTTGGCGTTTTTGCTGTTTCATGGCCGCGCTTAGGGCGTCTTTCAGGTCAGCCAACACTTTTGTCGTGGCTTGCTTCACTTTAGATGGAAGCTCTAAGCCGTTTAATGTGTCGCTGATTTCATTCAAGGCGTTTGCTGAGCTAGAGTCTGGCTGGGCAATCATTTGTTTTGCTTGATCGATTAGTTCGTTTGCTTTGGAAATGTTCTCATCAAAATACTGTTTGCGAGCCTGGCTGGCTTCGTTACGTTTTTCGAACAGGGCGTCACACTGCTGGCGGAAGTCATTCCAAAGTTGACGCTCAGCACGGCCCGCGTTGCCCTTTTCTTTCCACTGGTTTTGAATGGTTTTGCATTCCTCAATGGCTTGCTGAATGTCTTCAGCTTCTTGTAAGGCTTTCACTTCATCGATTAATGCTTGTTTCTGTGCGGCATTCAACTTGAAGTGCTCAACCAACTTGCCATGAATATTGTGAGTTGCGTCGTGAAAACGCTGCATAATGGCTTTTTTATCCGTGTGATTGACGGGTGAGTACTTTTTAAATTCGTCGTGTGCTTTGTCCAGTATTTGCTGTACTGACTTCCAGTTTGCATGATCCCAGTCATTGCTTGTGTAAAACTGCTCAAGTTGCTCACAAATAATGGTGCGTTGCTCTAGATTGTATTCGCGTACTTTTGCCATTTGCGCGAAATACACTTGGCAAGGCTCATAGGCGGTATCCGATGCTTGCTTGAATTGCTGCCATAGCGCTTGTTGTTGTTTTTGGTCTGGCAGGCTACCTAACGCTTTCCACTGATCTTGTAGAACACGAATGGCATCGGCTTTTTCTTTTGGGCTGATATCGGCATCAATTAGCGCATTCATGTCTGCGCATAACTGCTCAAACTTAGGTAGGGTGGCAAACCCCTGCCAATCTTTTAGCTCATTAAACGATTGTGTTAATAGCTGGAATTGAGCATTCAATGATTTTGATTTGCTAGGATCAATTTTTTCCAGTTGCTTACGAATAGACACCTGAAGCTGTTTCGCTTCTTTTACATGACCTTGTGTGATGGCATTTTCATAGTCACTGAGTGTGCGTTTAGCGGTATTGATAACGTTTTTTTCGTCTTTTTGTAATGACGATAAGGCATTTTCAATTTCATTTTTTAAGCTTAAAACGCTGTTTAATAAGCTATTTACGGGGAAATCAGTCGGCCAGTTAACACTTTTAATGATGCTGTTAATGTTGTGTTCTTGTTGTTTTAATTCGCTTAATGATTGATCTTGAAGCGCAATTTTAACAGGCTCTAAATCGATACTGCTGGCATTTAAAAAGTCCAAACTAGCTTGTAGGTTAATTAGGGGTTTAAGTAGGGCTTCATATTCTGTTTTGATTTGTTTATCGATCTCGTTCGATAGTTCAGACGCCTCTTTCCAGCTGCCCTGAGCGTCATCTAATATGTGTTTTAAAGCATCGTTTGATGCAACAGCCGATTTACACTGTCCATGCAGCTCACTAAGTTGCGCAATGGCATTAAGTTGTAATTCTTGAGACTGTTTTTTGGCAGCTTGGGCGGCGTCTATTTCGGCTTGCTGCTGCTGGTGTTCCGCTAATACGTGTTCACAGCTTGAAATAGCGTGTTCAAATATCGCTTGTTGTTGTGAGTTAACGTCATTGGCGGGCCAAGATTGTTTTAGCAGTGCGATTTGACCTGCGTAAGTTGGGCTAAATGCCTGCTGCGTCAGCTGTTGTGCTTGGTTCAATAACTGCTGGATTTTGGCGTCGGATTGTTCTTGAGCCATGGCCTGTTCGTTAAGAGCCGCCAACTTTTCTTTGGCATGACGAACCAGTGTTTTATCTTTGTTTAAAAAGTGCTGCTCGATGGCTTTTAATTTCTCTTTTGACGTGATGTATTGCGCGGCAAGCAGGCGGCTTTTGGCGCTGGCAGAGGCCATGATGAAATCAAATAGGGCACTTTCATCTTTGATTTGATTAATGGCCGCTTGCGCTAGCTCGGCGTCATTGGCAAAGGTGGCAACGGTCATGAGCTGCTGTGCATTTTCAATGTTTTTTAGAGCCGCTAATTGTTGTGCGAGTTCATCTGACTTAAGTAATACCGCTAGATACTGGCTAATGGCAGCTTGTTTGATGGGGCTGGATTTGTCATTGAACAGCGTCGGCAGGCTTTCGAGGTTGCTCAGCAGGCTAATGGCTTTTAGGCGAACCGCTTCATTTGAGTCTTGTTTGGCAAGGGATTCAATAACAGCGGCGTCATTAAGTTGGTCCAGTGCTTGTAGGCGCACATTGGAGTCGGCATGCTGCCATTTAGGTGCAAATAGGTTTTTTAGAAATGTTGCCATGGTGTCCGCCTAACAAGAGCCAATATCACTGGCTGAATACGATATAAAGGGGGCTCATTCTACTGACAGAATGAAATGAGGCAAGCTTTGTACATAGGTGCCAGTTGCACTTGGGCTCTGGTAATTATTAGCGGCTTATACGACAATCCCTGTAAATATAAAAACAACAATAAAATGATGCCTGTTTCCATGCTACGAATTCTTAGTTTCCTCTTTATCTGTCTAGGCTTGTACGGTTGTACCGCCATGGGCACACAAACCTTGCCTTATGATGTCTTGGCAAAAAAATACACCAACCAAGCCAGTCGTTATGTGGATGTAAATGGTTTAACCATTCACTATCGCGACGAAGGCAGTGGTCCGCCTTTGGTCTTGTTGCATGGTGTTGGCTCGTCACTGCATACCTGGGATGCTTGGGTTAGGCAATTAAAAGGGCAGTACCGCATCATACGTATGGACCTTCCGGGTTTTGGTTTAACAGGCCCGGATACAGCGCCGAACCAAGAAACCGCTGAATACATGGTGGGCATGCTGGATGGATTTGTACAAAAATTAGGCATCAATCGCTTCTTTTTGGCGGGAAATTCACTGGGTGGCTATTACGCTTGGAATTATGCAGCGGTGCATCCTGAAAAACTTTATAAAGTGGCGCTAGTCAGTGCCAGTGGTTATCCGCAAGACATGCCGTTTTGGCTTGGCTTTGCATCCTTTCCTGGTATTCACTGGATTACGCCGTATGTGATGCCTCGCTTCATGCTAAATTGGACCGCAGAAAGCGCCTATGGTCATGAAGAAGTACTGACGGATGAAGTGAAGGAACGCTACTTTGATATGAGCCAGCGCCGCGGTAATCGCGAATCTTACATCACCCATTTTCGTCAGTTACGCGCCATGAGTGATGACGATACGCTGGGTGCAAAAGTGAAAGATGTGCTGGTGCCAACCTTACTTATGTGGGGAGAACAAGACGAATGGATTCCGCTGGATGTCATGCGATTATTTCATCGTGATTTAGCTTATAGTGAATACGTCGTATATGAGGGCGTTGGCCATTTACCCATGGAGGAGGTACCCGTGCAGTCGGCACGGGATGTTAATAACTTCTTTATGTCTGAGTTGCAGCAAGTTAAGCGTCATCCTCAAGAGACCGACATTAAGTTTTATGACGGTAAGCACGATGCCACCGTTGTGTCGCAATCTTCTGATGAGCAGCCCTAACTCAGTTAGGGCTTTGGCCTGTTCCCTGTCTTACATGTTAGAATGCTGGCTGTTTAAATATTACTAAGTGATAGTCGGCATTTTTATGAGCGAATCCATTTTCTGGTACGATTTCGAAACCTTTGGTGCAAGCCCTGTGTGGGACCGCCCGTCGCAGTTTGCTGGTATTCGCACGGATCTTGATCTTAATATTATTGGTGAACCTGAGAACTTCTATTGCCGTCAAGCCGATGATTACCTGCCTCACCCAATTGCTTGCCTAATAACGGGCATTAGCCCTCAAACGTGTCAGCAAAAGGGCATGCGTGAAACCGATTTCATTGCCCGAATTAATGATGTGTTCAGTGCTCCTGGTACCTGTGCCGCGGGCTACAACAGTATTCGTTTTGATGACGAAGTAACCCGTCATACGTTATATCGTAATTTCCTAGACCCGTATCAGCGTGAATGGCAAAACGGTAATAGCCGCTGGGACATTCTAGATATGATGCGCTGTGCATATGCACTTCGCCCTGAAGGCATTAACTGGCCAAAAGGCGAAGATGGTAAAGTCAGCTTTAAATTAGAAAACCTCAGTGCCGCTAATGGTATCGTGCATGAAAATGCTCACGATGCGCTAAGTGATGTTTACGCAACAATCGGCCTTGCCAAGCTGGTTAAAGAAAAACAGCCAAAGTTATATGAGCACTTATTTAACTTGCGCCGTAAAGACGCAGTAGCACCATTATTAGATACCGTTCATCAGCGCCCAATTTTGCATATTTCAGGCATGCTGGGAGTGGATCGCGGTTGTGCGGCCATGATGATACCGCTGGCGGTGGATGCTAAAAACAAAAATGCGGTTATGTGTTTTGATTTATCGCAAGACCCAACGGATTTATTTGAATTAAGTGTTGAGCAAATACAACAGCGCTTATTTACGACAAAAGAGCAATTGGCGACCCAAGGGGTTGAGCGTATTGCCCTGAAAAGCATCCACATTAATAAATGCCCAGTGGTGTTGCCTGGCAAAATGGTGACGCCGCAGATCGCAGAAAAATGGCAGTTAGACGGCAATAAAATGCGCGAACACCTGGCCATTATTAAAGACTATCAAGCTCGTGGGCATAACCTTACGCAAAAATTGCAAGCGGTCATGCACCGTGAATTTGAAGCGCAAACCGACCCTGATTCAATGCTTTATACGGGCGGATTTTTCAGCCCGTCCGATAAAGCGGCCATGGCACAGATACGAGAAGCTCACCCAGAAGCATTAGACGATATGCCGTTTGCATTTCAAGATCGCCGCTTAGAAGAAATGCTGTTTCGTTATCGCGCGCGAAATTATCTAGAAACCTTAAATAGTGACGAGCGCGAGAAATGGGAAGAGTACCGCACGCAAAAATTACTGGGCCCTAATAATGGCCAGTATTTGAACTATGAGCAGTTTGCAAAAGCCATCAACGACGCCGCACAAACCGCACCGGTGGAGCAACACGAGCTATTGCAAGAACTGGCCACCTATGCGGAAAGTATTTATCCGTATTGATTGATTACATCTTTCTATTATAAAAACACGCTGAAGGCGTGTTTTTTTGTATTTAAAATACCAGTAGATTGGCCGATACAGTCTAAATACAGATCAAATAGCAAGGTGGTGTCGCTATGATATTTGTGATTAGGCGCTCAGCCTATGATGTCTAAGAGTCAATCCATTACGGGCTTAATTAAGCAAGTGGCCGCACAGCCGAGCGCAGTGCAATCTAAGCGCAAGCCAGATCTGGCCAGCGTGAATACTCAATCTGAAGATCTTAATACGAATATTGGCTTCGCTGGTGTGACACGCAACGCGGCCAATGATCGATTTGTAGGCTCCGGATTGCACCTTGAGTTGGAACTTAGCTCAGGGGTGTTGATTACTTTGTCCATCGAAAAAAGCGTGGGTGGCGGACTTCAAAATATTCATTTACAGACAGATGGTGAGTTAAACCCAGAGGATGCAAAGAAACTTAAGCAGTTTCTTACCGGCTTGAGTGAGTCTGTGGATGCGTTATTTTCAGATAAGCCAACTCATCCAGAGTTATTTGAGTTTGCGAATATGCGAGGTATTAAAGATATTGAGTTAAGTGTGCAGCAAGACAAAGGAAACATAAAACAGCGCTTTGAGTTTGAAAAGCACACCACGCAGTATGGTCGTAAAGAAGTATCAGGTGAATGGTCTCGCTATGATCACTTAAGCGGTGCGCAAGAGCAGCATAATTTTGCATTGAGTAAGCAACCCAAAGATGTGGCAGCAGCCTATGGACAAATGGATTATCAATGGGTGGTGGAACAGGTTAAAGCCGGAATGGGAATTTTAGGCAATAGTTATACTGGGGATGGTTCAACGCAAGCTCAGGTAACCGACTTTTTTGTGTCCGCTTTGCATAGCTTATTTGATCAGTCACGCAAAGGCGATGCGTTATTACAAACGCTGGGTGCGACTGCGTTAAACTCTAAAGCTCTAATTGGTCAAACAATACGGGCGCTTACCGATCAAGTAAGTTCGATACAAGATATGCCCGGTAGCGCTGTGCAAAGAGGTAGTCGTGATGGGCAGAAAATGAATGGCTTAGCGGATTTTACAGCTGACTTTGCGTCAAGTCGTGATCATCTAGGACCAATGAGTAGCAATGGAGAATATAATTTATCCATGGCTATTAGCCAGGTGAGTCGTAGTTTTCAAGGCGCTAGCGAAGATGATAGCACTCAAACTCAATTTAGGCGGTTAATATTAGAGTATGCAAGCCAAGGTGAAACACAATCTTATGAGTATAACTGGCGGCATGATGAGGCCGTTATCAATCGCTTTTTAAATGGTGCTCTACAGCAAAGCTACTTTAAACTGAGTGATTTACAACAAGGCCTGTTAAATACAACAAACGGCCAGAGAGAAGAAGTAGCAAACTTTATGAAGCGTAAAGAGTATAGGGCAGAAGATGTGAATACACCGGCGTTGAAAAATGGTTACATCAGACCAACTACCTATACCGAGCAAGGACGCAATGTAAATTACACTGTGTAAATTAATTAATTAACGGCTCAATTTCAGGCCATAAATGATCGAGGATTAACGGTTGAGAAAGGGCAGTGGGGTGAAGGCCATCTGCTTGAATATAATCCCCGCGATTATCATCTGTAATAACGTTTTCAAGTGGCGTAAGCATAAAAGGGACGAATGGAACCCTATTTTCTTTGGCTAATGTATCAAAGCTGTCTGTGAACATTTGACCATAACGGCGTCCGTAGTTACTCGGTACGCGAATGCCTACTAATAACACCTTGGCGTTTGCGCGCAGGCTTCTAGTAATGATGCTTTGTAAGTTGGATTGCATTTGATCAAGGGATAGGCCGCGTAAACCGTCATTTGCTCCCAGAGCAAGAACGACTAATCTAGGTTGTGTAAGTTGCAACAATTGGTCAATTTGTCTTAAACCTTCACTGCTGGTTTGACCGCTGATGCTGGCGTTGTGAACCTTAATATCAAATTCTGACTGATCAATCTTTTGTTGTAGAAGACTTGGCCAGCTTTGTTCAATTTTAATGCCGTAACCTGCGCTTAAGCTGTCGCCCACAATTAATATCGTGTTATTTGTTTGGCTTAATACTTGGGTGCTGAAAATCAATAATGCCAATATAACCAATGATTTCATGATATGACCTTATGTTGAGCGAGAGCCTCATGTTAATGCCCATGCTTGGGGTTCGCAACGCCTGATAGGACTCTGCGTTAATATGGGCGATAAATGTGTGTGAAAAGGTCATATCAAAATTGGTCATAAGGGCGTATATTGCGCCGCCTATTTATTGTTTCGCCCAAGAGAATGTTATGTCTGTAGTATTGGAACCCTGGTCATTCCAGATCAAAACTGATTTTTCACTACGTGGCTGGCGTACTCGCTTTAGTGGCAAGCCGGTTATCGTGTTTTTACACGGTAATGGCTTTAGTGGTCTAACGTACAAGCCCATGCTGGATTTACTGGCTGAGGACTTTGATTTAATCATTCCTGACTTACCGGGTCATGGTGACAGCGGTTTAGGCAATGAATTTAACGTGTGGAATGACACGGCTAAATTTATGTCCAGTGTGTTAAATAATCTATCCCATCAGATTCAAGCCACCACGCCAATTTTTGGCCTTGGCCATAGCTATGGCGGTGTAATCACGGGCCTGATGGCGGGTAGCGATGAAAAACGTTTTAAAAAGACCATGTTACTGGATCCGGTTATCTTTTCTAAAGGCATGATCAGCGTCATGGGGGTGAGTGATTTATTTGGCATGTTGGAAAATACGCCCTTAGCGAAAAAAGCGCGCAGCCGCGTCACTACATGGGCAAGCCGTGAAGAAGCGCTTGAGTATTTTCATGATCGTGGTGCTTTCAAGGGTTGGAGTGAAGAGGCGTTGCAAGCTTATGTGGACAATGCTCTGGCGGATTGTGAAGAGGGCGTTACATTAAAATGTCCAACATCGGTTGAGTCCAAAATTTTTGGCTCTTACCCGAAAAAATTGTGGTCAAACTTAAGCAAGGTGAATGCACCTTGTAAAATTTTAGTGGCGCAGAACTCTTTCCCGTTTATTGCACGATCCGTTGAAAAACTCAGCCAGTTACGCGCGTATTCAGCGGAGACGGTTGAAGGCGGTCACTGCTTTATGCAAGAAAACCCAGAGATGGCGGCGGAACACATTAAACAATGGTTCCTAGGAACACGTATTTTTTAAGCGCATCCCCGCAGCCTGCGTTATTCGCTTAAGATAGCGTAGGTGCCCTCAAACTCAACGGCCGTTTTACCTGAACACTCAATTGTTGCGTTGAGTGTGATGCGTGAGCGGCCTTTGTGCTTAAAGTGTTCAATAAACTGATCAATAACCGTTTGATTCGGTGCACTGCAGATGGCACGAATTTCCCCTTGTACGGGCGCCTTGTATTCGATAGTGCCCTTTGTCACCACCTGATTGCAATGTATCCCCGCTTCTAACGTTTTTAAATAGGCCATGCCCCAGCAAGCCATTACCGCTGCGTTATATAAACTGCCACCAAAGGCGGTTTGTTTATCATTAATGTTGGGTGCAAGTGGTGCCCGTAGAATAAGTGTCTGGCCATCGTAGCTCTCAACTTCCATTTTCATGAACTGAGTGATGGGCAGGTGAGTTTCAAAAAACGTGGAGAGTTGGGCGCTTACGGCATCCGTATTCAAAGGCATAATTACAACAATTTAATAATGTGTTGTGCTGCATTATACGGGGTGATCTTTTGATCTAAAACATCTTGTTGCAATTGAGGCAGTTGCTGTTTGACCTGCGGGTGTTGCTTGAGCTTTAACTCCAGCATTTCTTGAATCAATTTTTTTAACCAGTTTCGGCTTTGTTTTGCGCGATTATGCTCAAAGTAGCCATTCTCTTGGGCTTGGGAATGAAACTCACAAATCATTTCCCAAACATCGCTGATGCCTTTGTTTTCCATGGCTGAGCAAGCTTTGACTTGCGGTGCCCAGAAGCTTTCTTGGCTTAGCAGGTGAAGTGCATTTTTATAATGACTCTGCGTTTGCTTAGCAAGATTAACGCTTTCGCCGTCTGCCTTGTTTATGACCAAGGCATCGGCCAACTCCATAATGCCGCGTTTAATACCTTGAAGTTCATCACCGGCGTTGGGCAACATGAGCACTAAGAAAAAATCCACCATGGCCGCCACTTCATATTCGCTTTGGCCCACCCCCACGGTTTCAACCAGAATCACATCAAAGCCAGCCGCTTCGCACAGCAGCATGGTTTCACGGGTTTTTTGCGCAACGCCTCCCAGCGCCCCTTCAGAAGGGCTGGGGCGGATGTAAGCATTGGCTTCGCGGCTGAGCAGCTCCATGCGGGTTTTATCCCCCAAAATACTGCCGCCCCTTAATGGAGAGCTTGGATCTACCGCGAGCACCGCCACTTTTTTGCCTTGGCGTATCAGGTGTAAGCCAAAGGCTTCAATAAAGGTGGATTTACCCACACCCGGAATGCCGGTAATACCAATGCGGATGCTTTTGCCTGTGTCAGGCAGCAATTCATTGAGTAGCACTTGGGCTTGTTCGCGGTGCTCGTCACGTTTGCTTTCCACCAAGGTGATGGCTTTCGCAAGGGCGCGTCGGTTGCCGGACTTTATTTGTTCGATATCGATCATGTTTCCCACAATGTGGAATGTACTTTATGAAAAAAATGGCTGCGCAACTTGCAGAGCAAGTCATACTTGAAGCAACAGTTAATGGTGGGCAGTGCCCACCCTACGGTTGATTAGAATGCCCTTTAGTTTTGCATTTCGTTAATGGCATCTAATACTTTACGTGCGCTCACAGGTATTTTTGTGCCTGGGCCAAAAATACCTTTTACGCCTGCGTCGTACAAGAAATCGTAATCTTGCTTAGGAATAACGCCGCCCGCGATGACGACAATGTCATCAGCTCCTTGTGCTTTTAACTCAGCAATTAAGTCCGGCACTAATGTTTTGTGACCGGCTGCAAGTGATGACACACCAATGACGTGTACATCGTTTTCAATGGCTTGTTTGGCCACTTCACTGGGAGTTGAAAACATAGGTGACAAATCGATATCAAAACCCACATCGGCAAAGGCGGTAGCAACGACTTTTGCTCCGCGGTCATGGCCATCTTGTCCCATTTTGCACACCAACATGCGAGGGCGACGCCCATGTTGCTCAACAAAAGCTTCAATGTCGGTTTTAATTTGTTGCCAGTCGGCATCGTTTTCATAGCCGGCGCCATACACACCACTAATGGTGCGAGACTGTGCTTGGTAACGGCCGAATTCCTTTTCCATGGCGTCTGAAATCTCTCCGACGGTGGCGCGTAAGCGTGCTGCTTTTACGCTTAAGTCTAGCAGGTTTCCTTGGCCACTCTTAGCGACTGCGGTAATGTCCGCTAGGGCTTGCTCAACGGCTGCGGTATCACGGCTTGCGCGAATACTTTCTAGGCGTTTGATTTGCGAATCCCGTACGGCCACGTTATCCACTTCTAGAATGTCTAAATCGTCTTCGTTTTCGAGAATGTGTTTGTTTACACCCACAATCACATCTTCGCCGCGGTCAATGCGCGCTTGTTTGCGCGCGGCACTTTCTTCAATGCGCAGTTTAGGCAGGCCTTCTTCTATGGCTTTGGCCATGCCGCCTTTTTCTTCAATCTCTTCAATGAGTTCCCAAGCGCGGTCAGCTAATTGCTGAGTGAGGGATTCCATCATGTAAGAGCCGCCCCAAGGATCAGCCACTTGTGGAATACCGGTTTCCTCTTGGATAATAATTTGTGTGTTGCGTGCAATGCGTGCGCTGAATTCAGTTGGCAGGGCGACCGCTTCATCTAATGCATTGGTATGCAAGGATTGAGTACCACCAAATACGGCAGCCATGGCTTCGATGGTGGTGCGCACCACATTGTTGTAGGGGTCTTGTTCGGTCAATGACCAGCCAGAGGTTTGCGAGTGAGTACGCAGCATGGACGACTTAGGATTCTTCGGCTCAAATTCTGCCATGATGCGATTCCAAAGTAGTCGCCCAGCACGCAGCTTGGCGATCTCCATGTAGAAGTTCATGGAAATGCCCCAGAAGAACGATAAACGCGGCGCAAAGGTATCCACGTCTAAACCTGCGTTAATCGCCGTACGCACATATTCACGGCCGTCACTTAAGGTGTAGGCCAGTTCCAGTGCGGCATCGGCGCCGGCTTCTTGAATGTGATAACCCGAAATGGAAATGCTGTTGAATTTGGGCATGTGCTCAG
>Ga0115005_10000394_pt1 | contig 33578 bp, 29 predicted proteins | sample ArcOceMetagenome_FD_87163 | JGI IMG/M metagenome (GOLD analysis project Ga0115005, IMG submission 87163) | Marine eukaryotic phytoplankton communities from Arctic Ocean - Arctic Ocean - Greenland ARC118M Metagenome | ecosystem: Environmental > Aquatic > Marine > Oceanic | place: Arctic Ocean...
GCTAATGTGATCACATTAGCGGCCATTTATGAGCTGTTTTGCAGAAAATGACTGATAAACTAAGGGTAGGTGTTAGCTTTTAGCCAAGTCATGGCCTTGGATTTTTATCGTTTGAGCATGGTCATGTAGCATGCGTTCGATGTCGATGTCCTTTTGGCGCCAAATCTGACCCACCCAATCTTGAACTTCTTTTCTTAAAATAGGGTCATTTTGATAATCACCATTGCTGAAATGAGCAGGAATCGGAATGGCGTTCACTTCTACCAATATGTGGTCAATGCGTCCGCACATCATGTCCCAGAAAGATGGTGTGTGACCAGGATATACAATGGTTGCATTGCTAAGGGCATTGAATTTATCGCCCAGTGCTTGAATGGTAAACGCAATACCGCCAGCCTTTGGTTTCAGTAAATGCTTATAAGGTGACTGCTGTGATGAGTGTTTTTCTTTCGTAAAGCGAGTGCCTTCTAAAAAGTTCATGACGCTAGATGGCTTTTTGGAGAATTTCTCACAGGCTTTTTGAGTCTCTTTAATATCATCACCCGCTTTTTCTGGGTGTTTGGCCAAGAACGCTTTTGAATATCGACGCATGAATGGAAAATCCAGCGCCCACCAAGCTTGGCCTACAATCGGTACATAAATCAGTTCTTTCTTGATGAAAAATTTTAGAAAGGGTGCTTTTTTGTGGAAGAGCTGAAATAACACGAAAATATCCACCCAGCTTTGATGGTTTGCGGTAATTAAATACCAATCGTTGGGGTTGAGATTGTCAGCTCCGTTTACCTGCCACTTTGGCTGATACACCCAGTTGATCCACCATAGAATGCCTTCAAGCCACATGCTGGCAATAAAAATTATGCAGGGGTCAATGACATGATGGATCAGCTTTTGAGGTGAGATCATCTTCAACAAGATGACAGCATATAAAAACACACCCAGAATCATGGTATGTGCCACCAGTGCAAGGGCACTGATGACCCCAATCGCGTGATAATAGGCTTTATTTAGCATGCTAGATTCCATATATGTGCTCATTCCATTGGCATTTACATAGTTGACTGCTAGCTAGATCATATAATGGTTACACAGGTTTGTGACAATAGTAAAACATAATGTGGTTTATTGAATTTGACTATAATAAGCCGCAAAACCAATCCAAGATGCCACTAAAAGCCCCCACGGCAATAAGTGTAATCTGGAGTGCTTTGTTGTGCTTACTCCAGTTATTGCCTCGGTTTCACTGGTTTTTTCTTTGAGGTCTTTTTTCGCCTGCTTATTCTTCTCACGCAACTTCGCTTTTTGCTGCTTTTTGTATAGCTCAATGCCTTTGGCAACGCCCTGAGCAATGAGCTTACTTTGTTCCTTGGTTTGTCCCGGTTTTTGAGTGCCCTTGGTGATGGCTTCGGCTTCTTGTTGGGATTTTTCAGAGACTGCTTGTTTCTTATACTTGGCCATAATGTGTCACTTTACTAAAAAGCGTATCCTGCCTGAAAATGAACCATAGCGACAGCTACGCTAGTGCTGAAAAAGTTGTTTGCCTCTGTTTAAGCCAGCCCTTAATTTTCCTGCATGAAATGCAGGGAGAAAAGGGGCTGGGCGAATATTTGCATAAATACTCAGGCGAGATTGATGCTCAAGGGCGGCCCCTCGGCAGTGAAAGCCCCTAATGTCGGCAATAACGAGAGTATTGGCTTTCACTGGGTAAGACGTGAGCTGGCCATCACCCAGTGCGTTCAGCTCTTCATCACTAATACGAAAAGCGCCGCCTTTATTTTTTTTGCTGGCCTGAATGCTGCGCTTTTTTTCCCATTTTAAACGGCGGTTTGTCAGCCTGTGAGTGCCTGGGGCGTAATGAAAAGGCCCGTGTTCGGGTTTAACGTCCTCTAAAAAATACCAAAGTTTAATGGCGCTATGAAAAGTGTCGCGGTGAATGGCTTTTTGGCTATCGGCATTGGTGTCCTCTTTACCATGAAACAACTTATAAAGGTGATACTTAGCGTTGTCATGATAGGTGCCTGCAAATAAAGACGTTAAGCGTTTAAGGCGCTTATGATTAATAAATGCATGGCTAGCCTTGTGTTCAAGTTTAATGGCGTAAAAGCGGTTTAAGGTATCGCCATCATAGCGATCAAAACCCCAGTCGAATGAATGTTTTTGACCAAACCCTTGATCACCGTAGTTTTGAATAGGGCTGTTAGCATCAACTGTTGCCATGGTGTTTTTCACTTCACTAACCAAGTTAGCAAATTCACTTTCAGGTAAAAAATCCTCCAACACCACAATTCCATCACGTTTGAATTGTTGAAATTCAATAGGGCGCATTAAACCGGCAACCTGAACGCGACGTAATGCTAAAAAGCCATTGGCCAAACGCATTCGAAAGGTATGTAACCCAAGTTTATTTAACAAAGGGCTGCCAATAACTGGCAACGCAAAACTCTTATTACTGGTGAAGACTTTTAATAGGCCCAAAACCATGACAAAACCTACATACAAATGAGGCGTGAGATTATATCTGTATGTTGACTTGCTAGGTAGTGTGTCATGATGTCAGGACTAAGGAGCCTTTATGAATACACAGGTTTGGTACACCCCAAAAGCAGGTGCCATTTCACGTCTTACCCAGCGCACACAGCCGTTAGATGACTTAGCCCATAATGAAGTACGTGTTGCGGTTAAAAGCATAGGTTTAAACTTTGCCGATATATTCGCCATTACCGGTTTATACAGTGCCACGCCACAAGGCTCGTTTACCCCAGGTTTAGAATACAGTGGTGAAGTCATTGAAAGCAGTAGTACAAAATTCAAATTAGGGGACAGCGTCATGGGTGTCACCCGTTTTGGTGGTTACAGTACCGTGATCAACACACAAGCCGACTACTTAACCCCATTGCCATCCGGTTGGAGTCACCAACAAGGTGCTGCGTATCTAGTACAAACCTTAACGGCGTATTACGCCCTGACCGAATTAGGCAACATCAAACCCAATCAAACAGTGCTAATTCATAGCGCAGCGGGAGGTGTGGGCTTACAAGCCATGAAACTGGTTCAATCATTGGGTGCAACACCAGTTGGTACGGTGAGCTCCGATAAAAAGGGTGATTACTTAAAAAGCTTAGGTTTTAAGGAAGTTATGGTTCGTGGATCTAACTTTAAAAAACAACTACAACAAAGCCAGCACACATTTGACTTGGTGTTGGATGGGGTAGGCGGCACCGTGCAAAAAGCCAGCTTTCATGCATTAAACCCAATGGGGCGATTAGTGGTGTTTGGTGCTGCAGAATTTACACCGGGAAAGAATCGCCCTAACTATGTGTCGGCTGTATTTAAATACCTCAAGCGCCCTAAATACGATGTGATGGACATGATCAGTGATAATAAATCCGTCATGGCATTTAATTTAATTTGGTTATGGGAGCAAGCGGATTATCTCTCAAAGCTCATTGAAGACATGCAAACCATCAAAATCGCTGCGCCCCATGTGGGGCATGAATTTGAATTCAACGACGCAAAAGCCGCCATTGAATGTTTAAGGCAGGGCAATACTATTGGCAAAGTGGTGCTTAACGTGACGGGTTAAACCAGCACGGTTTTCTTATTTGGTGTTGCACCCAGTACCCTTCTTCGCGCCTAACTATCCACCTCAGGCATCTAGTGATCGCTCTTAGGCATCCATGCCTTCGCGATATTAGTGCATCCCTGTACATCATATTTAATTAGATATTGGTTGATGCCGTGAATAAATGGCGTACAGTGTTATCGATACGGGATTGATTCCCGGTTGATTCTTTTCTGATGTAAGTATTTCAAGTACTCTTACCCCTTGATTGGTTGTTATGGCTGAATATTGGCTAGGTTATCCATGATTTGTTTGAATTTTTGATAGGCGATAAACCCTTCCGTACTACCCAGATCAGCCGATGTTTTTGCGTAATTCATTGCAGATTTGAAATCTTTCTTATGTGAATATGTGCCTGATAATTCTAAGTATGCTCGAGCATCCTTGGGGTGTCTCTTAATATAGCGTTCCCAGTATTGGATAATTAAATCTAAATTGCGTTGTTTAAATAATACATAGTCGATGAAGATGTAATACTTGTATTCGTCTGGATTGATTTCTATGGCACTTTTTATATCTTTTAAGGATGATACTAGGTCGCCTTTTTTAAAGTATGCCTGAGATCTATCATGTAATAGCTGGTCATTGAGCGGCGTTTTCTTCAGGGCTTCAGATAGTGTGATAATTTCTGCATTATACTTTGGTAGTTCTGCGTTTCTAATGCTTGGGTTGATAGCGGTTTTGGCTAGCCAGCTTCGTGTTTGTCGAGTATCTTTGTCGTAAGGGTTGAGCTTGTAAGCGATATTGATGTCTTTCATTGCCAGCGGGTTTTTTTTCAGGGCTATGAATGTTTTTGAGCGCCAATAGTAATAATCAGCGTATTCTGGGTTGAGGCGGATTGCCTCATTTAAATCATTAAGAGCCTGTTTGTATTGTTTTAGGCGGTATTTGTTTTTACCTCGTTTAAATAAGGTCTCATGGTGCTTTCCTGATTCGAGGCTGCGAGTGTAAAAATCATCTGCTGAGGTGTACAGTTTAGATAAGTTTTTTAGGTCTGCCATTTCAAGAAATACAGCGCCCTGTAGGGATGAGAGGGCAGGATACTTCTCAGTATGTGTGTTTACTTCCCCCATAAAGTTGTACATTTCATCAAAGGAACCTCCCCATCGAGGTGTTAATGATTTCAGGTACACCTTACGGATGTAATACGACGATGCGAATAATTTCAATGCTTTGTTTTTTAATCGCTTAATCTCATCATGCTCGCCCTTAGAAAGCGATATCTTCATTAGAAAATAATAAGTAATTATGGAGTTAGGTTCTTTCTTTAGGCTAACTTTTAGGTTGTTATATGCTTTGTTTAAGTGATCTTGAAATGATTGCATTGAGGGTTCTGTGGTTTCACTTGCCCATCGATTACCTCTTTCTAGCCAACCCATGTTGTACTGATAAATAGCATAAGCAAGGTAAGGTTGGTAGGCGTGAGGTGTGGCTTTTAGCCATAATTGAAAAAGCTTTTCTGTATCTTTATTTTCAATGGTGAATGCATTGTAAGCGGTTATATATTTGTCTTCACTGATATTTCCTTGTGTGTAATTAAGTGTTATCTCTGTTATTTTTTTGTTTAGAATTTCAAATTTATTATGATGCAATAAATTTTGTAACTGTAATATTTTACTGTCTCTAATATCGAATGCTTCTGCTTCTGCTTTAGGTATGGGCTGTATTGTGTTGTTTGATATTTGTGTGTTTGGAGGTGGCTTGTCGCTGAAGTGCGGTCGACCTTTTTCATCTACCCATTTGTATATTTGGGCATGGCTCGAAGAGATTGGCAATAAAATGAGAAAAAGTACCAGATGAGCTTTCACGTTAAATCCTTTTAAGTGTGAATGTTAGGTATTCATTAGATATGAATTGCGATGAATATTGTAAGTTAAAATACAGCTTTGCGCAGGAAGTAAATTAAAAAAGCCCAAGCAATTCACATTGCTTGGGCTTTTTTATTATCTTAAAACAGAGTAAGTAAACGGGCGTAAAACTTACTCTGTTTAAGCGATCTCTTAATTCGGTATTAAACCGCTTTAAGAGGAATCGCAGGACGCGCTAGGTCTTCAGACGGTGGCGCGAAAGACGTTAAATTAATACCGTCAACCGCTTCTTTGTACTCAGCTAAAGTCGGGAAGCGACCTAGGATACAAGAAAGCACAACCATCGGAGTCGAACCTAGTAGAGATTCACCTTTCTTCTCAGCAGAGTCTTCTACAACACGGCCTTGGAAAAGACGGGTAGAAGTAGCAAGAACAGTATCACCTGCTTCTGCTTTCTCTTGGTTACCCATACATAGGTTACACCCAGGGCGTTCTAGGTACATGATGTTTTCGTACTTAGTACGGGCTGCTTCTTTAGGGTTGGCATCAGAGAATTCGAAACCAGAGTATTTCTCTAGTAGTTCCCAATCGCCTTCTGCTTTTAGCTCATCAACGATGTTGTAAGTTGGTGGCGCAATCACAAGCGGTGCTTTGAAGCTGATTTCTTTACCTTGTTTTTCCATGTTGCGGAACATAGCAGCGATGATTTGCATGTCGCCTTTGTGTACCATACAAGAGCCAACAAAACCTAGGTCAACTTTACGACCATCGTAGTAAGATGTTGGACGGATAACATCGTGGGTATAACGCTTAGAAACGTCTTCGTTGTTTACATCTGGGTCAGCAATCATTGGCTCGTCGATTTGGTCTAAATCAACAACGATTTCAGCGTAGTATTTAGCGGTATCGTCAGGGGCAAGGGCTGGTTCTTCACCAGACTTGATGCCAGCAATACGCTTGTCAGCTAGATCGATAAGACCTTGTAGCATGCCTGCTTCGTTTTCCATGCCTTTGTTGATCATGATCTGGATACGAGACTTAGCCAATTCTAGAGATTGAACCAAGGTGTCATCAGTCGAAATACAGATAGACGCTTTCGCTTTCATTTCTGCAGTCCAGTCAGTGAAGGTGAACGCTTGGTCAGCCAGTAGCGTACCGATTTGCACTTCAATTACGCGACCTTGGAAAACGTTTTCGCCGAACTTCTTAAGCATTTGTGCTTGAGTTGAGTGAACAACATCACGGAAGTCGATGTGGTCTTTCATGTGGCCTTTAAAGGTCACTTTAACAGACTCAGGGATTGGCATGGCGCATTCGCCAGTGGCCAGTGCGATCGCAACCGTACCAGAGTCAGCACCGAACGCTACACCCTTAGACATACGGGTGTGAGAGTCACCACCAATGATGATTGCACGATCATCAACTGTGATGTCGTTCAATACTTTGTGGATTACGTCTGTCATTGAATGGTAAACGCCTTTCGGATCACGTGCCGTGATTACGCCGAATGCGTTCATGAATTCCATTAGCTTAGGCGTGTTCGCTTTCGCTTTGCTGTCCCATACAGAGGCTGTGTGACAACCCGATTGGAATGCACCATCAACGTCGGAAGAAATAGTAGAGGCCGCCATGGCTTCTAGTTCTTGGCACGTCATTGGGCCAGTGGTGTCTTGAGAGCCTACGATGTTCACTTTAACGCGAACGTCAGAACCTGTGTGTAGAGGGGTTTTAGACTTAACACCTACTGCGTTACGGTTGAAGATTTTTTCAACTGCCGTCAGGCCTTGGCCTTCGATTGAAATTTCTTTAGAAGGTGCATAAACAGCAGGAGCTTCGATACCTAGGGTTTCAGCCGCAAATGTTTGTAGCTTCTTACCGAACGTCACCGCGTAAGAACCGCCGGCTTTCATGAATTCAACTTTTTGTGGAGTGAATGCATCAGCAACGTCTACTAATTCTTCGCTACCGTTGTATAGCTTCTTAGCTTGAGTGTCGATGGTTAGAACCGTACCAGTCGCTACTGAGTATTTCTCTTCTAGTACTGGATCGCCGTTAGCGTCTTTTACAACGTTACCGTTAGCGTCTACTTTCTTAACCCAGTTTTTAAGGTCAAGACCGATACCACCAGTTACACCAACAGTAGTAAGGAAGATTGGCGCGATACCGTTAGTACCTGCAACAACAGGTTTGTTGTTGATGAACGGAATGTATGGAGACGTCTTTTCGCCAGCCCAAAGTGCCACGTTGTTCACACCAGACATACGAGAAGAACCTACGCCCATGGTGCCTTTTTCTGCAATTAGCATAACTTTGGCATTAGGGTGTTTTTTACCTAGTTCAACGATTTCTTGCTGAGCTTCAGGGGTGATCATGCACTGGCCGTGCAATTCGCGGTCAGCACGTGAGTGAGACTGGTTACCAGGTGAAAGAAGGTCAGTAGAGATGTCACCTTCAGCCGCGATGTACGTTACTACATCGATTTTTGCAGGAATTTCAGGCAGCTTAGTGAAGAATTCTGCTTTCGCGTAGCTTTCTAGAAGCTCTTTCGCAATGGCGTTGCCTGCTTTAAAGGCAGCAGATAGACGCGCGTAGTCAGCATCGTATAGGAATACTTGAGTTTTAAGTACTTCGCCAGCTGCGGCAGCTTGTGCGTCGTCAGAAAGGGCGATGTCGAGTAGTGCTTCAACAGAAGGACCGCCTTTCATGTGAGACAGTTGCTCAAGTGCAAATTCAGCAGAGATCTCTTCTACTTTTTCTTGGCCAAGTACGATTTCTTTTAGGAACTGAGCTTTAACAACCGCCGCTGGAGTGGTACCAGGCAGTGTGTTGTAGATGAAGAAGTTAAGCGACGCTTCGCGGTGCTCATTGCCAGTGTCTTTGATTTGGGCAATGATTTCAGAGGTCAGTTCAGCCGTGTCGATAGGCTTAGGGTTTAAGCCAAGTTCGTTTTTACGAACCTCAATTTCTTTTAGGTATTCTGTATACAAGCTCATACGAAATGTCTTCCTCATCAAGTTAACCTGTGACTTTTCTATAGCTTCTTTGTAAGAAGCTCGATCATCAGGGCTGGCCACATAGTGATTAATACTAAGCGGACACGTAAAAATAGCGGCTGAATTATAGTTGAGATACGCCTATAAATTAAGATAAGCCTAGACTGAATTAGCCATAAATGTGACTAATCTTGCTTATACTCGGTATTCATTTGGTGAATGTTGGGCGAATAATAAGCAGAAGGGCTTAGCTAGCGGGTAATTTTGCGTTTTTATGCCCGCCAAGCAAACTTGAGTGGTTTTTGTGTCTTGGATGATTTTGGCCGTTTGGGTTGTTGATAACCGCGTCAGGTGAGGAAGGGGCTTGTTTTGGAGGCTTCACTGCTGGTGCCATGGCATGCCATCAGCACGGTGTAAATACGTGCTGATGGCGCTGATTCGGATTAAAGCTCAAACAAAACATCGGTTCGAATGATGTACTTAATACCCGAGTGTATTTCTTCTGAGCTATGTAATCGGTGCAGTGGATGCATCCCATGGGGAAAACAAAGCACGCTACCAGCAGGTGTGCGCACATCAACTGTTTTGGTGTTGCCGTTGTATTTGGCCGGTAGCCAAGGGTCTTCTCCATTGACGATGAATTGGGTGCTGCCACCTTTAAAATCGTCCGTTAACAAGATTAAGAAGGTCATTTGACTAAATCGGTCGCCGAACGCATCGGTATGTAATTGTCCATCGATGACCCGACTGCCAGGCCATGCACCATCGCTGTGGGTTTTGAAGAAATCCCCTTTTTTATAGCGATAAAAGCGAAAGCGGCCATTTAATCCTAAAGCTTTTGAACCGTTAAAAATGTTTTGCGCATCGGTAAAAAGGTGTTCGCATCGTTGCCATAGCGTATCGATGGTCGGTTCATCAGCCACCCAAGTGACGTTATCGTTGTGACGAACATGGCGCGGTAATGAAACGGCGGCGTCGGGCAAGTAGCCGAGCGATTCAGTAAGATCAATGAACCGCTGGCACTCGTCTTGGCTCAGTACATTGAGTAATTGAAATGCACCAGGTACGTCATCCAAATCCACTCGTTTAATTTCGCGATTGATGTTTTCGCTTAGCTGCACTGGATTCAAATTCTCATTGGCCCAGGTGGGCAGGGCAGGGTGTTCTGCGCCTGGTTCTCTGGCCACCACATAGAATGACTCTGCTGGGGTGAGGTTGTTCTGGCTACTGTTTGTCATGTTACTTCCCGATTACCGTAGTTTGTGCGAATTGGCGGTGACCTTCGGCCGATCCATGGAAGCCAAAGCCACTTTGTTTTGCGCCGACCCAAGGCGCATCTCCGGCACCGCCTGGGCCTTGATTGATGCCGATCATTCCGGCCTCTAGTTGGTTTGCCACCTCTTCTGCGTGTTTATAACCAAACACACAGGCCCCAAGGCCATAGTTTGAGTTATTGGCTAACTCAATGGCGTGTTCAATGCTTTCAAATCGACCAATGGCGACCACCGGCCCAAAGGTTTCTTCTCTGGACATTGCCATGTCTGGTGTTAAATCGGCCACCACGGTTGGCTGAATATAGGGGGCTTCATATTCACAGCTGCCCAGTAAAATTCTAGCCCCTTTGTTTTTTGCATCTTGAATGTGCGACAGGATTTTCTGGTGCTGTTTGACGTTGATGATTGGGCCGATATTCACGTTTGCTTGGTCCCAAGGACCCACTTGATATTGTCGAGCAATTTCCACCACGCGTTGTTCGAAGCGCTCTGCAATGCGCTGATCCACATAAATACGCTCGGTCGATGTGCACATTTGCCCTGCGTTTTCGAAACTGCTGGCCACGGTAAAACCGGCAGCTTGTTCAATGTCCGCATCCTCCAAGACAATCATAGGGTCGTTACCACCCAGTTCCATCACCAGGCGTTTAAGGTTTGTCGCGGCACTGGCCATGATGTGTTTGCCCACGTTTTGCGAGCCTGTAAATGCAATGAGTTGAACATCGCTTTTAACTAAGGCTTCTCCGACACGTCCGTCGCCATGAATGATATTGAACACACCTTCTGGTAAATGCGCGACCAAGTGTTTAAAAAAAGCGTGTGCAATCAAAGGGGTTTCTTCGGAGGGTTTTAGTACCACGGTATTGCCTGCCACTAACGCTGGCACGATCAGGTTGTTAGCCATCATTACGGGGTAGTTCCAAGGAGAAATGACTGCCACGACGCCCAAAGCCTTGTAATGCAGTTCAGTGCCATGGCCTAACGATTTTTTGGCTAGGGCTTTTTGTGCGGAGTCTGCGTGGTAGCCGCCGGTAAAAATACCGCCCTCAACTTCACCTCTTGCTCGACGTAAGTCTTTCCCCATTTCTTGGCTAAGCAGTTCGCTTAGTTCACTGGCGTAAGGTTTGATCTGGGCGTAGGCCGCTTTGATTCTTCTTACACGATCGCCAATCGGCGCGGCTTTCCACTGTTTTAACGCCTTTTGTGCTTGAGCCACGGTTTCAGTGATGTGATCGTCTGAGCTGATGGGCAGTTGGCCCAATGTTTCCCCTGTGCTTGGGTTGTAAGAGGTGAGGTACTCAATGGTGTGGTTCGATTTGTTCATGGTTTGTCTCAAATACTGGGTGTTTATATTGATATTTAGATATCTATAAATATCGATACGTTAAGTCATTAAAAAACCTAAGGGGCCTCGTTACCCGTTAGGTTTTGGTGTGTTTGTTATAGGTCTGCGCCAAGCAAGGTCAAAAAGCGCTGAATATTGGCTTCATCTCTTTGGTAATAGGTCCAAGCGCCAATGCGGTTGGATTTAACCAGCCCGGCACGCTGAAGGGCCGATAAATAAACCGAAACAGTCGATTGAGAGAGCCCTGCTTTCTCTTGGATGATGCTTACGCAGACCCCTTCTTTATCGGCATCGACCAGTTGCTGCGCTACATCAAAGTGCACCTTGGGGTTTTTTAGCCAGCGCACAATCTCCATGCGAACAGGGTTTCCAAGTGCTTTGATGACTTCGTTAAGATCCATGGTTGTCGACTTATCATATTTATAATTCTCGATATTACGATTTAAGTGCAGATCTGTCGAGTGACAAAAGAAGAAACGTATCATTCATCACCTTTATCATCATGAATGCCTGCCAGTAAAGAGCACGCGTGTGTTCACTGGCAGGGGTTGAGCTGGCTAAGGGGTGGATGGGGCGAAGAAGGTGCCTTGCAGAGTTTCTTGAACTTGACCGTTTTGTTGGATGGCCACTTCAATGGCTTGTTTGCCTTTAATTGGGCAGTCCACTTGGCAGGATACGGTCAGTGCTAAGCTGGCTTTTTGCCCGGCAATTAAATGCAATTCGTTGATCCCAGAAATAAATAAACCAGGATGGTGTATTTCGGCCTGAAATACTGCGAGCTGTGCTGTTTTATTTTGAATGCTCAGTGTGAAAGCGTTGCTGATGTTTAGTTCATCGTGAAAATACAACTGGCCACGATCGCGACTCAAATGAAACTCATACTCTTCTTTTGTGAAAATGTTAACGCAAAACAATGAAACAGAGATGATCAGTGCCATTAAATATCCCCACAGGCGAGGCCTTTGTTTTGGGAGCCAATTGTTAGCGCTGTGCTGTTGAGTGCTTGTAGGGCTGTTTGGTGCAGACTCGTCACTGAAACGAATGAGCCCCGATGGAAGGTTTAAGCTTTCCATGATGTTGTCACACGCATCGATGCACGCACCGCAGTCAATGCAGGCATATTGCAAACCTTGGCGAATATCAATGCCCACAGGACACACCTGAACACATAATTGGCAGTCCACGCAGTCGCCGTGTTTATTGTTTGTTGACGTGCTTTTTTTGTGTTTACGAGGCTCGCCGCGTGCGCTGTCATAGCTGACTTTTAATGTCTTTTTATCCACCATGACGGATTGAAAGCGCGCATACGGGCACATATGTAAACATACTTGTTCACGAAGCCAGCCCGCGTTGATGTAAGTGAGAAGTGAAAAGAACGCCAGCCAAAAAATCACTTCATGATTGGCTGATGCGGTGGTGACCTGCTGAAATAGACCTGTGCCGGTTTCAAAATAAGCAACAAATGTAAAACCTGTGATAAACGCCATCAAAAGCCACAGAGCATGCTTGATGATTAATCGTAACCAGTTGCGTTGCAGGATGGGTTTTTGCTTTTCTTTTAATCGTTTATTGCGTGAGCCTTGGGTTTTTTCTTCCACCCATGTGAACATCATGCTCCAAACCGTTTGTGGGCAACTAAAGCCACACCAAATACGTCCAGCAATATTCGCTGCAATAAACAATGCAAACGCGCTGCCCATGGCGAGCCAGGTGAGCATCAATAAATCGTCTGGCCAAAAAGTGAGCCCGAATAAATGCAGTACATGCTGATCAAGATCCATCCAAAGTACAGGTGCGTTGTTAATTGTCACCCAGGGTGCCAGCAGAAACATGAGAATCAGAGGCCCGCTACTTAGGCGCCTGATAAGCTGGTAGCGGCCCTTTGCAAGGCGTACGGCTTGATTGTGAACGGTGGCATCCACAATAGGGCGGTCTAGTTCGTCCACTTGTGTGGTTGGAATGAGCTGGGACATACTGCGTTTTCTCATTAAAAGGGTTTATTCTGTTAGCCCTATAGCAAGGTGTGTACCAGTGACTAAGCCCTTATTCCATGGGGGGCTGAGCAGGTTATCTTGGAGAAAACGTGATATATAGTCGCGAAATATCGCTATTTGTTGTTTATCCCTCGTTTTTTCATACGCGAGCGCAATGTACTGTCGGGAAGCTCTAAAAGCTCAGCCGCGCCGCCTTGACCTGAGACCTTGCCATTGCAGTAGCGCAGAGCATATTGGATGTGTTGTGTTTCGGCTTCTTGTAAAGAGCAGGGCTTGTCTAAATGGCGTTTATGTTGTGCGTGGGAGCCTTCAATGTGCGCCATGGTTGCCAGATGAAACAGGCCGGTTTGATGCACGATGGCACTGTGTTCAACCCAGTTTTGTAATTCTCGAATGTTCCCCGGCCAATCATAATGACTGACCCACTTTAATGAGGGAGTATGGATGCCTTTGAAGGGCTTGTTCATGTTTCTGCAAGCCTTTTGGGCAAAACCATTTACCAGTAAAGGGATGTCGGATTTTCGTTCTCTGAGTGATGGTACATGGATCGCAAATACATTTAAGCGGTAATACAGGTCCATTCGAAATAGACCCTGATCCACGGCCTGTTTTAAATTCTTATTGCTGGCGGCAATGATGCGTACATTGACTTTAATGGTTTGCGTGCCCCCTACGCGCTCAAATTCACCTTCTTGTAATACTCGGAGTAATTTAACTTGAGCATTCATGGGTAATTCGCTGACTTCATCTAAGAATAACGTGCCGTTGTGAGCAAGCTCAAATCGACCAATGCGTCGTTGAATCGCCCCTGTAAATGCGCCTTTTTCATGACCAAATAACTCGCTGTCGACCAGCCCTTGGGGGATAGCACCACAATTGAGCTTAACCATGGCGTGTTTGCTGTTTTGACTTTGCTCATGAATGGCTCGGGCGACTAATTCTTTGCCGGTTCCGCTTTCACCAAAGATTAAAATGTTCGCCTGAGTGGGGGCGGCTAAGGCAATTTGCTCTTTAAGATGGTTGACCGGATCGCTTTGACCGATGATTTCACTTTGAAAAGTCGAGTCGATTTCTTCTTGTAAATAATGATTTTCAGCCTGTAGTTTCTCTTTTAGAAACCGGTTTTCAGTTAGCGCGTGCTTAAGGCTCTCTTCTGTCCGCTTACGTTCACTGATGTTTTTGAAAACGACCACGGCACCATGAATCTTGTTTTCAAAAATAATGGGTGTGGCGCTGTATTCCACAGAAAAAAATGAGCCGTCTTTTCGCCAAAACACCTCACTTTCTTTTGAGCGAGTTATGCCATCACGCAAACACTGGTAAATAGGGCAATCACAATGGGGGTAGTGGGAGCCATCGGCGTGACTATGGTGGTGAAAACCATGGATATTTTTGCCAATTAGATCGTCACCTTGCCAGCCGGTGAGTTTTTCGGCAGCCGGATTGACAAAGGTAGCCAGCCCATTAGCATCTAATCCATATACACCTTCAGACATGGATTCTAAAATGAGCTGATACCGTTCGATCAGGGACTCAGTATTGATAGGGTGTGATGACATGGCGCTTAATATTAATTAAAAAAGCAATCTTAGTGTAAATCGTGATATTTAGCGAATTGGGTCTTGTACACGTTTTTAGAAGTAGCATCAGATAATCGGTTGGATAGGGTTACAATGGGCTAATTTTGCATTATTGTCGTATCTATATAGGTGAATTTGACAACGGTTTAAGGGTTAATGATGGATTTAAGTATTGTACAGAATGGTATTTTTGACGATGTTCCTAAGCATGCGCGATTTTTGTTTTTGAATCTTCGCCATGAAGCAAGCGCAGAAGAGGTGAGGGATTCCCTAACTGCGTTGTGTGCGCAGGTTGATGGTGTGTCTGTGGTGCTTGGGTTGGGCGATGCCACCTTAAATGCGTTGAAAGTAGAGCATCTAGAGTCACTTCATTTTCCAAGTTATGACACTCGTGGTGTTCAGGTGCCTTCGACCCCTGCGGCGCTTTGGTTGTGGTTGCGCGGTGAGGATTTGGGCGAAATGACTTTAAAAACGCAAGCTCTGTTAAGTGCTTTGAAACCGGTTTATGAGCTGGCTGATCATATTGATGCGTTTAAGTATAAAGATGGCCATGATCTAACGGGTTATGAGGATGGCACTGAAAACCCCGACGGTGAAGAAGCCTTTACCGCGGCGTTTAGCGAGCAGCCAGCCGGTGCTTCTTATGTGGCGGTTCAGCAATGGCAGCATGACTTAGCCCATTTCAAATCAAAAAATCAAACTGAGCAGGATCATGTCATTGGGCGCAGCTTGGAAACCAACGAAGAGCTTGATGATGCGCCAGAGTCGGCTCATGTGAAGCGAACGGAGCAAGAGGCGTTTGATCCGCAGACATTTTTGTTGCGTCGATCCATGGCCTACGGTGAAGGCGCCGATGCAGGCTTGGTGTTTCAGGCGTTTGCCTTTAGCCCTGAATCATACTCGCGTATTTTGGCGAAAATGGTGGGTGAAGAAGATGGTATTGTGGATGGCTTATTTAGCTTTACGCGCCCAAAAACCGGAGCGTTTTTCTGGTGCCCACCAATGAAAGATGGCCAGCCAGATTTGTCATCTATCTTGTAGGCTTCATTACATAAAAAAACCGCTGCCAGTTATGGTCAGCGGTTTTTTTAATGGGGACTATTTATTTGTTGCCCCAAATTTTAGCAACGGCCCGTTCATTCCCTAACAAACCCACCACGAAGCCAACTAAGGCTACGCCAGAAAATATCACCACAGGAATCAGAAAACCGAAATCGTCTGAGTTCCAAGAGAACCCACAAATTGCCAGAATCAGCACGCTGAATAAAACAGAGACCACCAGTAAGATGGTGCGTTGTGATGGCTTGTAAACATAAGGTTCATCGCCGGATTCGAATACATTCAATATTGGGGCGAATAGGGCTCTTAAGCTTGCTTTCATGGTCTGCCTGTTTGCTAAATAGAAGATTAAAGGCTCATTTTGCGTAAAAAAGCGTCATCACACAATGCTTACTGACAATGAAGCATGCTTATGATCTTATTAGTTATTCAAATAATAATAAATTACTTATAGATTTAGCTTATGAATGTGACCGTCAAGCAACTGCGTATTTTTACTGAGGTGGCGCGCCAGCTGTCGTTTGCGGCGGCAGCCAGTCATTTGCATCTAAGTCAGCCCGCTGTTTCTCTGGCTATACAAAACTTAGAGCAGCACATTGGGGGGCGGTTATTTGACCGAACCACCCGTCATTTACAGCTGACGCCAGAAGGCCAATTGTTTTATCCAAAAGCGCAGCAGTTGCTTAATCAGTGGTCACAGGCGCTGGGTGATGTTAATAGCCTGTTTGCGCTTAAGCGCGGCAATTTAAGTCTGTCGGTGATGCCTTCATTCGCATCCAATGATTTGGCCGATATCGTTGCTAAATATCATCAGCAGTACCCCCATATTAATTTAGCCATTGATAATATCGTCATGGATCAAGCCATTGATAATGTTCGTCAAGGGCGCTGCGAGTTGGCAGTGATATTTGCGGGACAAAATATGCAGGGGGTTCATTTTCAGCCCTTATTTAAAGATCGATTCATGATGATCTACAGCGATCACCACCAAGCCCAATTGCAAGATTGTGACTTGGATGCTGACCTTTCGCCGTTCCTTGCGTTGCCTATGGTGGCCATGGATGCGAACTCCAGTGTGCGCCGCTGGGTGGATGATGCAATTAAGAAATATGAGGTGGCGGTGAATATTGTTGCCCAAGTGAATCAATTGGAAACCTTAGGGCGCTTTGTGGCTAAGGGTATCGGTGTGGGCATTGTGCCAAGCTTATGCGCGCAACAAATGCAGGATCTGGGTTTGCATATGCAGCCTTTAAGTCAGGCGTTTCTGTGCCGCGAGGTGGGCGTGGTGAGCCCCATGAATCAAAGCGTATCCCAAGCGGCACAGGCCATGGTGGATATGCTGAAAGCCCATTATGCATGATGTGTAAAACGCGTTCATATCGACCGATTCGATCGTTTACTGGGAATTTATGAACCATTCTTTGCATTCATCTCCATTACACTGGGTTCATACAGTGGAGAATTTAACATGCGTACGATTCAAACTTTATTAAACCCTCAAGATGCAATGGATGGGGCTGGTGTAAAAATCAAACGCCATAGTACGGTACGTTTGGGTTTGGCTGACCCGTTTTTAATGCTCGATGAAATTCGCAGTGATGACCCTAACGATTTTATTGCTGGTTTTCCGCCTCATCCTCATCGAGGTATCGAAACCTTAACTTATATGCGCGTTGGCGGTATTCGGCATGAAGACCATATGGGGAACACCGGGCAGGTTTTAAGCGGTGGTGCCCAATGGATGCGTGCAGGTCGAGGTGTGATTCATGGTGAAATGCCATTAAAAGAGCATGACAAGATGCATGGCTTTCAACTTTGGATAAACCTGAATAGTCAAAATAAGATGATGGATCCGGATTATCGCGATGTGCCAAAAGAAGAAATGCCTCACATCGAAACCTCAGATTATCTAGCCCATATCCTGGCGGGTAGCTGGACGCTGGATGGAAACGAGGTTGAAGGGCCGCTTGATAGGCTAGAAGCTAAGAGCGCGATAGTGGATTTAGAGCTCAATGCACAGGGGCGTTTTGCCCATGATATTCCTGACTCACACCATTTGGTTGTGATGGTTTACGAAGGCGAAGTGCAGGTCGGTGACACGCCCATAAAGCGCCCACAAATGGCGTTATTTTCTCAATCAGGTGCGTTAGAGCTGACTTCTAAAACGGGTGGCAAGGCGTTGATCCTCCATGGTTTACCCCATAAAGAACCCATCGCCAATTACGGGCCATTTGTGATGAACACTGCACAAGAAATTGAGCAGGCTATCCAGGATTATCAGAATGGTGTTTTGGCTTAAGCGTCTTTGAATTCAGCCGTAGGTTACTAAAAGGTCGCCCATAGAGGCGACCTTTTTTGTGGCTCGCATTATTCGTTCACACTTTATTCATTAAAGGGGTGAAGCGGCTCTTCAGAGTTTAAGACCCAGCGGATGTCCATCCCAATGATGATGGTGGTGGCCAATAAAATGCTCCCAATGGCGTAATGTTGCACTTGAATAGTAATGAAGACGGTGCCAGCTAATAAGCATATGAATAACAGCGCAAAAATAACGAGCATGGCTTTTTTATGTTCACTGCCCATGTGGGTACCTACTTATTATTGAGTGAATCTAGATTCAATATACCCATTAAGCCCATTTCTATACGTTAATTATTGTAATGATTTTGTAACTCAGTTCGCGCAGTGGATTACTCAATACCGAGGAATTGGCGTATTATAGCGAGCAAATTTTAGCTGGAAGTAACATGTTTAAGCTGGGTCTTATTATTAATCCCTTAGCCGGTCTTGGGGGCAGTGTCGCCTTAAAAGGCAGTGATAACATGGCTGAGGAGGCATTGGCGCTGGGCGCAAAAGCAAAAGCAGGCCTAAGAACCATGACCGCCCTGGCTACCTTAGACGATCTTAAGGATCGGATTCAGGTGTTCACCTGCCCAGGCGACATGGGCCAACGTGTGATGGAGCAACTTGGCTGGCCACACACCCTAATAGAGGGGGGAAGCCATCAAACTACCACCGCCCATGATACCCAACATGCAGCCCTTGCTTTAAAGCAATTAGGCATGGATTTAATTGTCTTTGCCGGCGGTGATGGGACGGCTCGTGATGTGTGTCAGGTGATTGAAGATGCGTGTCCTGTATTGGGTATACCGGCTGGGGTGAAGATCCATAGCGGCGTTTATGGTGTGACCCCCAGTGCATCGGGCGAAGTCATTCGTATGTTGGTAACCGGCCAGCTGGTGGATTTAAAACCTCAAGACGTGCGCGATATTGATGAAGACGCCTTTCGTAATAATCAAGTAAAAGCCAAGCTCTATGGCGAGATGTTGGTGCCGCAAGCGGGACAATTTGTGCAATCGGTTAAGCAAGGTGGTATTGAGCAGGAGGAGCTGGTGTTGGATGACTTAGCCGCTTTTCTTGCTCAAGAGCTGGAGCCAGATGTGCTGTATTTAGTCGGCTCAGGTAAGACCACGCAACACTTGATGGATTATTTGCATTTGCCCAGCACCTTATTGGGTGTGGATGCCATGCTCAATGAAGAGGTCATTGCGCAAGATGTCAGCGAGCAACAAATTTTAGCCTTGCTTGATCAATATCCAAATGCACGGATTATCGTCAGTGTGATTGGCGGGCAAGGGCATGTATTTGGTCGTGGTAATCAGCAGTTAAGCAGCGAAGTGATTAAGCGAGTAGGGCGTGAACACCTAATGATTGTTTCGACAAAAACGAAATTATCACAATTAAATGGCCGACCACTGATTACGGATACCTCCGACTTGGCATTGGATCAAGCTTTGGCTGGGCACATTGAAGTGATTACCGGTTATCAAGATATCGTGCTGTACCCCATTCAGTAATCGTAAGGTTTGATACGGTTTTATTTGCCATAAAAAAGGAAGACATTAGGTCTTCCTTTTTTATGGGTAATGATAAAGCGGTTTAAATTTGATTGATCTCAACCATCAGCTCGTTGCTCAGCTGCTCAAGTGCATCACGCACATCGTCAAAATCCACGCCTTCAGGGATGTGTACGCGCGCTTTTGTTTTAAATAACGGCTCGGCACTCATGGCCGCACTTTCAAACTGGGTGTTCAATTCCAATACGTTTACAGCAAGAACCGATAATGCTTGGGCCACATCTTTCACGATACCAGGGCGGTCGTTACCGATGATGCTTACTTTTGCATTGGCCTGACTGTCCGCGGCGCTGTCGTTTGCGTACTCGGTGTTAATGACCCAGCCTGATTGCTTTAACTCATTCAGTGCTGATTCTAAGCCCGCTACGTTTTGCTCGGTGATTTGTACTTTTACGATCCCGGCGAATTTACCTGCCAGTTGCGTCATGCGACTTTCTAACCAATTGCCTTGGTTGTCTTTAATGATGCCAGACAGGGTATCGACGATACCTGGGCGGTCGTTGGTCATGATGCTGATAATGAAAAATGAAGACACTGGGCTACCTTTTATTTTAATACGGCGATAGCGAACTATAGCCCAGTGCTAGAAGGGATGAAAGCTAGCGGAAACGTTCAATTATATTAAATTGCTCGTCCACCAACTTAGTGACTTTCGTTGCGGCCTCTCGTGAGTCTTCTGCGCTTTCCGTGTTGTCTTGGGCGCTTTGGCGAATTGTATCCATGTGTTTGGTGATTTCTTCGCTGCCCTGTCGCTGCTCTTGAACCGCGCGGTTGATGGTGCTCATTTGCTCGTTTATTTCATCAACACTGTGGCGCACTTGTTGAAGCGTGGCGTAAGTGTCTTTGATTTGCTCGGCGTTGCCGGATGCTTGCTCACGTGATTGGTCCATGACTTCGGTGGCGCCTTGTGCACCATGGCGAAGTTGGTCCACGATGCGACGGATTTCTTCAGTGGACTCAGAAGTTCGGTTTGCCAGTGTACGTACTTCATCGGCTACCACAGCAAAGCCTCGGCCTTGTTCGCCAGCCCGCGCCGCTTCGATAGCCGCGTTCAGTGCCAGCAGGTTGGTTTGTTCGGCAATGGCTTGGATGACTTCAAGAAAGCTGTGAATGGATTCAGAATGCTCAGATAATTTTTGCACATTGTTGCTCGCTTGGTTGATAGTTTCAACCATGGCTTCCAGTGTGGTTTTCGCTTTTTGCATTTGGTGTTCACTGGTTTGCATATCATTTTGTGCTTTTTCGGTTTGCTGAGCGGTTTCGTTTACCGAATCAGAAATGGAGTCAAATTGTGTGGTGACTTCCTCAAACGCTGCTGCAAACATGGTGGCAGCATCCAATTGCTCATTGAGCTTAATTAGGCTGTTTTCGGCGGCTTGATGGCTGATGCCACTGGCTTGCTGAATGGGCACGCAAGTATCTTGAATGCGCTCGCGCAGGGTTATGATCTGGCTTTGCATGTGCTCAAACGCCATTAGAATCTCACCTACATCGTCATTGCGCCCCGTGTAAATGTAAGAGGCGAGGGGGTCTTGCGTGATGGTGCGCGCTTTTCTTAAGACCAGTTTTAAGTTGCGCAGAGCATTGCCTTGTACAAACGCTAAGCCGGCCACGGGAATCAGGGCCATTAACGGGCTGAAATAATGGCCAATGGCCACGGCGGATAAACCCAGTATGACGCTAAAAATTTGTCCAAGGGGAAGCGCTTTAAATTTATCTTGTGACGGAAATGCCGAGCGGCCTTTGTTCAGTCGATTGTATACTTTTTCAGCGCGCTCAATGGACTCGGCTGTGGGCTTGTAACGCACGGACTCATAACCAACCACTTGATTGTTTTCTTTCACAGGCGTGATGAAAGCATCGACCCAATAGTAATCGCCATTCTTACAGCGGTTTTTCACAATCCCTTTCCATTGCTTGCCTTTTTTTAGATAGTCCCATGCTTGCTCGAATGCGGCAGGGGGCATATCAGGGTGGCGTACAATGTTGTGGTTTTTATGAATCAGCTCGTCTTCAGTGAAGCCGCTAATGTTAAGGAAGTCTTGATTGACGTGTTCAATCGCGCCCTTGAGGTTAGTAGATGAAATGATCCGCTCGTGGCTTTCAACTACGCGCTCGTTATCGGTAATCGGTAGGTTCTTTTTCATAATGGCGTCACTAAGCTTAATCCTTCATGGCTTCTGTATTTAAGGTTAGCTCAAATTTACTAAAGTGAAATCGACAATTGTCAGGCATAATAAGCGGCTAATTTGTCCATAATAATAATTTCCAGGCATTCACATGAGTCAGTTCATTCTCGCCATTGATCAAGGCACCACCAGTTCCCGTGCCATTGTATTTAATGAAAAAGCGCAAATCGTGGCGCAATCACAGCAAGAGTTCCCTCAGCACTTCCCTCAATCGGGCTGGGTTGAGCACGACCCTGAAGACATCATGTCATCGGTTTTATCCGTGTGTAAGAATGCGCTGGCCATGGCCAAGTTAGGGCCTCAAGATATCGCGAGTATAGGCATTACTAATCAACGCGAAACCACGGTGATATGGGATAAGCAAAGCGGAAAAGCCATCCATAATGCAATTGTTTGGCAGGATCGACGCACTGCGCCATTTTGCGCGCAATTAAAAGAGCAGGGTTTAGAAGAATTGGTCAGTGAAAAAACGGGCCTGCTCTTAGACCCTTATTTTTCCGCTACCAAAATTAAATGGATTCTCGACCATGTAGATGGGGCCCGTGAGCGTGCGCAAAAAGGCGAGTTAGCGTTTGGCACGATCGACAGCTTTATTTTGTGGCGTTTAACCGGTGAGCACAAAACCGATGTGACCAATGCCTCGCGCACCTTGTTGTGTGATATTCATGCCTTACAGTGGGACGATGAGCTGCTAGCGATGTTTGATGTGCCTAAGTCCATGCTGCCAAGCATTCATCCGTCCAGCTGTGAGTTTGGTTATACACATGCTGACATTTTTGGTGAGCCTGTTCACGTGGGAGGCATTGCTGGTGACCAACAAGCCGCGCTTATTGGCCAAGCCTGTTTTAAAGAAGGCATGGCAAAAAGTACTTATGGCACGGGGTGTTTCTTGATCCTGAATACGGGCGATACCCCTCGCAAGAGCCAACACCGTCTGTTAACCACTGTGGCGTATCAAATTGGTGATGTGACTCATTACGCCTTAGAAGGCAGTATTTTTATGGCAGGGGCCACCATTCAGTGGATTCGAGATGGCTTAAAACTGATTCAACATGCCAGCGAAACCCTTGATTTGGCGCAATCAGTGGGCGCCAATAATCACGTATATTTGGTGCCTGCGTTTACGGGATTGGGGGCGCCTTACTGGGACCCTGATGCACGTGGTGCCATTATGGGTTTAAGTCGAGATACCGGGATTGCTGAGATCGTGACGGCGGGTCTGCAAAGCGTGTGTTATCAGACTCGTGACTTGCTCGAAGCCATGAAAAAAGACCAAGCCATGCCAGCTCATTTAAGAGTGGATGGCGGTATGGTGGTCAATGATTGGGTTGTGCAATTCTTATCGGATATTCTAGATCTGCCCATTGAACGTCCCGTCATTACTGAAACCACTGCGCTTGGAGCCGCGTTTTTAGCTGGATTAAGTGGCGGTGTGTTTGCCAGTATTGAAGAGGTATGCGTGCTTTGGAAAGAGCAGGCCGAGTTCAATCCTAAGATGAAAGACACTGAAAGAAATGCCCTTTATAACGGTTGGTTAGATACGGTTTCAAGAGTGCGAACAAGCGCGTAAGATGGCCCACCATAAAAATAATAGTGGCGCTTATCGTTAGCGCCAAGGAAAGACGATGCTGCAATCTCAAAAGCAGGCCTTGCGTTTAAGGCGTTCTGTATTGTCGAATCTCGGTGTGCTCTCCTTGCTATTATTGTGTTGGTTGGCGTCGCATCTTGGCTACTTTGTTATTCCTACTGCTTATGTGTTAACCCTGACTGTCACCATGTGGTTAGGCCACAGTGTGTTTGTTCTCATTATTGCCTTATCGGGCAACTTACGTTTTAAAGATGCCAGTATGACCTTGCCGCAAATGGTGTGGGTCACCTCTTGTATCAGTGTCTTAATGTGTTTCTTGCATGATATTCGCCCCTTGATGCTCATGGGGTATTTGTTGGTTATGTCGTTTGGTGCGTTTAGGTTATCCATTCGCGGCTTCTACGGATTTACCTTATTTACCATCAGTTGTTATCTGGCGAGCCTAATGTGGGTGTATCAGTATCGTCCTGACGATATCGAATTGTCACAAGAGTTTTTTGTCTTTGTGGGATTTGGTTTATCCCTGTGCGGCTTTGTATTGATGGGCAATGAATTCAGCAATTTGCGCCAATCTCTGGGTGACCGTCATCGTGAATTAAAAGGCGCAGTGTCGCGTATCGAAGAGCTTGCCATTACAGATGAGCTCACCGGGTTGTACAATCGCCGTTATTTAATGCAGATGCTATCTCAGCAACGTGCACTGGCTAACCGCAGCCGATATGGCTTTGTGGTGTGTTATTTAGACTTGGACCACTTCAAAAAAGTAAACGACAAATATGGCCATCCTTTTGGCGATAAAGTGCTTAAGTCATTTGCAAATTTGATGTCCAGCGCTTTACGTGAAGTGGACATTGGCGCGCGCTTGGGTGGGGAAGAATTTGTGTTAGTGCTGGCGGACACCAACTTGGATGCCGCCCATGGCGTGTGTCAGCGCATGGCCGAGAGATGGCGTGAAATGCATTTTAGTGAAGCCCCAGGTCTTGAGCTTACTTTATCCGCAGGGATTACTGCTTTTAAATCCCCCGAGACCATTGAGCAAACTCTCGAGCGTGCCGATGCCTTACTTTATGATGCCAAGCATCGTGGTCGAAATTGCATTGAGGTGGAGCAGCAAGAGCTGCAGGCCACCTTTGATTTTGATGAAGATGCCCAGCAGCGAGCTTAGTTTATCTGCCTTTTAGAAATATCGCCTGATGGCAATAAAGCCACTGACTTGAGTAAAACGCAGTGACTCATGCTCCACAAACTCAGGCTGCAGTTGAGTTTGTAATATGTTGCTGTATTGATAGTGGAAACTGGGAACAAGATACCAGTAAGGGCTAAGGTAGTAGCGATAATGCCAATCTAACGACAGCTGAACCTGATATACGGTGCTTTCTAAAGACGAAAGGGCGCGATGGTCCGTTGCATCGTTGCTAAAATCCGTATCCAGCTGAGCTAGGTTTAAGCGCCACTGGAAGTTCAAGCCCTTGTCATCCTTGATTCGTCCAAAACTGAAGCCAAACCCCGAAAAACGCCCATCGAATAGGCTGGCATTGGTTGAGCTGATGTCCACACTAGCAGGACTGGTTTCGACTGAATAAAACAGTCCCACGGTGTTGATGGGGCCTTCTTGCTTGACGCTTTCGTACCAATACATCTGCCCGCGCTGAAAAGACCGCTCAAAAATAACGTCACTGTCCGCGGCAATGGATTGGGCCGTGCCATTCTCATCCAGATACACCTGGCTGCTGCTTAACTGGGTTTCGAATGCGTTTTCTTGCCATTCAAATTGAAACCACAGTCCTTGATGAAGGTGGAATTGATAGATCGGGATATGAGTATCGATGTCTAGGTGGTTTGGACTTTGCTGAATCCGAATGCTTGGGCCTCTGGCGAGCTAGCCGGTCGGTTGATGGCGATAAGATTGAGCGTTCAGTGTAATGCCGTTCGCCTCCTCCTGTGAGGTGGCCGTGTCTTGGGTGTATTGCTGTTCCAGCTGGTGGATGCCATGGTACGCCCCCATGAACTCAGCAACACAAGGATTGCTAAACGTGGGGAGCAGAAGTGCCAAAAAGGTGATGAAAGGGCGTGTCATGGTTAAAATATCGACCAAACCCCTAAAAATTCCAATTTTTGTTACATAAGTTTACAAAACACCACACAAAGCAAACGGTATTGACAGGCTGGCGGGGTTATATTATTACCATCAGTTTTGTCTAAGAGCTGATCATTGTGTGACTCCTTATTTTTATTTTAGCGCCTTTTTGGCGCTTTTTTTTTGCCAAAAATGCAGTTCAGCTAGGTTTATAACTGTACTAATCAAAAAGCGGTGTTAAACTTGCGCCAAATTTTTAGATAGGGTTCTGGCATGACTGAATCTGCTGAACAACAACTTACTAATAGTACCCAAAAGCGTATTTTAAGCTGGTTAATTCTACTAGCCGGTATTTACGCCATCTTGCTCTCAGTTGGCCTCGTTGGGTCGGGCTTTAAATGGGCCTCCGGCGGCTCAGACGGCGCTAGAGAATTATTCGCCTTTGCTACAAATCCCTTCCTCGCTCTCCTCATTGGTATCCTTGCCACCGCACTTGTTCAAAGCTCCAGTACAGTAACCTCGGTTATCGTAGGTCTTGTGGCAGGTGGTTTGCCTATTGAAATCGCCATTCCTATGGTGATGGGTGCCAACATTGGTACCACCATTACCAATACCTTGGTGAGTCTTGGTCACGTTCGTAAGAAATCTGAGTTCCGTCGTGCATTTGCTGCGGCCACCGTACATGACTTCTTCAACCTAATGTGTGTGGCGATCTTCTTGCCGCTTGAAATTATTTTTGGTTTCTTACAAAAGGGCAGTGCTTGGTTGTCAACGCATATGATTGGCGCTGACTCCATGAGCATGAAGGGCTTTAACTTCATTAAACCGATTACTAAGCCTGTGATCAGTGAGATCAAGTCATTATTAGGTGTGTTCCCTGATAAAGTTGCTGCTATTGCACTGATCGTTTTAGGTATCTTATTGATCTTCGTATCCATTACGATTATCGGTCGAGTACTGAAAGGTTTGATGGTTGGTCGCGCTAAGAAAATTCTTCACGGTGCCATCGGTCGTGGCCCAATTTCGGGTATTGCCAGTGGTGCCGTTGTGACGGTACTGGTTCAATCGTCTTCTACTACCACCAGCTTGATGATTCCTCTGGTGGGCTCTGGTGTGTTTAAACCACGTGACATCTACCCATTCACACTGGGTGCGAATATTGGCACGACCATTACCGCACTATTAGCCGCCACCGCTATCTCAGGTGTGGGTGCGATAGTTGCCTTACAGATTGCCCTTGTGCACTTGATGTATAACTTATTGGGTGTGATCGTGATTTACGGCATTCCGTTCCTTCGAGAAATACCGTTGAAAGCCGCTGAGCGTTTAGCTGAAGTCGCAACGAAGCGTCACTCATTAGCCGCCTTGTACGTGCTGAGTGTATTCTTCTTGTTGCCGGGCTTGTGTGTATTTATTATGTCTAGCTTGAGCTAAGGAGAAAGCAATGGGTAAGAAGCGAATTAAGGAACTGCAAAAACAGGTCAAGGACGCAAAATCAACATTGGCTGATTTAGAAAAAAAGGCCAATAAGAAGATCTTAAAAGCACAGCATAAAGTGATTGAAGATCTAGAAAACATGATCGACCAAGAAACCTTGCGTCGTGAAAGCTTGTTAGAGTTAAGTGAAGAAGCTTGGCAAGAAGCCAAAGAGCTGATGGACAACTTGATTCAAAAAGTAAAAAACGTAGTGAAATCCAATAAATAATGGATATCACTAAAAAACCCCTAAGCAGGTGACTGCTTAGGGGTTTTTTTATGCCTGTTGCATTGTCAATTAATAGTTACAGACCCATAAACCATTGCTTGTTTTGTGGGTGCTTAAAGCAGACGTCACAGGCGATTTGCTTCACCTTACTATCGCTTAAGTAGAACTGAATCTGTTGCGAGATTTGTTGCGTCAGGTTGTCGTAATTAAAGCTTAAAAAGTTCTCACCGTCATGGAATTGCACGCTGAAATCCTCGGTTATCTCAATACCTTGGTGCTGCAGCTGTTTGGCTAAATTCTGCGTCACATTTCGATAGGCCATGTGTTTGAGTAGGTAGGGAATACAGCCTGATAGGCTAAGGGACCAAGCGTCCGTGTAAAAATCACTGTCTACTTTCTTGGCTTGCTCGATAAACGGTGACGTGATGCTACTGGCCTGTTCTGCTTTAAAGGGAATGGCGCTGGGGCAACGATAGCGATATTCAATATCGTAGCTGGCGTCTTGGTTGGCACCGGAGTGGGGGTGTAATGGCGCAACCAGTTCATTCTCCAATAGCGCTTTGAAACTTGTGGGCCATAGGCTGTCGGTGGATGTGTAAACGCGAACCTTGTGTACCTTGTTAAGCCCTAGCTGACAACGAGCCACATTGTCTGCCAAGGTGACGCATAGGTACTCTGCAAATCGGTCGAAGTCGTAATGAGGGTTTAGGTTGGCCATGTTTCCTCCTAGTAAATGGGAGTCTTATTTTTAAACGTAATAAATCAGACGTTTTTTATAATAAGAACTACTCTGTCTGTGACTTACACTTAAGTATAGACAGAGTAGCGTAACAGGCTTAGTGAGCGGATGATTTTAACTTATTCACCTTTTAGGTAGGCCAGTACATCATCGTGGTGGGTTTTGGTTTTGAACTTGTCCATGATATGCACCAGCTTGCCTTTTTCATCAATGATGAAGGTAATGCGGTGAATACCATCAAATTCACGACCCATGAACTTTTTGGGGCCCCATACGCCGTATTTGTCGGCAATGGCGTGGTCTTCATCGGATAAAAGTGTGAAGTTTAAGTTATCACGCTCTTTGAATTTAAGTAGGCGAGCAGGGGCGTCCGGGCTGATGCCTAAAGTCACCACATTTAGCTTGTCGAGTTCTTTTTTGCTGTCACGCAAGCTACAGGCTTGAGTGGTGCAACCAGGGGTCATGGCTTTAGGGTAGAAATACAAAACCACGGTTTGACCGCGAAAATCCTTTAGCGCCACTTTGTTGCCGTTTTCATCCAGTGTGGTGAAGGCTGGGGCTACTTTGCCAATGCTTGGGCGAATCATGGGATATCCTTTTAGGTTTTGGTTTAAGGCTTAACCTTTTAATTTCAGTTTTAAGGGGGTTTTAGGCACACAGCAGCAAGGAAGGATTTCCCCTTCGTTGATCCACGCCATGGGCTCTTGTAAGTAAGCCACTTCCCCTTCAACTAGATCGGTGCGACAGCCTCCACAATAGCCTTCACGGCACTGGTAGGGCAGCTGAACCCCTTGGGCTTCTAAACTTTCGAGTAGATTGCTTGCAAAATGAAAGGCTAAAGGCTCATTCACCCCGTCTATTTGTACAGCGTATACGGGTTTTTCGAAGCCTTGGATTTCAAGTTGTTGCTCTTCTTGAGGGGCTTCGGGGTTGCCAAGTGGCAAGAATAGCTCAGGTTGGGGTAGGGCTTCATCTAGGGTGGGTGAAGCCTCAGGACTTTCGAGTTGAAAGTCCTGATGATCGATAGCGTCATCTTCAAGATGAAAATCTGATTCCAGATCGTCCGGTTTATCGCTCATGGCCAACATCGTCATTTGAAGCTTACAGCTCGATGTCGCTGAAATCTTCCAGTGAAAGTGCGCTGTCGATGGCGCCAACAAGGTAAGAGCTGATCTCGGCTTCTTGTGGGGCCACTTGTACATTATCACTCACCAGCCAAGCGTTGATCCACGGAAGTGGGTTTTGCTTAGTTGGGAAAATGCTATCCAGACCAATGGCGGCTAATCGCTGGTTGGTGATGTATTCAACATACTGGCAAAGAATATCTTTGTTGAGGCCAATCATGCTGCCATCTTTAAACAAGTATTCAGCCCATTCTTTTTCTTGCTCAGCGGCTTCGCGGAAAATCGCGATCACTTCTTCACGACATTCTTTGGTGATTTCACCCATTTCAGGGTCGTCTTTACCCATGGCCCAAATTTGCAGCATGTGCTGGGTGCCCGTTAGGTGAAGCGCTTCATCGCGGGCAATCAGTTTGATGATTTTCGCGTTACCTTCCATTTTTGCTCGCTCAGCAAATGCAAAGCTGCATGCAAAGCTGACATAAAAACGAATGGCTTCTAGTACATTAACCGATGCGACGGTGAGATACAGTTTGCGTTTTAAATCACGCAAGCTGATGTCGATGGTTTCACCGTTCACCTGATGTTGGCCTTCACCTAGGTTTTGGTAATACGTCACGCCTTCGATTAAGTCGTCATAGTATTTGGTGACGCTTTCTGCGCGTTTAGTGATGTATTCGTTGCTGACAATGTCATCAAACACAGAAGCTGGGTCACTGATTACATTACGAATAATGTGAGTGTACGAACGGCTGTGAATGGTTTCACTGAATGACCAAGTTTCGATCCAGGTTTCTAGTTCTGGTAAAGAAACAATCGGTAAAAGCGCCACGTTCGGTGAGCGCCCTTGAATGCTGTCCAGCAGGGTTTGATATTTTAAGTTGCTCAAGAAAATGTGTTTTTCGTGATCAGGCAAGTTAGCAAAATCTTTACGATCGGTAGAAAGATCCACTTCTTCTGGACGCCAGAAAAAAGAAAGTTGCTTTTCAATTAGCTGTTCAAAAATCTTGTATTTTTGCGTGTCGTAGCGGGATACATTCACGTGCTCGCCAAAAAACATAGGCTGGCTAAAGGCGTCGAATGTGTTGCGGTTAAATGTTTGGTAAGCCATGTTTCACACTTCTGAGAATGACAATAAGTTTAAGCTTATTGAATAAGGGTAATGCACAAAGCGATTACCCTTAAGGATTTAAAAACCATCAAGCCCTATACGGGCTTGTTGGTGTTTTAGATTTTACATGCACCGCCTGCGCAGTCGTCTTCTAAGTCTTGCTGAGAGTCGTCTGCACCGTCACGGGTGTTATGGTAATACAAGGTTTTAAGGCCCAGCTTGTAGCTTGATAGTAAGTCTTTTAATAAGACTTTCATTGGCACCTTGCCACCTTCGAATTTAGACGGGTCGTAGTTGGTATTGGCAGAGATTGCTTGGTCAACAAACTTCTGCATAACACCCACTAACTGCAAGTAGCCATCATTGTTTGGCCACTGCCATAACAACTCATAGTTACCTTTGATGTTTTCAAAGTCAGGCACAACTTGCTTCAAAATACCGTCTTTTGAAGCTTTAACACTGATGTAACCGCGTGGTGGTTCAATGCCGTTGGTTGCGTTACTGATTTGCGATGATGTCTCTGATGGCATTAATGCTGTCAGTGTAGAGTTACGTAGGCCGTGAGTTTTAATTTCACTGCGCAGCGCTTCCCAGTCGTAACGAAGTTCTTCGTTGCAAACGGCATCTAATTCTTTTTTGTAGGTATCAATCGGAAGAATGCCTTGTGAGTAAGTGGTTTCGCTGAACTTATCACATGGGCCCACTTCTTGAGCCAATTTGTTAGACGCTTTCAATAGGTAGTATTGAATGGCTTCAAACGTTTGGTGAGTTAACCCCAGTGCGCTGCCGTCGCTGTATTTCACGCCGTTTTTCGCAAGGTAGTAAGCGTAGTTGATGACACCCACACCCAGTGTGCGACGAGACATGCTTGAAATCTCAGCCGCTGGCATTGGGTAGTCTTGATAGCTCAATAGGTTATCAAGTGCACGCACGATGATGTCTGCAAGCTCTTCAAGCTCGTCAAGATTCTCAAGGGCGCCAAGGTTAAATGCAGCCAGAGTACACAGCGCAATCTCACCTTCTGGGTCGTTGATTTCTTTTAACGGCTTAGTGGGTAGTGCAATTTCCAAACATAGGTTTGATTGACGAATCGGTGCAACCGTTGAATCAAACGGGCTATGGGTATTACAGTGATCCACGTTTTGAATGTAGATACGGCCTGTACTGGCACGCTCTTGCATTAAGATAGAGAACAACTCAGCCGCTTTAATGGTTTGCTTACGGATGTGTGGCTCGTTTTCGTATTTTTTATACAGTTCTTCAAACTTCACTTGGTCTTCGAAGAAGGCATCGTACAAACCAGGCACATCAGAAGGGCTGAACAAGGTGATGTTGCCACCTTTAATTAAGCGCTCGTACATAACCTTGTTTAATTGCACGCCGTAATCCAGGTGACGAACACGGTTCTCTTCAACACCACGGTTGTTTTTAAGTACTAATAAAGACTCAACTTCCATGTGCCAAATAGGGTAGAACAAGGTCGCTGCGCCACCGCGCACACCACCTTGTGAACAGCTTTTAACCGCTGTTTGGAAGTGTTTGTAAAACGGAATACAGCCTGTGTGAAAAGCTTCACCGCCACGGATAGGGCTACCAAGGGCACGAATACGACCCGCATTGATACCAATCCCCGCACGCTGAGAGACGTACTTAACAATGGCACCGGCGGCCGCATTGATGGAATCTAGACTGTCGTCGGTTTCTATTAGTACACATGAGCTGAACTGACGAGTCGGCGTACGCACACCGGCCATGATTGGTGTAGGCAGTGACAATTTAAAGGTGGATACCGCATCGTAGAAACGACGGATGTAATCCATGCGGTTTGATTTTTCATACTTAGAGAATAAGCAGGCACCGATCAAAACATACAAAAACTGTGGGCTTTCAAACACTTCGCCAGTGACACGGTTTTGTACAAGGTACTTACCTTCCAATTGCTTAACAGCGGCGTACGCAAAGTTAAGGTCGCGACTATGGTCGATGAAGTCGTCCATCTCTTTGAAGTCGGCTTCAGTGTAGTCTTCTAATAAGTGGCGGTCATAGCGGTCGCTGTCGACTAAGCGGGCAACTTGGTCATATAAAGCAGGTGGCTCAAATTGGCCGTAGGCTTTTTTGCGCAAATGGAAGATATTTAGGCGCGCTGCCATGTATTGGTAATCGGGTGTATTTTCTGAAATTAAGTCAGCGGCTGACTTAATCAGTGTCTCATGGATATCCGAGGTGGAAATACCATCGTTGAATTGAATCTGTGCGCGAAGCTCAACTTCAGATACAGAGACGTTGCTTAAACCCTCTGCAGCCCACGTCAGCACCTTATGGATTTTATCTAAATCTAAAGGAGCACGATTTCCGTCCCGTTTTGTCACATGAAGTGTGCTGTTCATTTCTGACCCTTGCCCATACAAAAAACACCATCCCTAATTAAAGGAGCGGGTATAAAAAAATTGGTTTGTTGAAGTTCCGAATAAAGATTTGGCTGTTAACTGATCACTTTGTTCTTATTTTAAGTAACTGTGATCAAAATACGAACATTCAATACTGCTGAAACTCGGAGTAAGCACAGCATATTGCGGTTGGGACTTGGAATCAACCCCATATGTTGTGTTTAGGCAGGAATGGGCTTGTGGATAAAGTGTGGGTAATCGGTGTGTAAATTAACGGTGTTAGTGTCCACTAACGGCAGGGTGTCGTTATCAGTAATATGAACTAATCTTAATGTGTGGACAGCTTGGTTTTCAACTAAAAACTGAAAAAAATCACAACACTATGTCCGCTGGTGATAACCAATAAAAAAGTACCAACTTAGAGTAATTGATCTATTTTGATTGACCCTTACAATGCCATTTCAGTCAAAGCAGCCCTATTTGCATTGTGCTGGGTGTATTGTGATCAATGTGCCTTAGTCCGTTTAATGGGGATCGTTTTTTGAGTGATATGGGCAACCACAATATAAAGCAAATACGAATTAGGGTAATGCGTCTAAGAGATGAATGGCAGTCAGTCTTTGTTGGGCTTTTTCAGTTTTTAGATTGAAAACAAGCCTTAAACCGTCACGCAACTAGGCAGGATGCTGATAAGCGTCTAAATTAATGTATATTAGAGTAACTTATCTATTCTGGGATGATCTATGGAACAGGCAGTGCAATCGGATGAAGCATGGCAAATCTTAATCGTAGAAGACGATGAACGCCTGGCAGGGTTAACCCGCGAGTATTTAGAGTCTAACGGCATGGATGTCTCCGTCGAAGGGGATGGCACCCGAGCAGTTGAGCGCATTAAAAGTGAGCAACCGGATCTTGTCATTCTGGATCTTATGTTGCCTGGCGAAGATGGCTTATCTATTTGCCGACTGGTGCGCCCGTATTATCATGGCCCAATTATCATGCTTACGGCCCGCGACGATGACCTTGACCAGGTACTTGGTCTAGAGATGGGTGCCGATGATTACCTTGCCAA